>Ga0116231_10005192_pt1 | contig 25776 bp, 16 predicted proteins | sample S1TSphgellanicum_2_FD_89695 | JGI IMG/M metagenome (GOLD analysis project Ga0116231, IMG submission 89695) | Host-associated microbial communities from peat moss isolated from Minnesota, USA - S1T2_Fd - Sphagnum magellanicum MG | ecosystem: Host-associated > Plants > Peat moss > Unclassified... | reverse complement strand
GATTTTTATGAAACTTCCAAACTGCACAAAGAAAAGGGAGACGAGGGCCACACTTTACACCTTTAAAATTATGAGCCTTATTAAAAGAGAGATGAAAATTCAGAATAACAGATTGGGCAAGATATAGAGACAAAAGCAACCAAAAACAATATAGAGACAAAACATAACAAAACCTACAGCCAACACTGTGTATGGCAAAAGCATTGCTTACATTGGACTTTGAGTCAACTTTCACATCAGCAGTGATGTTCTTATTCTTGAATGATGTGATTATATCTCCCACGAAGGCATCCCCACGCTTCACTGCATTGGAAGTGAAGGCCTACAGAAAACACCACCATTACCCATATATAGTAATAATATATATCATTTCCTCAAAAAACTGCCAATCACAAATACTGGTATACTTCCCATGGCAAAGCAAATGTGGAAAGTCCACACATACTTTTTTTCTATTTGCAAATTGAGCTGCAATTGCCTGCCGTTTGGCTTTCTGGACGTCTGTCTGTCTGACTTACCAATCCAGATTGTGTGGTTGTGGCAATCACAAACTTATGGTCATAGGTGTAATCCTTTGACAGCAGATCTGCAAAAAGAGGAGAAAAAGATTCATCAACACAATTAGGTCCTCCACCACAACTATAAACTTATGGGGGAAAAAAAAAGGGGAAAATGAAAAAAAGAAGAAAAAAGAAAAAGAAAAAGAGGACAAAGAAGCCTCACTTCAATAGGTAACAGTCTCTGTGTCGCTGCTGCAGCACAGAGCAAGCAGGCACTGATTCTACATATGGAAAACATCATGCTACACAGATGTGGGATATTGCCATCAACAGATGACAGCTTTACTGACAAACAAAACACCGAAGTCCAACAAGCACACCAAGAGGCTTCTGTTTCTCTTTTTTCCATTTCCAGATTTGAACACATCATGTGACCATATCTCTCAGCCAGCAAAGGAGAGGGTTATTATTCTCTTGGTTTTTTCCTTCCGGACTTGGAGAAATATGACAATATCAGTCGAAGGTTCAAGAGGGAGACCGGCCTATGCACATGTAGAGACACATGGAAAGGAAAAGGAACAACCAACACAAAGACAGACAGAAACAGAATCAGTCAAAAGAAGAAGAAGAAGCGGAAAGAATGCAAATGGAGAAGAGAAGGGGGAAAAATAAAGAAGCAGCCAACCTCTGGCCTTTTTGCCAATTTCGGAGTAGAACACCGGTCCCTTCCCCATGTCGACGACGGTGCTGCTGTGCGTGTGAGAGGAAGAAGACGAGCGCAAGGACGTGGGGAGGAAGACGCGATGAAAAAGCAAAGAACCCGCCTCCACACGCGCGCGCGCACAGCGGCAGCAGCGAGAGCAGCAACGCACACGACCAGCAGAGACGCTCGAAGAATTAGGGTTTCCACTGCGAATAAAACTCATCCATTCCACCATTCATCACAGTTGCTAATTCATTCATCAACTCACAACCAGACACGCTCGCTCGCTCGATGGATGAATTAGGGTTTCCAGTAGGAATTAAACCCATCCGTTCCAGCCATTCATCAGAGCCGGTAATTCATTCATCAGCACATGTAGACATTGCTTGATGAAAGAATTAGGGTTTTCTGTGAGAATGAAATCCATCCATTTTAGCATTCATTGGAGCTTGTAATTCATTCATCATCACATACAGACATGCCCAATGAATGAATTAAGATTTCCAATGGGAATGAAACTCATCCATTTCAACATTCATTAGAGCTGGTAAATTCATTCCTTAGCACATACATAGAGTTTTAATGAATGTTGGAATGGATGGGTTTAATTCCTACTGGAAACCCTAATTCATTCATCACCACATGCAGACATGCTTGATGAATGAATTAGGGTTTTCCATGAGAATGAATCTCTTCCATTTTAGCATTCATTCGAGTGTGTGTAATTCATTCATCATCACATACATACGTGCCCAATGAATGCATTAAGGTTTCCAATGGGAATGAAATTCAATTCATTCTAGCATTCATCGAAGTTGGTGATTCATTCATTAGCACATGCAAACACGTTCAATGAATGAATTGAGGTTTTCAATAGGAATGAAACACATCCATTTTGGCATTCATCAAAGCTGGCAATTCATTCATTATCACACATGGACATGCTTGATGAATGAATTAAGTTTCCAATGAGAATGAAACTCATCCATTTTAACATTCCTTGGGGCTTGTAATTCATTCATTAGCACATGGGGACACGTTTGATGAATGAATTAGGGTTTCCAATAGTAATGAAACTAATGCATTTCAACATCAATTAAGGTTGGCAATTCATTCATTGTTGCACATGGAAACATGTTTGATGAATGAATTTGGTTTTTCAATGGTAATGAAACTAATGCATTTCAACATTCATTAGAGTTGATAATTCATTTGTCATCACACATAAAAACGTTTTCTATGAATGAATTAGGGTTTTTAGTAGGATTGAAATTCATCCATTTCAAGCATTCATTAGAGTTAATAATTCATTAACCCACAATTAGACACGCATAATGAATGAATTAAGGTCTCTAATAGGATTGAAACTCATCCATTTCAAGCATTCATTGAAGTTGATAATTCATGAACACACAACTAGACACATTTGATGAATGAATTAGAGTTTTCAACATGAATGAAATTCATCTATTTTCACATTCACTAAAGCTTTTAATTCATCAACACATAGCTAAACAAGCTCCATGAATTAGGGTTTTTAAGGAGAATGAAATTCATCCATTTTTACATTCATTGGAGGTTGTAATTCATCAATAGACAATAAAAGATGTTCAAAGAGTTTGGGTTTCACATATGAATAAAATTCATTCATCTTAATATTCATTAAAGCTCATAATTCATCAACACACAACCACATATGTTCAAAGAATTTGAGTTTTTAGTGAGAATGATCCACCCAAACATTCATTGGAACTTGTAATTCATCAACAACCAACTAGACACACTTGATGAATTGAGGTTTCCAATGGGAATGAAAATCATCCATTCCAACATTCATTAGAACTCATAATTCATTAGCAAACATTTAAACACGTTTGATGAATTAAGGCTCTCAATGGGAATGAAATTCATCCATTCCAACATTCATCCAAGTTCATAATTTATGAATGCACAATTAAATATGTTCAATGATATAAAGTTAACAACAACAAGAAAATTCATCAATCTTATCATTCATTTAAGGTCATAATTCATCAATGCACAACTAGATGTGTTTGATGAATCAAAATTTTCAGTGGGAATGAAATTTATTTATTTAAGCATTTGTTAAAACTTGTAATTCATCAACACAACCAAACACACTTTATGCATGAATTAGGGTTTCCAATGGGAATGAAATTCATCCATTTGAACATTCTTCAAAACTTGTAATTCATCAATGCACAATCATATAGGTTCAATGAATTAGGGTAAAACTAAAATCTTATCCATTCCAACATTCATTAGAGCTTGTAATTCACCAATATACAACCATACATGTTCAATGAATTAATCTTTCAAATGGGAACAAAACCTCATCCATTTAAGCATTCATTAGAGCTCATAATTCATCAACATACATCCAAACAACTGGATGATTAGAATGACCAATAGGAGTCAAACTCGTCCATTCTAACATTCATTGGAATTCATAATTCATCAATGCACAACCATAAATGCTTGAAAAATTAAGGTTTTTCAATGGGAATGAAACTCATCCATTGTGACATTCATTAAAGTTCATAATTCATTAATGCACGACCAAAAGTATTCAAAGAATTTTAGGATTTCTAATAGGAAGGAAACTCATCAATTCCAACATTCATCAAAGGTTATAAATCATCAACACACAACCACATGAATTCAGTGAATTAGTGTTAATAGTAAGAATGAAACTTGTCCATTCCAACATTCATTAGAATTAGTAAGTCATTGATTATTTACAAAATAAGATGGTAATATGAAGTCTAGTGATTTTTTTAATCAAAATTTCACACTATGGTGAAAAATAAGAATAAAACATGAATACATTAGTATAGATTTCTTATTTTTATATTTTAAAATGTTAATAATTTGATAAAAACAATTTTTTAAAAGAAGATTTCATGATTTTTGGATAAAATTTTTAGATGTGGAGCAATATTTTTCCACTATTATTCATTCAATAAAGATTTACTACATATGTATGTTATTATATTTGCCACTTATGTATTAAATATTTATTAAATGAAGGAACTCAACTCCCCATTCATGTTATGCCTTCCTTTTAGAAGTGGTGTTTAGTTGATGCCTCATGTGAGGCCTTCATTCCTATAATGGGGTGCTTGGTTATCATGTTCGACCTTCATGCCTATAAGGGCCAATTTTCAATCATTACTTTATATAGTAACACTTAATAAAATGGTGTCTTATAATTTATTTTATTTTATTAATTCTTGTTCATATTGATAAGGCCATCTAGATCAATTTGTCAAGTGTGTTAATTTGGTTTTTGGTCAGGTCCCAATTAATTAAAGATAAATCAAATTAACTTAACGTTTGGATTTTATTTTGAACTAGTTCAAGTGTGAATGGAGTTTGAAATATTTTAAGGATGGGATATGATCCCAAGTTGTGTGATTTCAAGTCATTTTCATGATTTGAGATTCCAAAACACATGTTAATTGTTGTTATAATGTTTTTGTGTTAGATCCTTTTGGGAATGATTGCCATTGATGTTATAACATGAAACTCATTGAAAAAACTATAATGAATAGGTATCTATTATAATCACATATATTGAAAAAACAAAAAACAATTAACATTCCATTTTCACATTGGAATGCCAAACTAAAGTCTAAATGTCCATTAACAACACTTTAATTCATAAATATCATAAAAACATTTAAGAAGATTTTTAATTACAAAAGAAAGTAGTAATTTAACAATCTTATATTGAATCCATCCCATTATTGATTTCTCCCAAAAGCTCATAATACAAGAAAAATAAAGAAAACTTATATATGATGGACCCTCTAAAGGAAAGTTCAAAATTGTACAAACAAAATTTCTAGAATCTTTCCTTTACATAGGAATACATACCAAATATTAACCATTGCCTTTAAGTGTGATCAACATTGATATGATAGGTACACAATGTATCCAATGCTTGTTTTTCCTTAACAAGGATAAACCATTACTTTGAATTATGAAATCAAAGTTAATATGTGAACACAATGTGTATTATGATTTATTAGTATCACTGTTATTTTTCCTTTTATTGGGTGATTAACCCATTGCATAAATAACTTTTAAAACTAACCTAATTTATATTACATCATTAATCATATTTTGTTTTGCCTTTATAATTGCTTTCACATTTCATTAGTACTATTGCCATGCATTATCAGGCATTGTCATTTTTTCTTGTTCTTTAAGGGTGCAAACATGATAATAGGAACCAACTTAAAATTGTGACCTTATTATATTGTACACTACTTTTGATTACCTAAAAAATTATAATGAGAGCTTGTTAAGATGATTTGGCAAATAGGAATTGATTAGAAAATGTGATGGAATAAAAATTAATGATTTTTATTGTGATAAAATATATTCATTGTTTTGCCATGACATATTATATGTTAAGTAAAAGGTTTGAATAACTATTGTACATGGTAATATCATTTTGAAAGCATTTCAAGTCCTTTTTATAAAAAAAACATTGGATACAATATTTTATGCATGCTTTTGAATATTTTATACTCATTGTATTAAATCCAAACTATTCCACATGTTTCCATAGTGCAATAGAAAAATATATATGTTTAAAAAATTTAACTTGTAACATAATTAACACAATTTTTAAAAAACATGAAAAATTCAAAGACTGGTTGCATTTTCTTGGGCTCCTCTATTGGTGTCATTGCACCCATAATGTTTTTTCATGTTTCATTACTATTTACATTTCATCTTGGAAAAATCAAGCCTAAACCAAAAAAGCTCAAAATTTTAAATATTTAAATTGTAAACCCCTAAAATCCTAAAGCCTTGAACCTTAAAACCCTTTCTTACTATATCAACATTTCATTACATAACTATGATTAGCATAGAATCTAGTTGGTGTTTGCATCATTATATGAACAATTTCAGACATTTTATTTTTTTCATCCCTAGATGATTAGGTAAAAAAATTCATTTATGTTGTGCATTGATGATATTGGCACGTTGACACACCATCTTCCTCGCACACATATAATTAGTGTGAAATAATTCAAAGAATTTGTTTCACATACTCACATTGTGCATTTGCAACCTGCTTTTGTTTGCATAACACAAATGGAAAACCAACATGAGAAAATTGTTCAAAGAATTTGTTTCACATCCTTACATTTGTGCACTTCCAATTCGCATTTGTTTCCATACTACAAATGGAAAACCATATGAAAAGAAATTGATTCACTTTGTGCACCTGCAAATTGCCTTTGGTTTCATGATACAAACAAATGAGCAACATGAAAAGAAATTGTTCAAAGAAACTACTTCCTCTCCTCACATGGTGCATTTGAAAATTACCTTTGTTTCCATGAAACAAATGAAAGATTGACATTGATTCATATCTTCATATCATTTCACAAAAAATGCCATTTAATGACTAGTCCTATCTAACTACAAGTGTATAAATGATGGATCCGAATCAATTACAATGGCATAAATGACTAGTATACTTGATAAAGACTAGTCATATAACGGCATTTATGGCATAGTGTATTGTGCACTTGTAACTTGTCATTGTTTCCACAATACTAATGGAAGATGGATATGAAAAGAAATTGCTTCATGTTGTCATACTATGCACCTAGGATTTTACCTTCATTTCAATGATACAAATGAAAGACCATATGCAACAAATTTGCTTAATGTATTCTCACATTGGTCATCAATAACTTGCCCTCACTTCCACAAAACAAATGGAAAACAAACATGAAAAAAAAATGTTCAAATCCTCACATTTGTGCACTTGCAATTTGTCTTCAATGATACAAATGGAAGACAAACATGAAAAAAAAATGCTCATATCTTCACATTTGTGCACTTGCAAATTAACTTCGATGATTAATACAAATAGAAGACAAACATGAGAAAAAAATGTTCATATCCTCACATTTGTGCACTTGCAATTTGTCTTCAATGACTAATACAAATGGAAGACAAACATGAGAAAAAAATGTTCATATCCTCACATTGTGCACTTGCAATTTGTGTTTGATGGTTAATACAAATGGAAGACAAACATGAGAAAAAAATGATTCCCATTGTCACATTGTGGACCAACAACTTGTGGTTTGTTTCAATGATATAAATGGAAGAATAACATGACAAGAAATTGCCCATCACATTGTGCACTTGCAATTTTGCCTTTATATTGTGGAGATGCTAGAACTTGCCAAAAACAAAAGTTACATGATTGGTACAATATTTTTTAAATGAAGATTTGCAATTAATCATTGTGAAACTACTTGGGGTTAGTATACATGTCAACAATGCCTTTCAAGAGGGCCAATAGTAAGAAATGTTTTTTTTGGGTGGTTGACTATAATGATTGGTCTTAGTGAAGCTTTAATATAGTCCATTTTCCAAGTTTATGGATGAAAATGGGGGAAAAACTAATACTCTAGGTTGGAAATGTTAAATATTGATAGAGGTTCCAACTAACATTATACCTAGGGATGTTTTTAGAATAATTCCACCAAACATAAAATGATTGCCATGTTTTGGGCCCTACACAAATTCCTTCGAAAAAGGTTAGAAAAGGTTGAATATATTTCTTACTTTGACAATTCATGGGGTAACATTTAACATCGAGGAATGTATCATGAATTACATCCATATATGGTGGCATGACATTTCCATTATGTCTTGCAACATGATATTAATCCCTCATATGGCATGGGGTGAGGGTGTTTATATGACCATGATCATGCAATGTTTTATTTTATAAAATTTGTGTTGTAATCAAGGTGACAATGATACATAATGATACATAGGAAAATTTTCAAATGCACACATTTCCACATTGGGGTAGGATGCCCATAATTTCAAAAAGATACTAATGTAGGCACATGGTAGGCATTTTCCATCAAAACATGGCAATCATTTTATGTTGGGGTGTTCAACATATTACACTACAAATTAAAACTACATGAAAAAAAAAATCAAAACACACTTAATTTGGCTTAATAGAATGGTTTTGGCCCAACATTTTTGCATAATTTACCAAGGCAATAAAAGGCACAACAAAGTCCAACACTTGCCAAGCCCAACATGTGTCATAAAATAATGTAATAAATATGATATGACTGCTACTCCCTATTTTTAATTGGGCAATCATAATAATTGGTCCAAGTGGTTTGTTATTAGTAGTCTCCCACCTATTTGCACTTACAATGTTAGTGTTATGGGTGGGGTTGGAAAAATAAAATAAAAATTCCATGTGAACAAATTCAGACCACCAAATCTAGCAACTGGTTAGTATAGAACATTAAAAAAATTCAGGCCTATTATATGCAACCCTATTCTGCTGAACATTGAAAAAAGTAGTCCCTTTTTAACATTTACATTAGTCCTCTAAAATTATCACAAACCTAACCAATAACTCTCTTTTCAAAAACTATTGAAATACCTTGGTTGGTTTAGCACTAATCTACTTAGATTATATATATATATTTTTTCCATTTACCTCCGACATCAAAAGTTTTCATTTTTGAAAATTAAGTAGTTTACTTTCTTGAATTTTTTTTGTTTAAGCAATGATGACAAAGGTTTATGTCCATGAATGTTTTCTAAGGAAGACAATTTTTGTTTTTGGGCTTTCACCCCCTTTTTTTTTTCTTTCTACCTTTGTGTTTCACCCTTTCCAATGTTCAAAGTTCATCTTCCATTTATTATGTTTCCAAAGTTGTAATTGTTGCTTTTTCTTTTGTTTGGATTTCATTTTGATTTGAGCTACAAGTTTAATAATGTTAATTTTTCAAGTTCAAAAAAGACATAGGTAGGTCGTAAACACTATAAACACATGGTGAGAGATGGGCTTTCAAAAGAGCCAACAAATTGTTCTTATGCCATGTCTTCACAAAATATCTTGTTACCAACATGAAAAAGTCATATGTTGAGAAATAGAGGTTTTAAATGTAAAAGCTAAAGAAGTTAGAAATTCCTTAGTGAATGTTGAAAAGAGATGTATAAGAGGACCACTAAATTTTGTTACAATGTTAGTCACAAATGAAAACCTCTAGAAAGAAAATGTCAAAAAGGAATGTAAGCAAGGGAAATGTGGTGTTTACAAGAATTAGTTTTAGCCAAAGCTATGACCATTGATTGTTACATACTAAAAAGATACATTAACAATTTTGATGTTTTCCATCATTTGAAAACAACATTTGTAAAACCATGCACCTAAGCTCGTGTGAAAAATTTGCAAGAAGTAATATGTGGGAGTGGTTTATAAACAAGGGAACTTTGAAAAATAGTTAAATTTAGGCAACAACTTGTGGAACAACTGTAGCACAATTTGCCCATCAAACATAAGCACAATTTGCCCATCCTAAAAAAATATCCTATTATAAGGGATGTTATAGTGCAAGGCTCCAAAAGATGTGTGAAGCATGCCAACCTCTTTCAATAAACATTGTCCAACCAATCTTTTGAAGGATGGTTGAGGGGATTACTCTTGAAATTCCTTGCAAATGTCTTGGTAACTTTTTGGTTATAAGGGAATGGGTTTGTCAATTTGTTAAACATTACATGAATTGGTTGTTTTGGAAAGGAACAAGTGTAGCAAGCAAAATTCCAACAAATTGGTGTGAACAATAATGTAACATGTGTCATCAAATTCCATACCTAATGAAGTTTACAATATTCCTTTTTCATTGGTAATAATAATGATAAAACAAGAATCCACCTTGTCCCAACTATAGGTGAAAGAACTTGGGAAATCAAAGGTAAGAAACACGTCAAAATTCTTGGGATGGATGACAAGACACAAATCACAATCATGGTATCATTCACAACTAGTGGACTCTTGTTGCCTCTTCAAATCGTATTTGCATGCAACATATCTCATTTTCTCCCACCACCAAATGATTGAGGAAGAAATGCATTGTTGGGGTTTGACCTCACCTTTTCTACAAACCATTGGTTTGCATTGGAAACATCCAAATAGTTTGTACAAAAAAATTTGTTGCCCCACCTACATCTGCAAACTAAAGAACATCAAGATGGTTTGATTAATTGATTATTGGAATGTTCATAAAAACAAAGAATTCTTGGATTAAATGAGATCAATCATCCTCATGTTCTAGTCATTTTTGTACCTACTAATTGCACATTTGAGTTGCAACCTATAAACATCACATTCTAGAGATCATTGAAACATGCCATCAAGGTTCAATTCAACAAATGGATATCATTAGTCATCAAATAACAAATTGAAAACAGTCACCATTGCTTTGTTGATTTAAAGATGTTTACTTTAAAACCATGAATTTGTGAGTGGTTACATGCAAGCTCAAAGGAAATAAAACAATTATCAGAGATGATCATGAAAGGATGGGAGAATTTTGGCACAACAAGAGCCTTTACCTCTCATTTTCAACTATAGGCCATGGAGGTCAATGCCACTTGCACTTTATTCACCAACAACTTTGAGATTGATGAATTGTTGAAGTAGAAACATATTCAAATCCTATTACAACGGTGATAAACACTGTGGAACAATGTCTTCAACAACTAAATGCTCTAGCTTTTGCTCGAGTAGCTTCTTCAAGCTCCGCACCTTCCACAACAAAGACTCCAACATTTAGCTAGGAAGCAAATTAAAAAGCATGAGCAAACATGTTAATGTAAATTATAAACAACCTTCCACCCCTCCATGTTAATGTAGACCTTTCAACATAGTACTACTTGTATCTTTTGTTGTTGTTAAAAAGTAAAGTATTTACAAACATCTTCAAGCATTTAGGACACAAGACTTGGAACCATATAATAATGATACTAAAGAACATTCAATTTGATGCTGCAAAATTTCTTTTTACATTTTTTTTGTTTCTTTTGTCAATGTATGTTGAGTTGTTGAAGAAAAAATGTGTATTTTAAGTTTCTATCAATGTATGGTGAGTTATTGAAGAAAAACATGCATATTAAGTTTTCAATATTAGAATGAGATGTTAAGATAACAAATCAACATTACCATCCAATTCAACTGCTGGTATTTACATAGATTCTCCATTTTCAACATGTTGTTATCGATCACATTTTCCCCCAACTTTCATAATTAAGTACATAAAAAATTACATATGCAAGAAAGATGTAAATTGTTGTGGTAGCAGTTGAGAGATGCACATGAGAACATCCAATGTTTTGTGACAATCATGCCATAATTCAACAATCTTTGAACCTTTAGTTTCTATAGCATATAAAGCATGTCCATGTGGCTTTCCACATTGTTTGCAAAACCAAGAGAAAGGCAAGATAACTATGATCTATGTTCCTACCAATTCACAAGTCATTTATATTTTTATATACCATGCATGTGTTTGTCTTGAATGATTAGTGTTGTAGAGAATATGTTCATGTTAAAATTTTCACCCTAGTACCACATTCAATGGCTCTTGAAAAATATTCATTTATGGAACTTCACTTTTTTCATGGCCAATCATTACTACAAACCCACACAGGAATTTAATTGTTCGTTGCCAACTACCCTAATTAGTTCAATATACACCCTCAAGTCAATCAAGGATGAGAATTGGCACAATTACATTGTCAACAACAGATGATCACCAGAACAAGGGGCGAAAGAACAACTAATAATCTACATTAGTGATGTTATACAACACCTCACATTCAATTGCCTTGAGGGTTTAGAGTTTCAGTTATGGATTGGAATAATTTGCAATACATAACAGCACACAACAATCTATCATGGTTAATGTTTACAAGGAAGCACAATGCAAGTATCAATTGATCAACATGGAATTTTCTGTCATGTTTAAACAATGACCAGCTCACACCTGTTTGCAGGACAGCGCAGTCCTTGCACTATTGACCTGTTTGTTAACACACCTGAGTTCAACAATGGACATGATAACAATAAAGTACTCTGAAATCTTCCCTCGAGTACTAGAGAATCACTTACAGCCTGTAACTCTTTTGAGCCTCATTACTGTACTCTATATCATAGCAGCAAAAAAGTTGGCATGACATTAGCCCAAGTTGTCAAAAAAGTCAGAATGACATGAGGCCAAGTGGTCAATTGTTCTACTTGTCCATGATTTCTTGCTCACATCAGTGCCAGTTTTTCTTTCTCAAAGTCAGCTCATTGTTAACACTACCCCCTGGATACTCTATCACCTCAAGGTTTAACAATAATAGAATTAACACCTGACTGCAGGCATTGGGTTAAAGAGGTCTGAACTGGCTTTAATCTCAAATGAATCATCCCCATTGATCCAAGATCACCATCCTGTTGGAAGCTATTCATTTACACTGCAACAGTAAGACACTCCAACACAAGGAATCAACTTATGAGGGCTTGTGAAGCAGGAACTTCCTCAGACAAAGGAAGATCATGAGTAACAAAGACCTTATCAAAATACTGCAATGCTGTTTTTTTGGTGGAAATGAAAGCCAAGTTGAACAACCAGCATGTGGCAGTTTCACTGAAATTGGACCACGTTGATACTTCAAAACTGTAGTGCATCTTCACTTTCTTAGCAAAATAGTGATTGATCCCCAGGACTACTCAAACTTCTTTATTGTGGCAAGATCAGTGAGCATGGTTTCAATTCTTTCGTCATCAAGTCGTCCCTTTTTCTGAAACATACCAAAGTACATGATGATTGTCAGTGAGATATGCCAACGAAAACATGTAAGAATGCCTGGATAATATGCAGAGAATAGTGAATACATCATTATCTGATACCACCAACTGACTATGCAAAGGATCAACTAATATACACAGCTGTGAAATCCAAAAACAAAGCAACAAGTTCAAAATCTGACCGCTATCGAAGGTACCACAGCTTTTGCCTCCTCTACAGTCTCAGGGCACAAGTTGCCAATCACACACACCTGACATTCTCCAGCAGACAAACATCAGTAACAGTGAAGAATTTGATTGATAAGTAGGTCAAAACACAAGAACAAATACGTCATAAGTATGAAGAACTTCTCCATACTTGTGATTCAAGTCAACCTGAATAGAATTGAGATGTGACCTGATAATAAGGTTGTAGAGATTTTATATATCTGATGGCATACCAGCAAATGGGAAAAAGAGGAATCCCAGTCCTAAAGAACAGATAAAACAAAAACCAAAACTGAGGAACAGATTTAACAACAGCAACAGTCAGAGGCATGTCCAAAGTCCTAACATGTATGGTATTCACCAGCTACCACATCCCCTCTAACTTCATCAGCTCCCAACAGTGGGTGGAGACCAATACCATACATTAACCAATCTCCTGAGTTTCTGTGACAAGACCAGCAGTAGCAGGAAAACTCAGGCATTGATGCTGGCTAGCTCAACAAAACCTAAAGGAGAAGGAGAACAGCAAGGAAACCAAGAAGAAAGAGGGACAATGAAAGAGAGACAAAACCAAAAGTGAAAAGAAAACACAAGCCCAAAACAAGAAAAGAGGAAGGAGAAAGAAAGGAACAAGATGGAGAAGGCTGACAGCATGATCTGTTGAGGAGAAAGTCAGAGTTTGCTGAGAATCAAGTAGAATCAACTGCTTGAACACATTGTATTGATAGAGGGTAGTGAGATTCTCATATGGCAACACTGGATGAAATTTGAAGGATTCAAAGACCTTCTGCAGAACTGCCTACATGTGGTTTACAAGGGTATCACACACCAGAGTTGAACTTCAATTGTTTGTGAGTTACTATAGCCTGCGCTGAGATTTGGGAGAAGAAATTTACCTCAAATTCATGAAGCTTGTTCCGGGTGAGCACTCTACTTTGTTAGGGTTTTCCATCAAACATATTTTCTCTGTTTGACTAAGTTCTTGAACAGTTTGGACAATATCAGCACAAGACTGAACCGAAAACCTCAAAACTTCCTCCATACAGCAAAATAAGCCCACTACTTTTCCTACTACTCATTTCTGCCTAACTGCTTATTAAGTTGACACCAAAGAGTCCCAAGACATACAATGAAAATGGGACTGAAGACACTGTCAACAAGGATACTCTCGGACTTGCTTCACAGCTTCTGGGTTTTGATAACGGCTGAAGCGCTTCACATACTGCAAAGACTTCTCAAAGACTCTGCACAAGCACCCATATTTACCTCGTCATACACACCAACTTCACCTGCCTTAAAAACCTTTTCTATGTATACATGAATACATGATATAAACCTAGCATGAATGCAGACTCATCTGAAGAGCCAAAATGTCACATCACAATGTTTCCCCCAGACAAGGCATGAATCTACTCCATGGCATACTGTACAGCTCATCCCCTATCATCTCTTTTGCTTTCACAAGATCCCAACATCTAAACACTCTCTCCTTCATGAAAGATTACGGTTTCATACAAAAGTCAGACAAGTAGACATGACTATACTGCATGGCATACTCTAGTGCTCATCCCCTGTCATCTCTATTTCTTTTCACAAGATCCCAACATCTATCACACAGTCTCTCCTTCATAAAAGATTAGGGCTTCACACAAATGTCAGACAGGTAGACATGACTCTACTCCATAGCATTACTGTAGAGCTCATCCCCTGCATCTCTTTTTCTTTTCACAAGATCCCAACATCTACTACAACTACACAGTCTCTCATTCATGAAAGATTAGGGTTTCACACAAAATGTCAATTAGGTATCAGCAAAGTCACATTACTGAGAGATTTGCGAAACTGGATCCTCAGACAGTTGCTGAAGCTGCTCGTACTTGCGCTGTAGCACAAGCGCCACTTCCGCATTCATCAAACACTTGGCCTTCACGAAATCTGCCCACTCACAAACAAACATGGCAAAAATGGCCCCAAAAAAATGTCATTCTCAAGCTCCGCCACAGGGTTAGGGTTTTTTTTTTTAAAAACGAAAAATGCAGATTACAGAGAGCATGAAAGAAGACGCCAACACACAAAACTCTAACCTACCATCACCAAGCTTGAGCTCACTGGCATCCTCCTCCTCTACCACTGCCCCTAGTCCCGACATCTTTCCCACTCACTCTCTCTGCGTCTCGGTGTCTCTCTCACACACACACACACACACTCTCTCTCTCTCTCTCTCTCTCTCTCATACACACAATCGCTCGATCCTCGCAGAAGACTTCTGCTCGCAGCAAAATGCACGTTGCAAAGAAAGGAAGCTCAACAGCCGACGACGACGACGACGACGACGACGTATGTACGTATACATACGTATTTACATACGTTTGAGGTTTCGTATGTAATACTATGTTTGGAATAGCTTGCAAAATATTACCAACTTATTTTCTCTAATATTATTAATCTTTGAAAGCATGTACAAAACAAAAAAAATTTGTTGGTAATTAGAATTGCAATTTATTTTTTTAAAAAAATCACCCAATTCAAAGATTTGTTATTGTATATTTTCTTTGCAATTTATTGGGGTTGAACTTTGTTCGAATGGTTAAAAAAATAATAATAACTACACCTAAACTAAAGGTGACATTTGACTAAAATGGAAGGCCTTATTGACTAAAGGTGACATTTGACTAGAATGGAAGGCCTTATTGTTAAGACATTCCTAGTCGGAATGAGAACAATTGAGTTAGATGTTGTGCATGATTTCCACCTATGTAGGCTATTTTAGCTAATGGTTTTCCTACACATAATAATGAGTAAATGGACTTGATAATCACCATGTAAATACAAACATAATTTTGTCAAAGGTTGTTATTCATTATGTATGGAAAAGATGCATTGGTTCATCAACTATATTTTTGTTTCTTTGCTAAATTAGGTAACCCGACGTATTTTGTAACACATTTCTTCCCCTATGAAATCATAAGGTAATGTAAAAGAAGTTTACAACACAAACACAAAGGAAACCATGAAAAAATGGAACATATATATCTTCAAAACAAAAATTTGTATTCAAAATAAGAAAACTCAAAATGATGTTAGAATATATGCAGTTTAATTATCAAAAACATTTATTGCCACTATCATAATGGACATGTCATTCATGATCTCTCCACCATCCAAGTCGATTCTAGCATCATACTTGCATGAACATCAATTAGCAAATTCCAACTCATATTTTATTTGTACAAGTCATCCTTGAACATTCAATGGCATGACAATATTTTGCATTATAACTACAAACTTAGCTTCATCAAATAAAATGTTCATAGGTAGCGAATTGACAATGAAATTTATACACTAGCCTATCTAGTTGTACAAAATGGCATTTAAGTCTTGAACACCATAGTTACACAAAACTTGCCATAGACAAGGATGCTTGCTATGATAGAATTCAATATATATGTTACAAATTTGATCATATTGAAAAGGTCAAAATTTGCATAAAATATCTTTATGTAAATCACAAGTTAGTTGTTCCATTGTTATTTAACATTTAAAGAAGTGAACTTTGAAAACCACATTTATTGGAAGCATAGTTGTATTCCCAATTGGTATAGGTGCACATAAATTATGTTTTTTTGTATATTAAAAAAAAAACAAAGGAAAAGCTTGTCATCTTTCGCATTCATGATAGATTTTGTTGCATCATGGCCCTCACAATAGTAAATCCATAATTTGTGTTGAGGGTATAGAATCAAAACAAACATATTGTGTTCCTTTGATGGTGAATAATGCAAAACACTTAAAACCCCCTAATGAGCTTTACCTGGGCTTTTGCTTTTGTGCCATGTACACTTTTGCAAGAACTTGTCTTTCTATGCATCGTGCACAATTGCACAATTATACTTGTTGTGAATGCCCCAAAAATTTGAATTGTTATGTTCCACATGTTTTACAATGCCATATAACAAATTCAAACTCACAACCTTGCAAGAAATAACAAAATATTATGAATATCATAATTTTGTGCATTGAAAGCAAGATATGTCTTGTTTTATTTCATTTAAAACTAAACCTACAATAGTCAAACCTTATAATATAACCATGAGGCTTTGCATAAGGTGTTGCACATAATTTTGTATTTTTTCACATTATTATGATACTCAAACAAAGTTCATTAAAAAGTATGTAACATCTTACACAACTAACCAATTGTGAAGGTTAAAAATGATGTCAACACTCAAATAACCTCCCTTCCCATACATGCACTTAATTTTTCACAAGTCAATATCAATACTAATGTGGAAGTACATAGAACCAATTTCATTGTATGGAATTTATAACCACCTCAATTATCAAATGTCATGCATTTAACATGTAACCAATATCTTTTTTATTAGTTCAAAACACACCAAAAACCACATCAAATAACATTGAAACAACTATTCAGGTGGTGAAAGTAAAAATATGCATTTGCAAATCGTGTTGTTGCAACCCTAGCCTTGGGCTCGCGACCAAAGCAAAGGCTTGCAAGGTTGTGGGCCAAGAGCAAAGCTTGGGAGTCACATCTCATGCTCCCGGGAGTGTAGGAGAGTGTGAGGGAAGGAACCTTCACACTCCCAAGTGAGTTCCCACTTTGGGAGTTAGAGTCCCGATGGACTCCCAAATTTTTAGAAGGCGATTGCAAAGGTCAAAACTCATTGGATTGAGATGTCCTTTATATCATTGGAAAGCTCTTGGAACAAAAATGTCAAAAATGTGCTCGCATTTGGACACTTGAAACACAAGTTATGGTCAAAAGAAGGGTCGGGAATCAAATTGGCAATTTGACTCCCGACCATTAAAAGTCAAGAATCACCCCAATTCCCTTGTGTGCAGGTGGCGTGCAACATATCGTTGGAAAGATCTCAACAAGGGTTACAACTTTGCTTTAGACCTAATATTAATCCGAGTTTTGCAAACAAAGTTATGGGCCCCCAAAGCTACAAGCTGCGAGAGTCCCAACTTTGGGAATTTCGGGACTCCCATTTGGGAGTCCCGAGACAAAATGCCATTTCGATATTGGTCCCGTGGCCAGTTACAGAGTATACTATAGTGGGGAAAGTGGTGGCTTCCCCCAAGTCCGGGCTATGGTGAGTCTTTGAATCCGAGTTTGCCCGTGGCTCGTCCTAGCATCAAAAGTGCTCTAGTTATGCACTAATCAACTTGTTTGGTTTTGTGTAGGTATATGTGAGTGATGAAGTGCTTGTCAATCTTCCTAATCCCATCCTGGAGCTCCAGCACGCCCTTTACCCCCGAAGTGTTACAAGTTAGGGAGCGTGCCTCAACTTCCCACTCTTTCACTATTTTCATCTCAAACTCACATTTGAATTTCTTGAGGAGGTTGGGAGTGCGTCACATGTTCTCATTATTATAACACCAACATATGGCCTTCTTGAATTGAAAAACATCCTAGACTTATATAACTTATACACAAATTATGTTATCATTGTCGTGTTCAACTTTTGTGAACACAAACCATTAATACACGTTTAGATCCATGTTAATGCCCTTTTCTACTTGTCTTTAACCAAATGCCGCATGATTACATAGATTATTGTGAATCTTGATGATAGAATGAGGTAATCCAGTAAAAACCTTATCACTACCTACTACATATTAAATTGATTTACTAAAAGTAGGATTAAAACATGCACATTCAAATCATAATAAAATGTTCAAGTTTTCACATCTAATAACGAATTTTAATATTTGTTTAGGATTTTACAAATGTGCGTGAACAGATGAACTAGACCAAAATATTTTGACAATTTACTTGTCATGTCAATAAAAAATAGCAATAAAACCCATCATAAAATCATTATACATTCAATGTTTGTACTTGAATTATCAAAAACAAGATAATTTTTCATTATTGTGTGTCAATTGTAAAATGCATTATTTTAAAATTTTTGCATTTTACAAGTAAATTGAAAATAGGTATTTTTAAATGAAAATACCTTTTGAAATGTATTTTTTGTAGTGTACATAACATTTGTTTCAAATATGTTTTAACAAATTGAATGTATAAAAGTCTAATGACATGTTTGAATATATAAGGACTTGTACATTATAACTTGGTACAAATCTATGTCATGAAGTTTTATAATGATAAATATTAAACTGGAAACCATATTGAATAATTTGTTTCAAAAATATTTGTTCCTTGCTTTTATTATTTTAAAGTTTCTCAAAATTCGTATTCAATTCATCATAAATTTGATGGAACACAATGGTTTCATAATGAAACTTAATTAAATCATTACACCAAAACATGTTATTCATGACTAAAACATATGATTATGTAGCTAAATTTGACTTGTCATTTATTCCATTTTATAGTCATGTAATCGAATTGGACAAGTTATTTTTTCCATGTTTTGGCATAGTGAATTTTGAATCTATTTTCTCATCTTATGTAAAAAATCATGTCATTTTCAAACACACGTTTAGTTCATCAACTTTTTAAATATGTTTCATCATGTTTTCGCCCAAAGTTGACCCTTCATCTTGGATGTAATAAAAAACCTTCTTTGTTACAACAAATTTATCCAAACGTGTGTAAGTTGAACAACCAACTCTATTCCAACTATATATTTTGCTTGAAATATACTAATACTAATATGTTGGGGTTCCCAAACAAGTGTCAAGAAGTTATCACTAAAATGAAAGTGTTTTGAACACATTTTCTCATCGAAAGATTGAAAGTTGCAATGGTATTCACAAAAGTTTTTATGTGACCAACATGTATGGCAACACTTACCTAATACCATGTGCAACGAAAGGACCATTCAAATCTAATGCAAATTATAGCCATGAAACCACCAACATTCTATAAGGCTCAAAGGTTGATAGGATTTTGCATTGAATAATACTAAATCTTTTATGAACTAGTAATGTGATTAGTCATGTGTTTTAAATAAAGGGTTTATTAAGAAAATTCTTATAAGCCAATAGGTTGTATGTATTGTAAATCACATGTTTACAAACTAAATCCACTAGAGTTGATATTCTTTATATCAAAATTTCCAATATTTCAATTCATTGGTTTCAATGGCTTCCTATATTTACATATTGACAAGGTGGTGTCACATAGCACATGTGCCCTCCTATTGAATGACTATCATTAACCAACATGGTTGCATAACCATTTTGTACATGGTATGACCCCAATTGTGATTTTTCCACCAATGTTACCTTTGGAATAAACTACAAAACATAATCCAAACCCCAAAACCACCCTAATTTTTTAATAGCATGTTTGATTAATGACTTGACTCCCTTGGGAAAATTCAATTATAAATATCACCCTTCCAACTTCCCAAGTTCAACGCATGTGATTGTTTTCCACCTTGGATTTTTTGACTTTATGAAATATAAAATGTTTGTTTCATATGAATTCCTATAGTTGTTTTGTTATTAATTAAAAAATTTGTCAAAAAAAAATTCCTCAAATACTTGACCATTATAATGTTCAATTAATCTTTGTCTAACTCTTTCTCTTGAACAAAATGAGTTGTAGTTTTTGATGTGTTATCCATTTTGAATACCAAATTTCATCCAATGACCATGATGGGTGATTCTCCATTTATACATATGTGTGATCATTATCCTAATCTCACCATTGTAGCTAGCAAAGGAAAAAATAAATAAATAAACACATGTCAATTTATTTTGCCATATCTAAATACAAGATTCAATTGAGTAAATTTTGTGATTACTTATAACTTCAATTTATTACCATGCACAAGCTTATTATTCATTTTTTGAAAATTTGGGTTAATCAATAAACCCATGATAATGCCAAATTAAAATTTTCATCATTAAGTTTTTTTTTCAAACAATATCCTTTAATACTAATTAAATATTGTATGTTATCATGTGAACTATTTTATATCACTCTTGAAAGTGCATTTACTAATGAAAATCACATTCATCCACAAGCACAAAAACTTATACAAATTTTGTATTTTTGCACCTTTGAAAAGAAATGTATTTTGATTTTGGAGGTTGTTATTTGTAAAACTATAAAGGCTATTAGCTTAACTTATTTTATTTAAATTTTGATAAATCTGAATCTTTAAATAAATAAAGCTTGATTTTTTCCTTAAAAAAATTACATGTAACAACTAATAATGCCAAATGCTATAATTATCAACTTCAAAAGCTTAAACATGTTTAGATGTACATGTATGCAATTTAAACTTATCTTGTTAATTTAAATTCATCATGTTTTTAATCAACCCATATTTGAATATCTTTTTAATTTAGAGTAATAAAACATCTAAAAGGCTATGTTTGTATGTTCAACTCCATTTTGAACTAATGTGAATTAATATTTCCAATTAGTGTTCAAAACCAATGTTTGCCAAATCAAGGTTTCTTAAAGGAATTAATATGGCTAGGTCTTATGTTTTTCAAAAAATTGATGACCCATTAATCCTAGGTTTACATTTTTTTTTTCAAAAATTAAAACTCATCAGTTTTAAGATCAAGTCTAAGTTTTTAAATTGTTGGTTTTTGAATTCACATCTAGGTTTTATGAGGCCCATTGATTCCACATTCAAGGTAAGGTCATTTTTGTCATTTTGTAATACTTAAGATGAAGCATTCCCTTCCCCTTCAAAGAAAATAAATTTCAATAATAGGTAACACAAAAATGGGACAACTCAAAATTCAAGTGTGGAAACAAACACTTAGTTTTATAATTTACCATTAGGGTTAGATAACTTTGCCTCATATTTTCAAAAAATTGTATTCATTAAGTTTAATTAATAGATGTAGTTATTAAAAAAAACACACACACACACACATAAAAACAAAAAATTGTAACTTGTATGAGCCTAAGCCCTTATACTTTAGCCTATACCTATGCCTATGAATTAGTTTTGAGCAAAACACCATATGACATGTTGGGCTAATTTTTTTTGCTTTAGATCCAATTTATTTTCAATTTTTTCAAATCAAACTTGGGGCCATGTTTTTCTTCCACCTATGAATGCCAATGCTTTGGAGTTCATTCATTTGAATATCCATCCATAAATATAATTTTTAATTTAATTTCAGTTTGTTTTTTATTAACTTCTAGTTAAGTTTTAGTTCACTTCCATTTAATTCATAGTTCATTTTTAATTAACTTTTAGTTGGTTCTAATTAAATCTTAATTAAATTTTAATTAACTCCCAATTAATTCCTAGTCAATTTTGAGTTAAGTCCCAATTAAGTTATAGTTAACTCAAAGTTAATTCCCAGTTAAATCTTAATTAAGTCTTAACTAATTTTAGTTAATTCCCAATTGAGTCCTAGTTAAGTTGTCGCAACCCCACTTTGAGGGAAATGTGAGGTCACCACTCACACTCCCAAAAATGAAACTTGGGAGTCCTCCGGGACTCCCGAAAACTTAGAGCGCGATTTTAGTGGTCAAAACACCTCGCATTGGGGTGTTCTTTATATCGTTAGAAAGGTCTTGAAATGTAGATGTCCAAAATGGCCTCACATGATCCATTTGGACATCTGCAGCACAAGTTATGGTTGAAAGAATGGCCAAGAGTCAAACTGGTAGTTTGATTCCCGACCACTAAAAGTCGGGAAATCGACCCTATCTCGGTGCATACAGGTCAAATGCAACACACTATTAGAAAGCTTTCAAGGAAAGCTACAACTTTGGTTTAGACTTCGTCCCAATCCGAGCTTAGGGCGAGAAGTTATCAACGCCCAAAATCCCAGGAGTCCAAACCGGGACAGTTTTGGGACTCCACTTTGGGAGTCCCAGGAAAAAGAGCCATTTGGATGCAAGTGCGGCGGAGAGCTGCAGAGAATACTATATGGGGGAAGGTGGTGGCTTCCCCCGAGTCCGGGCCATGGTGAGTCAAGTGAGTTCAAAGTCGCCCATGGCTTGTCCCAACATTGAAAATGTGCAGAATGAGTTCTAACCAACTTGTTGGTTGGATTTGGATGCAGGACCAAATAATTGAGTAAGCTTGTCCCTCTTCCTAGTCTAATCCCGGAGCTTTCAGCACGCCCCTCTCACCCCCTTTAGTGCTGGAAGTTGGGAGCATGCCCCGAGTCCCCGTATTTTCGCAACTCGAGTGACTTAGCCCCAACTTGGGGCTAACTAGGGACTTGGGAGCACATCATAAGTCCTAATTAACTTTTAGTTAACTTTTAATTAATTCATAATTGACTTTTAATTAGGAAGATTCTCAAGAAGCTTTTTAATTCAATGCATACATAAAGCTTCATTGGAATTTTTTTTGAATTAGATTCCCAAAAGGGTATAAACACAACAGTAGGAATCCTCATTTCCTTCAATTTTTTCAACATTAGTTTTAGGCATGATCTTGCACCAAAGCTTTTTCATGTTCATGTTTACATATGTTAGCATAATAAAAATCCAATTTCACGTTTATTTTGCACATCTCATGTTCTTATTTTTAGTTCTTGTGTTCTTGTTTTTGAATTGCATAATCTTGACTTGTTCCTTGTCTAAAAGTTAGACTTAGACATTTCTTTTAGTTTTTGTTCTTGTGGATATTGGTGTCCTTGACAACTCGAACAAACTTCATCAAATTTATATCTATTTTGGATCTATAAGTCATTTAGAAATTAGATTTCTTTTGGAATTGAGTGTGGATTACCCTTTTTCTTCAAAGGAATTTTTTTCAAGAAGTCATAGATTACCCATTTTTTGTTGACTAAGGTTGTGAAATTACCCATCTCTTGTTGGTGTCATATTTCATGATGTTCATAATCATGTCTACATTTATGGAAGAAATCCTTGTTGTCCTTAGGAATTTTGAATAGGAAAATCAAGCACTTCATGAATCTATTGTTCATTTGTAAATCAATTAAGTTTCGACCTTTTTGGGACGCGTTCTGAAAACACAACCCCAACCAAAGGAGCCACATATCAACCTACTTAACAAGTTTGATGGCACATTTCGAGGTTTTGTAAAGATGCCTAAACACATACTTTCCACATGGGAAGAAATATTATTTTTGGGATTCGATTATAATAGTAATATCATGATTATTATTTATCACAAATTGAAAATGGAAAATCCACAACTTTACCATATTGGTGATATGATACATATACCAAGCTTTGATGGAAATGCTATAAGTATGCATGAATATTACACCTACTCCTTGAGATTGTGAGACATTTTACACTTATAAATAGGTGTAAGATGTTAGACCACATTTTATATAGATGCAAGATCTCACATTATGCCAAAACATGGCATCCACAACTAATGTTATACACCTACCATGGCATCCACAACTAAACAAAAACTAAAAATGAAATAAATGACAAGTTCAATTTGAGTATAATCCAAAATGATTAGTTAACAATCATGTTTTGGTGTAATGCCAACAATGTTACACCTTGATATACACATGTTTTACCTTGCATTTAAAAAATTCATCATATTTGTCAATTTGCATTTTGTTCTAGGTTTCTTAATTGTAGGTTCTAATTTTGTAAATCATCATGTAAATGTGATACTTTTGTAGCATGATGAGTAATTGTTTATTGGTAATTCCTTGTGTATGACATATCATGTATTTATATTTTGAATTTTTGTTTTGTTTTGTTGTTGTTTTATGTACACGTGTTAATCGTTTTGTGATGTTATCATTTGGTGAATCATGTTAAGTGTTTGCCATTGAATTTGTGGGGTGCAACCACATTAACATTAATTAGAACAAGTGTAACAAATGTTTGGTTTTTTACATTTTAGTGCCAAAAATTGTAGTAATTTGATGCAAGTCTTTAATGTGTTTACATAAAAATGTTTTAATACATTGTGTCGTGACGTGTAGTGTCGTGACGTACGCTATCGTAAGGATGTAAATACATAGTAAATCTTACTAAACAAAAAGATTAAAGCCAGTCAAATGTATAAACTAATCAACTAAAAAGAGATGCATGCACACATATATATACAATGCACAATTGAGGCTGAGATGAAATTCTCATGTATCCCCCCCCAGACCTGAGCCGAGAAAAGCATGGCATGGTCTAAGTAGGAATCAAGGTGCTGAAGGAGAACATGATGAACAGTACCAATTGTCGACGGGAACTTGAGTGAGCTCTGGCTTGAGGCAGAAGAGATGGTATCCACCATTACAGTTGTCGCAAAGCAGCATTTGATTAGCATCGTCCGTCCTCTGACATACCTGACATGGATAATCAAGTGGAGGAATCCAAGTTGACGTGATGATGGTAGGGTCTAAGTTCGGCAGGTGGTAGGGCGCACAATTTTTGGAATGATCCTGAATTGTGCGATCGTCAGCTCCTTATAGCTCCAACACACCTGAAGGCCTGATCGCCTTAATCCTCAAGATAGTGCGAACAGAAGAAGTGTCTAGAGTATCATTTGGTTGCCGCTGGAGATATACAAAATCACCAACATCAAATTGTCTCACCTTAGGCTTGTAACTGCCACCTCGTGTGTGTGCATACCGTAAGGTGTCTCGATGTTGTGCAATGGACATGTTTTCCATGGCCATGGGCATAACCCTCCTGAATAGAGCAGCCCTTTCTGCAATGACCCTAGCCCAAGTGGCTGGGGAATCCAAGTCCACAACCTGGTCCATTTGAGCAGTAATGGAAGAGGGTGGAATGGGGTGTCTCCCAAAAAGTAAAAAGTAAGGAGAGAAAT
>Ga0116231_10005191_pt1 | contig 25777 bp, 30 predicted proteins | sample S1TSphgellanicum_2_FD_89695 | JGI IMG/M metagenome (GOLD analysis project Ga0116231, IMG submission 89695) | Host-associated microbial communities from peat moss isolated from Minnesota, USA - S1T2_Fd - Sphagnum magellanicum MG | ecosystem: Host-associated > Plants > Peat moss > Unclassified... | reverse complement strand
TATGTTGCCCTATCATTGAATGCTTGGTGATAAAAAATTGCATTTGGCATTTTTTATAGTTCCAACCAATGACATTGAGTTTATGTTTGGTCATGGGAGCATCAAAGAATTTTTATACAAAGATTTTGTTCATTTACTTAGTGGAAGGTGTTTGTTGATGAAGGTTTAAAGAATAGTATAGGACACACATATGTGTGCATCTATATGGCCATTAACCACACTATTGGACAAAATTTATGGCACATTTATAATTTTTGCTATTCTATGACCAAAGGTAATGTTTGGACATGGGCTCATATACATCACAAAGCAATGCACATACATTTTACAAATCTAAAAAATCCAAATGTACTTGGGGCTTTAAGTGTTCGGTGTAAGGTGTGATTTAGGGTAGACTTACAAACAGTGACCTCCATTATATGTTTTTAGTGTTTGGTGATGAGTACAAATTTTAAGGTTGAAAAGGGTACAACACATTAAAGGACTCCAATAGCACAATAAATGGAAAAGTTTTTAAACCTAAGGATCTAAGAAATTCCTAAGTCTTTTTCCCGCCAAAACAACCCATCACAATCATAATGTTGGCAGTCTAAATGCAATTGTATTACATTCAACTTAACTTAACACAATTGCAAATGGACATGTCTAAACTCCCACAACATGTGGAAGATGAACTTCAAGCATTCTTAGAATTGTTATGTCCCAATGCAATAGTGCTCAGATCACAAATGCCTAAGGAAAACATAGAGATTTCAAAGATACTAATCAAAGAAAAGAAGATTGAGTTGCTTAGCAAAGTGAAAGATGAGACATAAAGTTGCTTAGCAAAAGGAAGGAAGAAACCAAATAACTATAAAGCAAAGGGAAAGAGGTGCTACAAAATATGAAAGAGAGTACCCAAGACAGAAAATCACTAAGATGAAAGCATAATTGCATATATTGACAAGATTTACAAGGAAAGTTTTAACAAGTACATTTACTTTCATTGGATAGCTAAATTAGTTGTCCCTATAATAGGAAAGAGTGTGAAAAATAGTAGGTCAGTGCAAATTTCCTATAGCTCAAGCACAACGTACAATTAGATACATTCCTACAACCTACACAACAACAACATATGAAAATTTAGATTAAACTGATTTTGTAGACATCTTTGATATAATCAACACTAGTCTACTAACATAATAATATAGATTGCACAAAATCCCTAAATTAACACACTTCTTATTTTCTTTGTCTAAACCTAAGAAAGATAAAAGGGTACCACTAATGAGGCCTAACCACATTCCACCAAGCTTTTGGAGGTTGGGTTCAAGAGAACCAAGAACATCATGATGTTCAATGTCCTTTGTAGGAAATAAAGTGGGGTGTTAGACTGACAAGAAATGGACATTGAAAACAATGTCCCTCTTCAAATTATATCAAACATAATACAAAGGTCAACAAGAACAAATGGGTGCTTACTACAAATCCAAAAGGCAAGTGGTCAAGTGAATCATTAGAAGTAGCCATGGATGTAATTGAAAGAGGCATAATTTCTTTGTGGGAGGCCAACAAGTTTTGGGGCATACTCATAACTTCACTCTCTGACCTCCTATATGGGAAGACCAGAAGTAGGAAAATTGGATGATTAGGTGTACTAACTCAAGAAGAAAATGAAGCTATTGTTGCATGGATTTTGAATATGTAGGAATGCAGGCTTTCCATAACATTGCACCAATTCAAATGGAAGGTGGTAGAAATGACTCAAACCTAACCCACCCCATTTCAAAATGGGCTACCTAGGGACTCATGGTGGTATTGGTTTAAACACGAGCATCTAGAGTTGAACATCTAACTTGCAAAAGGATTGGACATCAGTAGAACCCAAGGTTTGACGACCAACTCTTGCAACTTGTTCTACCAAAACTTGGCATCCTTGTACACCCAACATCAATACAGGTCAGGTCACATATGGAATTGTGATGAAATTGGGATTCGAATAGGGAAGTGATCAAGAGTTAAAGTTATAACAAAGAAGGAATCTCATCAAATGTATAACACTATCCCTAAATCCAATAGCATGGTTAGAAACAATTACAATGAGCTAGACAAGGCTACATTTGCAAGCTAGATAGATAAGGCATTAGATTTAGTTTTGTCCAAAAGAAACATCAAGAATGGGTTTTAGGTTATAGGAATTTGGCCTTTTAATCCAAAGGCTATGGATGGAAGGACTAAGCCCAATGAACTTTACATTGCTAATCATAACAACAACACATCAAATGAGGATAATGTAAAAAATTTTAATGGAACAATGAATGATACTAAAGGTTGGGGTGAAGATGGAGTAGTTGTAAAATTAATCAACATAATCACCACTATAGATGAACTTGCTAAAACTAAAGCTAATGTTGATGGGTAGGAGCAATTACCAAGGTACTATGTGGAAAAGCCTACAAGTCTTCGTATTTTAAGAGATACATGAACAAAAGGTAACTTAGATTACATAGTTGATCTATGTGAATCTACACATGCATCTAACGAGGAGTTGTTTCATTTTAAAAAAGCTCAAGCTTCAATTTGCCTTTAGAATTTGTTATCCCTCTCGCATTTACTTGCAAGCAAAAACACATGGCAAAAAGCCATTAATGGATTATAATTAGTCCAATGTTGTTATTTTTGATGAATATCTGCAAGTTTCACTTAAAAAACATTATGGACAAAAAAATAGTATAAGTAATTAAAAAATGAAGGAAAAAGGAAAGGGAAGAAAGAAATAAAAGATGTGCAATATATTCACATAATGCTTTGATAGAATAACTCAAAGGTTAGTTGATAAACAATATTGAACATATTTCAACCAAGCCTAGTAAACAATTGCAATCAGGGAAGCAAACAGCAATTTTCATAAAAACTTCCAACATGGTTTTAGAGCCCATCTTTGAAGGTATAAAGCTGTCAACTTGGGCATTTCAGTAATTGCACAATTAACAATTACAACAAGGGCAAAGGCAAAAATACTTGCAAAAGGCCATGTTCCAACAAGGCTACCACAACATTCCAATAATTAATTAATTGCAAGTTGCGATGGTAGAGGGGAAAAAACGACGACACATGGGAAAGAACAATGGTAAAGGGAAATGCACAAAGGGCAAATAACAATGGATATATATATATATATGATTAAAAATAGAAAAAAAAACTAAAGTAAAAAATGAAAGACATAATTAAAAATTAAAAAATATATAATTTTTAAAAAATGAAATATAAAAATAAAACCAAAAAAACTCACCTAAAAAACTCCCAAGTTTTGTTGCATTATTGTAAGGAGTTTTATTGTTCCAAACTTGCCTTCACATTGCATTATGATTTTGTTTCAAACCATAGCTCCCAACCCCTTGCAACAAGTTATAATCTTTCTTGAAATCCCTTTCTTGCTTCAAATAGAAGCTCTCAACACCCACACACATTATAAACCCTTTTCTTGTTCCAAACTAAAGTTCCAAACACGCACACATTCTCCAAACCCTTTTCTTATTCCAAATTAAAAGTCCCAACACACATGAAATAGAAGAAAAAACAAAAAGGAGAAAAAGGAAAAAAAGCAAGGAGAAAAAAGACAAAGGGCAAGGTTAAAAAAAGAAAGAAAAAAGAAATAGAAGAAGAGGAGTAAAGAAAATGAAAAAAAAACAACAATAAATTTTTTTAATATAAAAAACAACAAGAAAAAAAAAGAGAAAAAAGAATAATGAGAGAGAGAAAAAAAACAAGAAGAAGAAAGAAAGAGGAGTAACAAGAAAGAGAAGAAAAAACAATATGAAAAAAAAAAGGAAGAAGAAGAGTAAGGCAAAAGAGAAGAAAAAATAGGATGAAAAATGAGTTGGATGAAGTCAAAATGAATTCTTTGGAACTTGGGGATAAACATGCATTTCACAAATGGGTGAGCCTCTTCTTGATGCCCTCACATGGTTAGAGGAGGGAAAAAACTTCCATCACATCTTCCCCACCTTAATGCACCTTCACTTTTTGAAGATATGGGCTTTCTAAGGTGGAATGGACCAGTGTTGGTTAGGTTTGAGGTTTGAGCCTATTAATCACCCAGTTGTAAAGCCAAGTATTAATAATTTACCAGTTGATTATAGATTTTTTATAATTGATTAAAATGATAATCATGCCCTTTTTGACTCTGCATCTATAATAAATCTAAAAAATAAACCCCTCGACTCAATGCTTAATAACCTTTTTCTTACTTGGATTTTGTAATTTTGAGTAGGTGGTTCTTAGACATATAATTGGAGTGCATATTTGGTAATCTGCAAATGTTCTATTATGGAACTTCTAGTTACACAAAATTTCAATAAATAAAAATATGGCTATGTCCAATAAAAGAAATTCATTACAAGTTGGTGAGACATGGAAAAATTTGCACCAACAAAAACTAGAGAAATGTACATCACATAATTTAAAATATGGCAACAAAACCTATATATTACATAGCTCTATGGCGATGCACATTGCACTATCATCTATGTAATATAAAATTATATGTGTGTAGAACTTTTTCAAACTTGAATAAAGTCCTTTTCCATTGTTGGGTGATTGTTCATAACAAGAATTAGAATTAGAATTTAGGACACACTATGCACATTGCAAACAAACACAAATTACAATGGACATTGGACATTGGATGATTGGACACATAAGCTCAAACATAATGGAGTTTGGACTTACAATGTACATATGACACATAAGCTCAAACTCAAAATTGGATAGTATATGATAGAACATAATATTGGACAGTGGATGTATATTAAACATTCACTTCAAATATAGGACATTCAAAATAAATAAACAAAGGGGTGAAAATCCTTTAAGGTGTAACACACATGACGAAAAAGGCCCAATCCTTACTACAATCCTTTTTTACCCTATATTTTGATCCCTATAAAAAATAATGAGTCAAAAGTTGTCAAAGTTTTTAGAAGGACCATATTTTAGACCATTACAATTGTAGATTCCATCATAATCATCCATAAATGTGTCTTTACATGGTAAAAAAGGACTAGGTAAAAAAAATAAAAAAGGGTGATGTTGTGACAAGATTTTGATACACCTTAAAAAATTTGGACCTAAAGACTTTCAAATTTGTTTCTTAAACTTCAATTAAACATCAAGACTCAAATTAGGATTTATAATTTCAAACCAAGATGCAAAAAAACTTAGAAATATGATGTTTCAATTAGACTTAAACATACAAAGTCTAGACCTTCAAATAAATGCAGATAGGTTTAGACACAAACTTATAGACAAACTCATGAAGACTCAAGTGTCAAATAGAAATAGACTTTTTAACCTAGACATAATAAAAAGACACAAAATTAGACATTTTCATTGCTCAAACAAACACAAACTCAAAAAGATTCAAAACTTAGACACAAATTCACAAATTGTCTAACTCAAATAGAATTTAAAATACACAAAATCAAACATACTTATTATTCAAAAACAAACTCAGAGTCATACATATTACAAACATAGATAGACAGTTCACAAACTTAGACATACACATAGACATAAAATCAAATAAACTCAATCAAACAAACCTTCAATGGTGCATCTTCAACTTCAACCCTAAACCCAATGTTCTAATTTCCTTAGCAAAAAACCACCCAACTCTAACTAAAAGTTGTCATCATTGAGAGTTGAGAAGGCCTTAAATTATTTCCATTATAACTTAATTCAAACTCCACCTAGGTTTTTGCTCCTTCCAATCATCAAAACATGTGTCATATGGGAAGGTGTTCAAAGTGAAGAAATTTTGGGAATACATCCCAACAACTGTGTGCAAATGTTCATTGAAGTGATTCTTCAATTTTGACTTCATGAAAGATAATGTGGAAATGTGTGTTCATCTTCCATTAACCCCAACATTTGCACTATTGCTATCTTTGCCAACTTGAATTTTTTTGGAAATGAATGCCTCAAGATGTGGGAAGCCTCTAATGTTTTCCAAAGCCATGTCAAAGGATTGACGTGAAATGGAGCTTCCATTGTTGCAACAACATTAGACTTCATGGTAATCTTGAATATGCTAGCTTACATTTCAAGAGCATTTGTGGATAAAATGGATGGACAAATTTTGGCCACTTCCAAGGACATACTTGAGTTTATGGGGTTTCAAACCCTAAACCCTTAAACCCTAAACATATTCAATCTATAAAAACTCAAAAATATTCAAATAGATTGACAAACTTAGACAGATTTAAACATGGAGTCACAAACGCAAATAAACTCAAACAGAGAAGGATATATAAACTCAATTGAAGTAAACAAAGACAAAAGAAAACTCAAACACATTCAATATATACTCATTACTTAGATAGACATAGATTTAAACAAACTCAAATGAAGACAAACTTAAAATGGGTTGAAACAAAAAACCTAAACAAGATGCCTTTGTGGCATCTTTAAAACCATTGAAAATCTCCCAAGACACCTACATCTTTTGCCCATGGGCGTTTAAACTTGTAGCCTAGAAAGTAAAACTTGTAAAATGAAAACATAAATGTTCAACATTCAAAGTGTTGAGGTCCAAAAAACTTGCTTTCCATTTCAGATGAAATGTGTTGTGAATGTAATCAACCAAATCATGGAATTGCTTGAAAACATCAGATGAATACTTCTGATGTAGGATTTGAATAGTGAGTATACAATTGTCTTTAGCAAATATTGATTGCTACAACATAATCATAAATAAAAACATCCCTTTTTTATGCAAATTTGATCAATGCATGGACAATCTCCAACATGGGCATCAAAGAAAAAAAGGAAATGAGCAAATTCACATCACAACAAAACTTGAAATTCACCCATGCAACCATTAGAGCTGGACTATCTTCAGCCATCTTTGCAACTAATGGCATGTACATCGAAAGAGTCCATTTTGCTAAACTGAGCACGCTAATCCAATGTGTTCTTACACTTTGCAAGATCTTGTTCCCCTTCGCCTTCATCAAATCTGCAAGTTTCAAGAACTCAAAGTGCCTTTTTGAACTCTGAGAAAAATGTAATTATAATGATTAAAAAAATCTTCTATGCACTTCACAACAAGGATATGAAATAGAGTTTGCATTGCGAAATTAGTGCGATGTGCCATGCAATGAATGCTTTCCAAGTGGGGAACATATTTATCTTATAGTTAGCGTGTAACACCATTTTTCACCCCTTGGAAAAAATTTACACTGTCAACACCAAATGATAATAATTTTGTAACAACATATGTATTAGACATGCCTGCATGTTTTTTTAGAGCATCCATAATCACTTTAGTCAAATTATTAAAACCTCTTCCTTCAATTACCTACTTTCAAAAAATCAATACAGGTAAATACACCAATCTTGAACAAGGTAGCAATGAATTGAAATCCATGATTGGTTATCAATCGTGGTGACTTCATCATAGGAAAGAACAAGATACCTTGAACTTGCAACAATTTCTCACATTTTGTTAAGGACTTGCTTGTGTAAGCATTCGGCCATTACCTAACCAACAAAATCACTCCAATGATGTTTAGGGTTTAGGAGAACATTGAGAAAAGAAAATAGTGGTTTCATGGCCTCAAAATCTAACATATGACGACCTTGCTATAACAAATGCAAAATCGTGGCAAATTATTACCTTTTTCTTCCTCTTTCCCTTTTCAAGCCTCTCCAAATCACTTGTTCAACAATGGAAATATGACTTTGTTGAGAATATATTATTTCATTCTTGGCATGGGTGCATTTTTTTTTCACATAAAACTCCATTTCCTTCTTACCCAAATGTGGCATATCTTGAACTACTTTTGTCTTTTTCGCATCCTTTTCAAGCGTGTCCAGTTTAAGACCCAAAATAACCTTTTTTCCCTTGATAGCTAAACACACAATGCACTTCACACTGTTAATATTTCCACGATTAGTTTTGAGCATTTCTACCCATGGAAATTGTATAGCCCAAATGTCTTTACATTTGCAAGAGACATCATACTTTTTCTTAAATTTCTTTGGTAATGGTTCCTTTTCTTTGTCCGCCAAAACTTGGATCTCAGACAAGTTGGGTGTAGCAAGGGGAATGAAGGTTGGTAAACCACTCGGGCACATCAATTGCATAACAAGATTGTTGAGCTTTGATTCCAAGTTTGATGCAACCTTACTACCACTCAAACTTGCCTCAAAAGAAAGCATTGCTAGAAACTTAAAGGAGATCACTAAAGGAGATTTGTTGTCAAGATTGTGACTAGACTTGAAGAAAAAAGGTAAAACAATGCTGGCTACTTTAAGCTTCACATTCCTTATTGAAACCATCGAATTCACACAACATGAACTTCAAAAGAGATTTGTTGTGCACATTGTGCATGCTACACACTACAAAGTGCAGATTACACATGGAGGCCACAAAGTCCAGAGTCCAAACATAAATTGTCTAGTGTCTACAGAAATTTACAATGCTCACAACCTCACAACTTAAAGAACAAAAACCAATAATACAACTTTTAAGACACTCCACAGTCTAAACTCCAAAGTCCAATGTCCTCCACAATGTTCACTATTTATAACACAAACAAAGAACAACCTAATTTCCAAAGAAAAAACGAGGAGAAAACATAAACATACATGCATTTCAAAGTTTGGCAAATTAGCATTCACAACGTCACGTTTCTATGAAAATGCCATAGTAGCACACCCCTAGTACTTCACATCAATGATCATAATGCCATAAGCTTGAAGCTCTTCCATTCACTATTACAAAATGTGGGTGTAGTTCAGTAGTCCTCGTTCACTAGACTAGTGAATTCACTACTTCTTCACTGGTCTTTATTTATTACAACCAGTGAATTCACTCAAAATCTAATGAAATCACTTGGCATACATGGACACCTTTTGTTGTAGTGATTCCATTTCAATGCTCATGGTGCTGGTTGCTCCATAATGAACCAGGGAATGGCGATAGACGACGCAAACTTGATGTGATTTGTGGCAAAGGATCCATCGTTCATGGAGTTCATCAACGATTAACCTAAATTTGATGGTGTAGGTTAGCGATGGGCTCTATGTCACAACCAACTAGACTAGGCAATCTACATTAAGGTTTCCATTGCAAGGTGGTAATCAAGCTCTGCAAATATGACAATATATAATGATTTTTTAAAAAAATCCCTTTTTTCATTAAATGGATTTTGTAGGGCACTTTCTTCCATTGCTTTTTGGTGATCTTTCATCAATAAAAAAAAGGTCGGTGCCTAATGTTATGCCAATGATTAGAGCTGCAATTCCTTCTTGTGCATGTGATACATGATGTTTACAACTAGGTCAAAATTCAATAACCAGCCAATATTAACCATCCACATGCATCATTCACCTACCTAGTAGGCACCAAAGGGGTTGGGTTTGTGGCTCTCCACAACCTACACCTAAGATTGCTCCAAAATGAGTTCCATTCCATTTCTTTCTTACTCACTTACCAGGTCAAAATCTTATCCTTGGGTCAATATGACAAACCACATGCATGTGCTTATGCTGAGCTCCTTAATAGGTTTTCTATGAAGCAGTTTTAAAAGCATGTTTTTGGGTTATCAGTTCCTATTAAGAATTGTACGACTTTTTCTTGTGGCCATAGTTATGTGAGAGAGAGATTGAGAGAGTCTAGGAAGGGAGCACTGGGGTTTGAGAGAACCCCACCACCAACAACTAAAATTAAGGGTAATCTTAACTAGAATCAAAAGTTTTTGATACCAAAAGGTGTGTGAGTATTGGATGACCCTTTTGACAAAATTTAATCACAATGCATTGCACCTATTTTGAGGATTCTTCATGTTTGGAATCTTTACAAAAGTTGAAACATCCAACAAAGAAAACACATACATACACACAAATTCAAATACTTTGATAATAAATAATATTACTTATTAGGATTGGTGTTGTTTTTGTGTGAGCTCAATGAGCTATCTAGCCAACAAAGCTGGCCAACCATGGATCCATAGGAAAGAAAAGCACGTACATGATTTGTTGGCCCCAACCAACATTGTCTTGCATATGGTACATGTTTAGAAACCCTAAATATCTCATAATAAGATGAGAATATGTAGTGTTTTTCATATCTAACCACCATTCATGTTCTCATTCTTGGTGGGTTTTCAAGCCCACCCACCATCCATGATGTTTCCATCCATGGTGGACTTTCAAGTCCACCCTACCATCCATGTTTTCATCCAAAGAAGTTGACACTTATGGTCATTCTTACCTAAATTGGGTAAGCCACTACAACACAGCAAGAGGTTAGTTGGAGTCATAAGCAACACAAAAGGCATAGAGGGTAAGGAGAATGTTAAATCTATAGGAATGGAAGAGGTGTCCATAGAGAAAAAAATAGACGACGATTACACAGCAAGTGTGTTGTTGTTTACAAGGTTACTTGCTCAATGTTTTTTTTTGTTTGGTGTCATGTGGTTGAAAGTCTAAAAGGTCTTCATTTTTTTCAATTAAATTCTTGCTGAGTTGGTCTTGAACTTTATTGTCATTATGTTAGTGGTTAATGGAATATATGCATCTAGATATTGTTCAAGTAAGGGGAATGATGCAACCAGTTCATATGTCCCAACATAAGACATTTTGTTTGGTTGAAGTTTTTTTCAAGTACATGTAATTATCAAGCAAGATGCAACTCATTCCTAATGGGCTTGCATTATTTGTAAATACAAAATTACAAATATAGTAGTCTATAGGGTGGTTGTGAGTAAAACTTCCTACATTTGTGAGCTATTAACAAAATGATAATGTAATTAAGTGAATTTGAACACCTCAAAAGGGTCCTAGCAACTCTAGACTTTTATTATTTAAACCTAATTTTTTGTATTATATATTATGTGCAAAATTCAATTTGCTTTGTGTTTTCATGCTTCAATTAGGATGTCTATAACATCCATTGTTTCTCGGGTTTGGAAGGTCCTAAATTCACTAATAACACAAGTGTTGGGATCATGAATGTGGCTTGGAACATCTTGGTTGTATGTTGTTTTTCTTGCAGTGTATCATCAAATCCATCCTATCTTGATGCCCACTAAAATATGTGTGGCAAATATTCGGCAATGTAACCCACACATTCAACATTCATTCTTCCAAAATTCTTTTAATTATTATGCATGAATGGATGAATTTGCAATGAGGTTCAGAATAAGTCCATATTCAATCATATGTTCTAAATAAAAGACACTTGGGTCAATCTTGAACCCAACAACAGTTTACTGCATTCAATAACTACATACTTCTATGTAGTAGAATAATTCAATTTATGTTTAACTTTTGATGTTGACAAATTAGCAAGTTTGTAAAGATCTTGTTGATTATATGAAGGCTAATCCAAGTAAGCTTTGTAGGGACAAAATCATGTAACGTTTCTTCTACTACTTAATCCATCTATAAGTTACAAGAAAATATGTAATTTACATTTGTAAGATGTCAACAAAAGTGTATTAATCTACATGTAATTTGCATATTGTTAACCCAGTTTGAGGTATGCATATGGTTTACTATGTTGATGAAGTTTGTTTAAATATGTTCCAATATGGCTCCATTCCCATATGCATAATATTCATGTTTGCATGAATATGGACAATTGGGACAAAAGGGTCGGTTTAAGACCTCATGTACAAGTGGTGAGATGAAGCTTCTAGTTGCAATTGTTTTCAAAAGGTACAATTACCATCGAGTGTCCTCTAGAGATGAGCTTCTAGTTCATTTTGGTCAATTATTCTAGGCTTGTTCAAATAATAGTTTATTACAACTATAAAGTGTAAACGATAGAATATAGAGTGTTTAAACAAGCCTATTTTGAACAATATAATAGTTATTATTTACACTCTATTATTTAAACAAGCTATTGTTCATTATAAACTAGGTTTCAAAGTGTAAACTACAACTATATTACAACTTCTATATTGCAATATTGCAATTCAATATGTTACATGTGATCTGTTGACCATTATGTGGACTTTTACAAAATTGCTAGTTTAATTAGGGCTTATTTGAGTAAGCTTTGGAGGATCATGAATACATTTTTTAATTTGCTACGTACTAATTTTAACAATTACCAAAACTCTATAATCTTATTATGCTTGATTGAAAATTTTGGACTGATTCAATCTAGAAGTATATTATGTGTTTTGTAAATTATTCTAGAGGTATGCATTTGTTTTACTATGTTGTTGTTTGGGTACTTCAACTAAATATAATCAGAATGTGCCCACTACTCATGATAATTTTTTCAAGTGGATTAGCTTAATTGCATATATGAATGTTTATTACATGTTATTTGATTTCATGCCACTGAAATGGAAAATGACGTGGAGTCAATATAAGAGGTCATTGAAACAATGCCAAGTTCTTTTCCAACAAAAATGGAGAGGAAACAAAAGTTGCAACTCCTTAAACTAGATACTGGTTCTACCCCAACCACTTTTGAATCAACTAATCCACCTCAAGCTATTGTAGGGTAGTGGTAATGGTAACCACCACCTAGGCGATTGCAAAGGCAATGGATGCAAGGTCATGGTTGGTAATGGCATAAGCAAAAGCAAATGTATCTTATCCTAAGCCATGGATATAGATGCTTACAAATACAATTCCATAATACTTAGGGTCAACAAGTGTGCTTCCTATGCAACAAGCACCTCCAACCTAACAAACATCTATACCTTTGGTGAAACCAAAAAGTGTAGCTAGGGCAATTTTGAGAATAATGAAGAAGGAACATGATGCAACTACTGGTGCTAGGCAAGCAATAGGCAAAAAACTTCACAAGATTCTTATAAAGGCAAGGGGTGATGTAAACGGATGCTATGAAGGTAAGAATGCTTAGGATGAAATGATGAGAACGCTAATTCCCCAAATTTTTAACATTAGTGTTGTGGAATGAGTTAAAATCCATAAAGAAGTTGAAGGCAGCTTTAGACAAGGATTTTGAAAATGAAGATAATGAGCTGTCTATTATTGGGTTAAAAAACGTGGTAAAAAGAATGGTTGAAGATAGAATGAAGCAAGTTGAAATTTCAAATCCTAAAAGGTAGAACAAAATGCTTAGTGAACATAGAGCTTGGCCATTGGGAAAAATTAAAGGTTTACTAAAATAAACCTAAAAATATTGAATTAATGGGACCCTAAAATGTACTTGTGGTTTTTCATCTTTTTCACATTCTCATAAAAATATATCTAGCTTATAGGGTAAAAGTAGGTTTGAAAAAAATATTTACCAGTCAATTTCAAACTTACTTGTTACTTACTTTTATTATATTAAGTTTTTTCAAATTTTATATTCAAGTTACCATAAACCCAATGTAAGCATAAATGTTCTTTAAATGAAAGATAAAAGATTTTCCAATATACTTTCTTGTGTTTTTGTAAAAAATTGTCATATTTTAAAATGGGATTTTAGGCAAACCACTTTTTTGGCCTACTTTAACATGCTTTGACCTTGTTAAGTGCACATTCCTTTCTTAAGGGAAAAATTGATTTGGGTTGTGTAGGTGGATCTAATTCATTTAAGCTCCAAACTATACTAGCACCATCCAAGAATTTGGGAATAGAGAATACACTGCTTAATTCAATAGCCTCAATTAAAAGTGTTGAAGGTGTAGATTGGATTATTTTGCAACCAAAATCCTCTCCATCAAAAAACTTATCTAGCAATAAAGGAATTGTTAGATTTAAACCTTTGATGGAATGTGGTGTTGTTGAGGGTCACATTAAAGAATAACATATTTCCTACTTTTCATATTTGTTTGAACATTTGTTAGCATCTAGGTGCAATCACAATAAGAGGAGCCAACCTCGGTAGGGGCTTAGTCATTTTCTAAACACAAGGCTTTAACACAACTAGCACATGGCCATTTTGGATTAGTGGGTCCTGACAACGAAAATTGGATGAAAAATCTGATTTCAAATTATGTTGTTCTCCTTCACATGCCTAACCTACCTTCGAGCTATTCATAACCTAGTTTATGCTAGGGCATTTTCAACGTCATAATCATTTGACGAACACCCAACATACAAGCAAGTTTGTGCAAGCCCTATTACTAGTATGATCTTGAGTCACCGCATGCCTGTATGCTTGACGTTCTTCTCACACCACAAAACGCAAATGTCAACAGGAGTTGGGAGTAGTTGAGAAACTAAAAATCTTCATGTGTGCAGATAAGAATTTATTTGGAGGAAGGCAAAGCTCAAGCTTTTAGAGGTAAGTTGTTTTTATCCTGCAAAGTTTTTTTCAAGTTGTTTTAATTAGTGTTGAATTATATTGGTAGTCTGATTAAGATTTCTTTGGATCATTTTCTTTTTGAACTTTTTGGTGGTTAATTAAGGAACAATGCTTAATGTTGCCAAACAATGAATACATGGCATAAAGTTTTAACTTGCAACTATTGTGTGGGTGTTTGACCATTCTCTTTATCACAAGAGAGTACCATATTGGAGTGGAGGGTGCATAGGAGCATTTTGCGTGTCCATGTGAACTTTTGTATTTCACTCAATAGTGAAGTAGGATAAATAGTGCAAGACACAAACTACATTTGATGAATGGAATGAGCTTGATCAAAGGTCACATAATTGCAATTGTAAATTCTTTGCCATTTCTCACCTTCTTTTGAACATCAAATGATTAGCATGGATGCTTGTTGAAATGTTTCAAGATTGTGAAAACCTAAACCCTAAGTTGCTAATATTCTTATCTAATGCATGCTACACATGAACTTTACACCTTGTAATATGGCATTTATGCTTATTTAAGTGCTTCAATTATGAAACCCTAAACCTTTTGCTAAAATTCTTATTTAATTCATGTTGTTCATGAACTACATTGGTCTTGTAATATGGCACAAGTATGCTTGTTGAGATGCTTCATGTTTGTCAAACCCTAACCCTTTGCTAAGAAAATTATCTAATCCATGTCGTTCATAAATTACACCTTGAAATATGGCATTTAAATGTGTGTTGGAATGTTTCACTTATCTGGTATGATCATAGTTCTATTGAAAGTTTCATATGAGCCATGTTGTACATGAATTACAGTGTCTTGTAAATTATATCTGTCCTTTGAATTGTCTACCATAGCCAAGGACCAAGGTGTGCTAAAATTGTTTGAAAATATACCTTAAAATGTGGGCACCTTGAACAGAGTACTAAGATATCAAAATGTATTCCTAATGAAGTAAAACTAAACTTTTTATGTCTAGTTTGATTTGTTATGTTTGAAGAGGTGCATTGAAGGCTTGGATTATTTTTAAACTAAAATGTGTAGATTTGGTCCATGAAGTGAATTGCATCTCTTGGTGTCAAGATTGATCATGTTGTAGGTCTAAAACTAGGGAGTTCATTGTCTATATGTATTGTTTTCAATTTGCAAAATCAACTTCAACATGACCAAGTGTTTAATTTGGTTTTGGGTGTCCAGTAGTGCACATAAATCTTCATCTATCAAAAAGGGTGCAGGTAAGTCCCCATCTATCAAGAAAGATGTGAATAAGTTTGCATCTATCAAAAAGATTGAATGTGCCGTATGGGAGACACTGAGTAGGGCACGATTTGCTGATGAAAAGCTGGCTTGGGGTGATAATGATGGAGATTCTAAAGATGAAATGTTTTACATTCCTTTAGGACGTCCAAAAAGGAAGGCACTAGTTTCACTACTATGCCATGTCCTAAAACCCATTTACAAGTTGACACATATGTACATTTTGCCATTGTGAAACGACTTACAAAGCTAATAGTTATTTTAGACTTTGAAAATTCTACAAATGCCAAGTCAACATCAAAGTGACTGGTTAGTTAGAGGATACAACTTTAGTGGCCATCTCCCCATAAGCCCATTGTTGTAGTTTAGTTGCTTTTGTGGGAAATTAAACTTGGTTTTAACAATCTAAGGACCCTTAGCTAGATTTAAATATATTTTTGAAATGTTGAAGTGTTTTGTTTCTTATATAGTCTTGCTTTTGATCATGTAAATCTATGATCCATACAATTGCTAATACATGTATTCTTTCTTATTGTGGAAGCAGGTATGTAATATTGTTTTGGAGTGTTCAAATTCCATATTGTAGTAGAATTTTACAATCCTAAACCAAGTACAATCTTGACAAAAGGTACCTTTGTTAACTTTCAATGTGTTCTGTTTTAAATCCTTTCATATCTTGCTTTTGAAATCATTGAATTACATCTAAGTTGTTAAGGTTCATTTAGTTTAAATTGTCATTATGGAACATGATCCAAGTTTTAATGTGATTTGTAAAAATTAGTGCTTGTGATTATCTTAAGATTGTGTACTAAATGTCTTTTTTTTCATTAGAATAAATCCTACATGAATAGTAGAGCTTGCTTTAAAATGCAGTCTTCATAATGGCAACAACCTATGTTATTTTACTTAGCAATATGTACTTTTGTAGGAGAGGCATGGTTTTTAAAGTGCTTGATGTTGTGCAAAATGAATGAATGTTTGTCTTAAGACTATTTATTGTGACTCCTTTTTTTTCATAAAAATTAGTCCTTATTTAATAATATCTTGCTTTGAAGTGTAAATTTCAAATTACATAACAACTGAATGATGTTTTACTTAGTAGGATCTGTGTTTTTAGGAGATGTGCGTTTTTTTAGGACATATGTGCTTTTTAAAGTGCTTGATGTTTTCATTACCACATAACTTATGTAATATGTCCTTATAACTATCCTTTGATTAAGAGTGTGTCCTTGGCAAAGTGGTGTAAAATAATTCTATAATTTTCAAAGAAACTAGTACTTACCTAGGACTCTGCTTATCTTAAAACTGTCTACTGTGACTCCTTTTTTTTCATTAAAACTAGTCTTTATTTAGTAGTCGTTTGCTTTGAAGTGCAAATTTTAAATTATGCAACAAGTGAATGATGTTTTACTTAGTAGGATCTATGTTTTTGTAGGAAATGTGTGCTTAAATTTTAGGAGATATGTGTTTTTTAAAGTGCTTGATGTTGTAGTTATAACCACATGGTTTAAGGACTTGTTAGTTTTAACATAACTTTGGGTGCATTGTTTGTGTACCAAATTATGGGAAAAGAGGAGAATGCAAAGAAGCTTAAAAAATTGATAAGGAGTATCCGAAGCGACCCATTGTTGAATATGCACTTCAAAATGTGAAATTTTTTGAGGAGGTCAAGCAACTACATGCAACAACTTTAGGCCCAAAGTTTGAACTAACCGATGAACATGTTACAACTACAGACATTACCAAAGTGTTTGGTAATGTGCATAAATTCAAGACCACCAACCCTTTGTTAACAATGGAAATTAAGAAAAAATTGGACAATTGTATTATAAAATCTACGGAACAATGCATAGCACAAACAATGAGATCATGGCTTGGTTGGTGAAAGGGTGGGTAGTAGAGCGCAATGGTCACCCAATTAATTGGGCAAAGGCTACAGTTTCCATTGCAAAAGAAAAAGCCCAACATTTAAACATGAACCCGTTGATGCAAGCAAACAAAGTGGAAAGGATAGAAATCAGTGAAGGTTCGAATCGTTCACATGGAGCACTTGCCATAGGCCAAACATCTTCAAAGCCAAAGAAGGATTGTAGTCCAATAGGGAATTGCAAACGTGAATAAAAGTATGTCTCAGCTGAAGACATTGCCAATGTTCAGGAATTATTGGAGCTCAAACACTAGCTTTGGAAATATAACAACTCCTGCATTCATCAATTCCAAGTGAAAAAAAAGAGTGTATGGAATGTTTGATTGGGGTATGATTTAGTATGGGGGATTGAAAGATAGTAGTTCAACAATCACAAGATAAAATTGATGTTGCCAAAAAATCACTCTTTGATGTCAAAGTGAAAATCCAAATGCTTCAACATCAAGTAATTGTTTGGTTTGGTGGGCAATCTATTTATAATCTTATAGAATGTATGTAGAACTACAATGTTGTACATGTAAAATTGTTATTGAGTTTTTGTCTTAACATTCTAAGGGTGACAAATGTTGTAGATGGCTATATAAATGTTGGTTTTGATTTATCTTGGACATGGTTGGCATGTGTTAAGGTTGTAGGTTCATTATTAGAAGCCCAGGATGCCAAAGAGGACATTCAAGAAGACCAACTTGTACAACAATAGACTCCAACCTTAGCATTAAATATGGATGCTTTGCTATAGGTGAAAAATGAAAAAGAAAGAGAGTTAGACATTTTGAATGGCATTTTTAATGATAAAAAGGAGATGGCTATCAAAGGAAAAAGTTTGTATTGAAAGGTTGATGAAAAATGTCACATGATACAAAAAGAATTGGAAAAGGCTATGAATAACCAACATGAACTCATCAAAGAAGAAAAATGTATGCAAAATTAGATTGAAAAAATGAAGATAGGAAATGGCGTTTCATTTTGGCCTCAATCAATTCTACACCAAAACAAGCCATTAGAGGAAGATGGACATAACATTATCATTATGAAGTTGTGTGGTTACTGCAATTAGTGGTACCATTGTGCTGATATTGCAATTACAAGTTGTAAGCACACCTTTCACCCATTTTGCCTTGCTGCAATGTTGGAGCATTCCAACAAGTGTTGTGTATGCAAGCAAAAATTACACCCAGATTGGTGGCACTCCTAGGGCTTCCGAACTTCAACAATTAGCTAAGGAAATGAACCATGAATCCATAAGGCAAAATATGCTTTTGAAGGTTAAGGAAGCTATTAAGAATGGTATGGACTCCATGGTAAATGGTAAGTTTTTTCCAAATTAGATGTTCCTTATGCATAAAACTTGATTCTTGAGGCAAACTTCACATTCATGAATTCTCCTTATGGCTAATGTAATGTAGGTTTTCTATTTGTTGAATTGAGAAAATTTACAGAGGTTAAAAATGGATTAACATATTTTTTTGAATTTCACATGTGGTTGAAATGGTGGTTTTTTGTTTACTGAATTAAGTTTGTACATAGGTTATCCATATTGAGTACATCTAGATCTTAACAAGTATGATATTCTATATGAGGTGATGGATTAGGCATTGGCAATTTTCTAAAACCTACTACTAGGCTCCTAATCATGATCATTATGTGTATTGCAACATTGTAACTTATGTTGTATAATGGCAATTTTGGGCCCAACAAGTAATTTATTTTGGGGCTTCTTAAAATGAATATTGTCATTTAGGTTGTTCATTTGCTTACATTGCTTCTGGTGGTGAGTACATTGGTTATTATATGTGAGTAAATGTCATGTGTTTACATTTGTAGTTGAAAGTACAGAGTCATTCCAAGTTGAGTATGGATCAACAAGTGTAAATTATATGGCTCACAATGAGAACACCCAATTTTCCAGCCCCATGAATGTCTTATCATGTTCAAATCCAAAGAGGGACACTCCCATGTCTTCACCAAATGCAAGGTTTTCTGTTAGTCTTGCATTGTACCAACTTAAGTGCACTACAACAATCTTGAGTGCACTACAACTTCACCTAGGTTAAATTGGTACAATGTACAAGACAAGGTGCTGGTGCATGACCCACTAGCAAAGAAGCTAAGGGCCCTAAATTTTGCAAAAGAACAATATTATCAAGTTGAAGAGACATTAAACCCATCCAACATACAAACCTTGACAAGTAAAGAAGATTTAGGTAACCTTGAACCCCATCTTAAATGACATTTTGTTTCAACAATTTTTCACATTCTTAAATCAAGTCAGAATTATGTTATTATGTTTTCACAAATTTCATTAATTGCATTTTTGTGTGCAATTGTGGACAATGTTGTAAATTGCCATGTTGACCATCCCATTAGTCCAAAACCTTCCATTACAAAGGCAATTGGGAAGAAGGTATTAGTTTCATTGTCATCAACACAAAAAAAAGGGTAGATAAGATATCAAGAGGGGTGGGTACTGATGATGATGATGATGATGAATGCTTAGATAAGCCAACTAGCAAACCTTTATCACCATGCAAGGCAATAGCTACCTTGGCGACAAAGGCAACCAATATCCAATTGGGGAAATTGTTCCCAATTGAACTAGCTAACATGTCACAAGATTAGATGTTATAATTTCTACTGAGGTATTAGTTAAGTTATTAGGTTAGTTGAAGGACCCCACACAAGATGAGGCTAAAAATGAGATGCCAAATCAAAAGCCATCTATGAGTAAAGCACCAAAATCACGCATTATTGTATCCACTGTAAAACCAAAGATGGTTACACGAGCTTAGATGAAAATTCAAAGAGAAGGATTATTAAAAGTAATGACAAAACTTAGGTCTTGTTAAGTTGCTCTTGGGTTGATGATAGTTTTGGACATAATCAATACCTACATGATGACTGTTGAATGACATATGTAGAGGAAAATTGATGTTCTTTTGACCTATAACTATTGGTTTGCCAGATCTTGAACTTATGTATGTCACAAAAGGCTAAGGATTCTAGCTTACTTTTTTTGTTTTTTGGTACCTATGGCAATAGTTTTGCACCTAACTTTGCAAGGGTAGCTCACTACTCCTTAGGGCTATGTACCTTTGGTTATGTACACATGGAGTGAATGTCACTTTTGTGAACAGTTTACATTTTGTTTATATTGCATCCACAATTTTGTGTAGTATAATATTGTGTATTATGGCAATGGTATTGTGTAGTTTGTAATCATAACCACAACTACACGATACTAGAATGCACTTCTGTAAAATGCATTCTTGCAATGGTACTATGCATTTTGGCAATGCTATTGTTCCTAAAATGAAGCTCCATGTTAGTGCTAATTTTGTTATAATAGAAGGTGCCCAAGTTGCAAGTGGCCTATTGTTGGAACATTACACAAAAACATGGACAACTTTGAAAAACAAAATGGCAACTTGATTTAAGTCATACACAAAGAAACTTAAAGTTTCAAACCCTGGGACTAAAGCTTCGATATGAAGAAGATAATTGGAATACATAATGTCTAGTCAGGCCTACAATGAAGTTGAAACCAACTAGTAAACTATTTTTGAACATTTTTTTAAACTTAGATTATTGACTAGAACTTTTGAGTGCATCTTCATTACAGTTTAGTGTTGTTTGTGTTTCTCTGATGGAACAGTGCCAAACAAGTAGCAAGTTATACTCACATAATGCATCAAACAAACATTTGAAAATGCAAGTGTTATTTGGTAATAAGTAAGAACTCAAGAATTCCAAGAATTCACAAATCAACACCAAAACCAAATATTGGTATTATTCATCATGCACTAAAGAGCTTCAAATTATTTAATGACTCACGAGTTGGAGATAGAAGGTATTGACCATACATGCCATTGATAACTTGAATTTCATGATTCCCAAGTGACCAAATTCTACGATGGCATGTTGAACATGTGAACACTTTCCATATATGCATTTTCAATAGACATCTTTTGCATACATGGACAATGAATTGCACTACTCCTAACAACTTACAAATATCAAATTAATTTCATACTTCGAAACCCATAACCAAGTTTGTATTAAACCCAAAAAATCACAATTTTTTGAATTTTATCCAGTGTTGGGTCCAACAGTTGGCTATGTATCATTAAAGTTCCCAATGGGAGAATGAAATATCCTAGGCATCATTAAACAATCTGAAGGCTTCAAGGCCTTCTTCAATGATCCCTAAAACCTCTTTAAAAAGTTCATATGTTGTTAAATTGCCCCTAACCAAATGAATAGTTGGTGGCATTGGAAACTTAGATGTTATTATTAAATGTGAAAGGACCCAGGTTGTTGGTGAGTTTTCATGAAGATAATAAGTATGATTCCCAAGTCGTAGCCGTTCATACCACAACCCTCCAATGACACTATCACCTTCATACCATGTTTGTCCCCATCCATCTATAAATGATTCTTTTACAGTGTGAACCATTTTGTCACATAAAAATAACTAGAAGCTTTCATTAGTAAAGTTCTGACATACAACAACAATGTTATCTCCAACCACCAAGTCATTTGCCATTTGTTCTCCTCTAGTTCCAAATTCAATTTCTTGATTAGAATCACACATTGCCCCTTCAACATTAGAACTATTTAAAGGTCATAGTTTGGCAAGTGTCCATTGTGAAACATGGTTGATCTAATCACATTGCAACTTTGAATTCCCATCCACACAACATGGGCAAAAACAAGACAAATGCCTATATTGCACTTAAATTGGGTTACAACAGTTGATAGTTGACACTTGATGAGCTTTACGGCTTCCTTTCATTGTTGCACAATCATGAACCTTTGTCCAATCAATGTCACCTTCTTTCACCTCCCAAAAGTACTTGTTCACCATTCTCCTTACACTGGATGAAAAGGAATAATTGTCAAGCGGCCACATTAAACAAATCTCAAATAAGGCCATCAAAAGGGAGACAAAAAGCTGATTGCACCTCTCACCGTAAAGCAAAAGGGATGCGCAAATACAAACGAGGCCGAGGAAGATTTAAATGAAAAGTGTTGAGGGGGTCCAAAGTTAAAACCACGTAACTAGAGGTAGAGAAGAGACCAAGGGGGTAATTAAAGCATCAAGGGCTCCGCCTATTGGAAGAGCAAGAAATCCTTGATATTACTTTTAATGACACGTCATGTCACTTTGCAAAAATAACGACTCACATCCAAAATAAGGGACATTGTGCTTAGCCCCGCGCCAACCACAAAGGACGATGAAAAATCAACCGTGCCACAAGCACAAAGAACCACAATAGGATTGAAAGAGAGAAGAAGCCCTAAAGTTGAAGACAAAAACTAAGGAGGAAAGAACCCAACCCTAGAAGGGGGTAAAGGCCGAAGAATCATGGGGAGAAGGAAGGGACCGATCCTTTAAAAAAAAAAAAAAAATTAAAGAAAAAAAAGGCAGCCCGGACGCCCACCCGAAAAAGAAAACCTCAATGGCGGAAGCCTTCGCGCTTCGCCAAACACCCCCCCCCCTCCAATCTCCTCTGCAAACGCGCATCTCCATCGGTTCTCAGCACTGCTACCGCCAACGCCCCCTCACAATCGATGCTCCTCAGAAGCTGATGGGGTTGAAGCTCCACAATCTCATGGTATTGAAGCTCAGCTCTACAGGCTGGCTGATCTTGTTGAAGCTTACATATACACAATCACTGTCAGATAATTGGACTGCAAATCCAGGTGCTGTAGATTGCTTATGACCTCTAAGCTGGAAGGGCTTACCATCATTCAGCAGGATGGCCACCAAGTTTTCAGAGAAGGAGCCCCGGGAAGAAGGAATCTGGCTGTTGAAGATTCAAAACTTCCAATTGAGTTAAATCTGCCAGTTTTGAACCGAGCTGATCAGCTGGGCTGGAGCTGGATTTGCTGCTATTGCAATCGGGTTGTTGATTGGGAAGGACCGATCCTATTATGTTCAGTGCAAGCACTGCACCATCAGATTCCCTGTTTCCATTGCAGACCTTTGCTGTCTGAGGATTCAGTTGAGTGCAATTGTTTTCTTCTTTGCATCTCTGAAGTTCCTGTTTCAGTGTCTCGACTTCACTTAGTAAGTTTGTAACTTGGCAGGACAATATCCTCTTTCTCTGACAGAATCTGCAGAAATTCGTCACACATCAGCTCCATCGGTTCAAACTGGGTTAAACATATTCAAATGACATTGAATTACCTTCAATGACAAGAGAAAAATGTTGGGTTCTGCTGCTGCAGCAAGAGGTGCCAAAGGGTCAGGAAGAAGTAGGCGGGAAGAAGGAAGGGGGCGTGGATCTGTGCGCGAGAGCGCGGAGGGCCCATCCAAGAGACGGACGTCTGCTATTCAAGAATTGGTTCCATAACTGAAGCGATGGAGCTCGTTGCAGTTGTGTGCGTGTGTGTGTTGTGCCAGAAGCGCTGGCGTACACAGTGTGCGTTGTTCACGCATGCTCACCGTCGCACACGCTGGTGGTTGATGTCGTCGCCGCTTCTTCCATTGTTCCAGGAGCTTCATTGAAAGATTAGGTTAGTCGCTTTGTCAATGTGTCTTCACTCCACTTTGTTGCGAATTTTGTTGTCAGCATCATAGAAGCTGAGTCCAATAGCTAGAGAAACGTCTAACACATGGGCAGTGGTCCCAAATTTCCTCATATTGACATCTTGTTTTCTACAGTTTCCAGTTTTCTCCAAACTTTTGGTCAATTGATGCTACATTTTGTTTGGGATGTTGGCTACTTGACGATGCTACATCAGAAAATTGGGAAAAAAATAAAGCACTGCCACATTGACAAATCTGACCCAGAGCTTCAATCCAATAAATATCCCTTCTCAACTGATTTCCAAAGTAAATTTGAATCCAACATTTCTCAGAGATGTCATGATGTTGTAAGTTGTTTTGTGAGGTTGTGTGCAATCTCTTCTACTACACAGATAGGCAAGGATTTTGGAGATGGCATCATGAAAGGAATATTTGCAGAGATTCAGTGGGCTGTACAGTACACGCTGAATCCTGATCAACATAAAGGTGAATGTTTCACAATGGAACCAAAATACAGAATTATATGTGATCTCTAGAGAAATTAGGTCTCCCACCTCTGCAACCCCCAGATGGACTTGTTCAAAGATGCACAGGGGCAATCAACAGAAATAGCTATGGAGGAGACAACATGAAAAATCTGAAAACTTGACTGTGTATTCCCCCATTTGCATAAGCTCATAACCTCACATTCCATATTCTGAAATTTAGAAGTTTTATTTTATTTTTTGGTTTTGAACCTTGTGATGATTTATTTTCATTCAATGGAAGAAGCTATTGTGGTGGCTATGTGACTGTTGAATATGAGCGACTGCAATCGCTAGTTTAGACACTATGTGATTCAGTACAGTTCCATGATCGTATTATGCAATTACATGTGAGAGAAGTAACTGGAAGAAGAACTATGGCAACATCATGAGGAGGAGGAAAAGGGCAAAAGGAAGTGAAACAATTATGGAGGAAAAAAAATGGCAGTAGCACAAAAATGAGGTTTCTTATATTGTTTCTTTTCTGGATTTTGGCACTAAAGAAGCTGCAAATTCTATTGGCTTGAACACACCACACGGTATAAACCATATCTTTGATCTTCTTCAAAGTGTTTATGCTCATCTGATTAGAATATATTGCTCAGAGAATGCCATCTTGAATTACAAGATTTCTACCAAGTTCCTGATCTGACTGTGCTAATCCCTCAGTTGTTAGAATGTGTCGAACATATATCTGGCTGTTCTTATGCACTTGGTTCCCAATGTCCAAATGTCCAAACCATAGATTTATTCAATAACTTGTTGTATTATATCTGGTTAAGGAAATTGTTGTGTGGTGAGTCATTTTGGCATATTGAATATGGGCACTTGTGAACAGGACCATATTTTCAATATGCAAGTATAACTGTTCTCAGTATTGCCACACATTTGTTGAAGTGCTGGTCATAATACTATCAAAATGGAGCTCATATTTCATCTATATGCTTCATGAAGTTGTTCATTACAATAGACTAGTGGTAACCCGTGCCTGCAAGGCACAGACGGTTTTAGATGATTTTAAAATTTTCTAAAAATTAATGGTTCAAAATATCCTTTCTTCTAATAGTAAAAAATAATCTAGTCTTATGATTTCAATTTTTTGGATTCTGATTTTTTTAAAAAGAAATCCCCCAACCCATAGTTCTCCGGTTCTGAAAGCTTTGAAAACCGGAACCGGGTTCAACAGAGCAACAACATCCCATGAGAGAGCCGTTAGCAAAGTCTCCACTTTGAAGAGGGGAAAAAAATGCAAATTAAAGTCCTAATTCTTAAGGGGT
>Ga0116231_10005187_pt1 | contig 25797 bp, 31 predicted proteins | sample S1TSphgellanicum_2_FD_89695 | JGI IMG/M metagenome (GOLD analysis project Ga0116231, IMG submission 89695) | Host-associated microbial communities from peat moss isolated from Minnesota, USA - S1T2_Fd - Sphagnum magellanicum MG | ecosystem: Host-associated > Plants > Peat moss > Unclassified... | reverse complement strand
TTTTTTAATTTTTTATTTTTGTTAAAATATATTTGTTTGTTGTAGTAATGGACACAAAAATACAGAGGGGGGGAAAAAAAAAAGGGGGGGGGGGGGGGGGGGGATTAGGGTTCACCTTTCAAAACCATCATTACCATTCATTACTCTTTCGCTCTGTTATTGTTCACATCTAAATTGTGTTCAATTATAAACCCCACCACCAATATGGTCTTCTTGTAAACTCCATTCCCCTTTGTTTAGTTATGCATCTTTCGACCCATTCTCTTTTTTTGGTTATTATCACTGTGAGGTGACTTTCCATCCCTCTATTCTCGGTATTACAAGGTGATTATGCTTACAAGCACAAATGCTACCGGTAAAGGAAAAATGCAAGTGTATTTTTAAATGTTAGATTGCGTTTGTAATTGAAATTAAGTAGCTTGCCTCCTATGCATCATTTACGATTAGAACTGATAGATATATTCTTCAAGCTCTCTCACTCCACACCCTAGGACTTTATGTCAAATTGACATTCATTTGAACCAACGTTTAAAGACTCAACACCATGTTCAACTTAGCTGCAGACCACTAGTCATTTGGAATATTATTTCTAACGCATAGGCTATTCAAATCCGACTTGCCGTAGCTCATTAGTAAGCTAACTACAAGGCACAACTTGCTACCAAATCCTAAGTTCTGTAGCTAAACTAGCAATAAGTTATGCTACCAAACTCGAAAAGGTTTATGAGATTTTTTCTAAAGTTCCAATCCCCAACATTATCACTATTCATTTCCATTCCTCCAAAACTATTACAAGATTTTCATTCTACTTTCCTTCCTTTTCCCATTTACCAAGACTAATTATTTTTTTCCTCCTCAAGAAGCTTGTGGGAACAAGTATTCAAGATTGAATCGAAAATTATGTCCGGGGAAAGAAATAGCTCCCAATGATCCGAGTCCAACTTTTAAAGAGAAGGAGAAGGGAAGTGAAGGTAGATCCCAAGTTTGGTGGCCAATGGGATGTTCCAAGCTTAGTGGTCAATGGAAGGTTCCATGCTTGGTGGCCAATGGAAGGTGAAAGAAAAACACATTTTTACTTCTTCTCACTTTCCCCCCAACAAACTTACTTGAACTTTTAATTTTTTCCTTTGACCTTGAGGCTTTACTTTACCATGGTTCTAGGTCGTTACTCACACCTTTCCTTCCTTTTCTTCAATCTATAAATTACGATTGTGCATCTCGATGTAACAAGTCCTTCACACCTTCATCATCAATTTGATTTTGATTAAAGATCCGATTTTTTTCATTTCCTTGAAATTATGGCATCGTGCATGGTCACATCTTACGAGCCCTAAATCGTTCAAGCAAATGAAAAATCGCTTTCAGAATCATTTTTAGACCTGACATTAACGCAACATCCTCGTGATGAAGAACCTGAACCTCGAGAGGTGTGTGCTCGTCTTAGAGTTGAACCCCCTTGAGCCTGGTACTATTGTATTTCCCCAAACTCTCACACCCTGGTGATCTTGTTGCAAGTTGACCCCGCTTCTGGTGACGAACCTAAAACCGTATATGAAGGTTGTTATGAAACTGAAGATACTTTTATTTCGCATGGTTTTCAGTTCCTGGCGTTGAACACTATCGTTGGTTGCGTGGTCCGATTCGTCGATTGCTTCTTAATAGCAAAGCGAACTACTTAATTCGCACCATTCGATGCATTTTAGATTTGTTGCAATTATGAACTATCACTATGGCATAGCCTAGGATTTTACATGTACTTGCAGCTCCTTGCTGAGCTTATCCCTATTCTAAATAAATATTTCAGTTGTTATGAAACTTTTGTTGCCATCGACATACTATCACACTATCTACTTAATCGTTAAATTATTTCGAATTAACCTTATGTTCATATGGCTTGAGGATTATTCTATCTCTATTGAACCTTTCATTAATATCATTTCAACTATCTCAAGAATTTTTTACATCCTTGCTACTCACTAAATACTAGAACAAGACCAATGTTATGTTGAACACCGCGAATTCTGGCGTCTGCTTCTACCCCCAACCCTCTAGAGATTTCTCACCCCTAATTACGTAATAGAGTTTTTAAAAATATGGTTACCAACTTTTTGTTGAAGAAAAGAACTAACCTAACACCTTACTCACCAATAACGCATTTCATAAAAGAAAACAACCCCTCCACGCACCAAACGCATTCATCATTCCCTATGAAGTTGCTAAGAGCCCCTAATAACCTTACCACACTCAAATAACCTTGATGCAACCCTTAACATTTGAGACTACCACACATGGTTGTGTCGGTATGGCTCATAGTCACTTCCTTCACTTTTGCCAAGTTCGGTTGTAAAATAAATATTCTTATCCTCCTCCTTGCTTCTTTCTTTTCTTCTTTCTTGCATCTATTTTTACCATTATTTGTTATGTCTTCTTGCTTTAGTTGTACCCCTCATTAGAAATAGACTTTTTTTGTGGTTCCTTACTCTCCCCTCTTAGAAAATTTATTGTGTTCACATTGTAGAATGGCAACCTTTTATGCTAAGGGGAAACTTAACCTTATAATACTAGATAATGATGTTGGAATTTTTCATGTCACTGAAAAATGCTTATGTGTAATGTTTGGATTCCAACCTAGAATTATGCACATTTCCAAATACAATGCATTTTACAACAATAACAATGTTATTACACCCATGTACCAAGTTTCACTTTTGAGTGCCCATAGATTGGGATGGACTCTCTGTGTTGGTGGATTCAAGACTATTGGTGAAAACCGCCCCAAGAGCTCTTAAAACATTATCCTCATGTTAGGCACTATTGTCTTTGTTGCTAATGTCTACACCCATGGTGTTCAAGTCAAGGACAAATTTGACAATGTCTTTTTAGATCACCAGCCTGCACTCATAGACCTTTGTGATGTTTCTAACGAAGATGCAACATTTCCAACCTGTATACATCCCTTTAACTTTTCACTATTGAATTCAATTATTTATAATGTTCCACTCCAACCCAATCCAAAGGTTGTTATTTTTGGCCCTTCTTTTCTTAGTGTAGTTGATTGCCTCAAATTAATGCCTTTTGCCCCCCATGCACCTTCGAATTGAAAGAGGTCAACTATGATGCATTCCACATTGAGAATGTTCCTTGCATTCTAACAACATTTGATGGGGATGTCCTTTTTGAACTCCCACTGATTAATAATCAAGATGGCCATTTGGGCTAGATGCAAAGGATGGACAGAAAGTATGACAATCATTTTTGGTACAAGGTCATGATAACCAATATCAATAATGATTTCAACTCTACTTTCCACAAGAGAAGGTGTTTGGGTCATCTAGAATGTCAAAACCATCTCTATAATTATTTGGTGTTTAATGGAACCCCTAATGAAACTGCTTGGATTCGCAACATTATTCACGACTTAAGCAATGATTATTTTGCACTAGGTTTGCCCTTTTGCAAAATCTGCAATGTTGTGTCATTGTATGTTAATACATTGTTGTTCACATGTATTACGTTATGCATAAGTAAACTAATTTGACTTGAATGGCGATTCACCTTGAAACCCATGATCATCATGTTGCCGAGGGCAAGTGTAGAAATGTCATGGAACAAGTCAAATTCTTGGTCGAAGAAGAGGTTTCTCATAGCCTATCAGCTACTTGGTTCGATATTTCCCTGGCTGCAAGTAAAACTTTTCTTTACTCAACAAAGATGGTGATGGGTGAATTGAACCTTTCAAAGGAGACAGACTACTTCAAATGATGGACAAGTGTGAGCCATGGATTATAGCTCAATAATTAGTTAAGCTTTAGTTTCGTAATTTTCCTTAATACTAATGATTTGAATGCTTATAAGCTTCCAAGTAGTGATTATTAATAGTTGAATCAACTTTTGTGATATTTCTAGGCATATAGTACTTCTTTATTTCAGTTGATGTAGCACTTAATCAGTTAAGCACCTAGTATACCTTTTAAAGTACATTATCCCTTTTATGTTGTAGAGAAGGGTAAGGGGATGTAGAATTAGATGTGATTTATTGATATATAGGGAATTCAAGCCCATAATAAATAATAGCATTTCGCCATGACAAGGTTAAGTTAGTATGTAAAAGAATCTTTAAACACTAATGATGTACTTGTAAGATTTTTAGGATGTAGTCCTAATACGTATTTATTTAGTTTCACTTCTATTAGATTTTTAAATAGAATCAAATCAAATTTAAGTATTAACATTTTTGCTTGAGTAGCCTCAGGTGAAATTACAACTTTATAACCGACTTAAAGGATAGATCACAATTGCAGAAAATCTAGAATGCGACAAATGGTGCGAGCGAGGTACTTGGCTCAGTGCTCCATGGGAAGGGGGTTGATTGGCCCTCGTAACCAACGATAATGGCCATCACTGGGAACCCACGTTCGACAATGGAAACAGACATCATCATCTTCTTCGCATTGACACTCTTCAAACCTTTTTGACGCGGTTCCATGAGCAAGAACGAATTCTAAATAGATTGCTAAAGCATGTGGGTTAGGAGACAATCGACGATCCCATGCCGAACGATCGACTCGAGTGCGCACCATTCGCCTAAGCGGTTCTTCTTTGCGCAATCGTTGAGAAACAATCACGTCGAATGGTGCTTCTTCAAGCTCTGGTGCAACTGGAGGATTCGAAGGCGTAGCGACATCATCCACCATGACTAGTTCTCACCTGCATCAACAAAAACCAAAAAGGTAGTACAAACAATTGGTACTTGCGTTTAGAAGGGGTCGAGGCCTTTTTATTTAAGAAATTAGGGTAAGCATAAGGTGTGGAAGTGACGGTGGGACCTCATGAAAACTCAAACATCCTAGATCTAATGGATTCATTAAACCCTAATTTCGATGGCAGATCTAGAAGTATGTGGGGGTTTTTTGTGGTGTAAATTTTACTTCCAATTTATTATGTACTACATAATTAACTAGTGCATGGTAAAATAAATAGGTAGGGTATGTCAAAAGAGTAAATGGTACAAGGGAATGTTAGTTCAACCATTGAATTAGTCAAGTAAGAATTCAAGGACGTTACTAGTTACTACCGATGAACTATCTTAGTAGTTAGTTACTTGAAGTAATTAGGATGAAGAAATAGGATGTGAAGGTCAACGGACGGAAAGGATAAGGATCAAGCTCAAGAGACCTCATCAAGATATTTAAGATAAAAGAAGGGATGAATCCTCCAATCCCATTAGTCATGAGGATTGTCATCCTATTTGATTGGAAGATGGAATATTTCTTGTGTCTCATTGGGCCCAAGAATTCTCACCCTAAACTCAATTGGATGGCAATTTATTCTCAATTCTCATTGGCTCTAGAAGGATGAGGAGTCCATTGATTGGAGCAAAGGATTTCAAAGCTTTCATTGGACAAGGGAAACAAGCTCAAGGAAGGTCATGGAGGTTTACCAAAGGAAAAGGGTATTGTGTGTATGTGGGAGAGAAATAAAAAGGAGGAAGTGTGAAGAAGAATGTTTAGTCCTTATGTGTGGAGAGGTGTTCATGGAAAAGGAGTGTGCAAGAATCAAACATGGAAGGAAGTTGTGTGTAACAAGTACTTGTAGTAAAGCCTCTGGAGTTTTGGTTCAATTAATTGTTCCTCCCAAATCCACCGTTGGATTTGTGTTAAAATGAAATGAGTTTTAGTTTGGAAGGTGTAGAAGGTTATCCAAAAATTTCAGCATCATCGGAGTTGTTGTCAGGGAGCTACACTGGTTGGAAGTAGAGGGTGTTGTGGTGGAGTCCATGGAAGGATTTCCATGACAAGGCCTCTGGATTTTTATTTCAATTAATTGTTCCTCCCAAATCCACCGTTGGATTTGTGTCAAAATTAAATCGGTTTTAGTTTGGAAGGTGTAGAAGGTTTTCCCAAAATTTTAACCTCATCGGAGTTGTTGTAAAGGAGCCACACTTGTTGGAAGTAGAGGGGGTCGAATTGTCTGTTTTTTCCTTCAATCTAAGCAAAGTGGTTTCTAGTTCAAAGTTTAACTCTTGATCAAAAAAGAAAAAAGAAAAACTAAAAACTTATGAGATTTTGTACCATGGCTCATTTTTAGATTAACTTTTCAAAAATCCAATGCATGTTAGATTAGGATGTTATGTGTAGATGTTGGACACAACACATTAGATCCTTAGTGAATTTCATTATTTACCTTGAACCGCCTTACGTGTTAGACTACAACTACATAGTAGTTCCACTTCCAACCGGTTTTTTTGTGAGTGCATATTTTAATGGTGAAGGTGTGCAAGAATTCCTCACAACAAGTTCACAACGCTTTGTTTTCACAATATCCGAAACCTTGTTGCTTCTTATAAATAACATTTGGGTAATAGATGGTATGTTTCTAGTATTCTATATCTCAAGGTCAATAGTGATTATGACTATATCCATGATAGATGTTTTCTAGGATAATAGATTGGAATGGTATTTTTCTTCAAAATCTTTGTTGATGGAAATGGGAGCAAAGTTGATTTGGTGAAGCAAATGTAGCTTGGTGGTGACCTCCATGCAATTTGGATCATGTTTGATCATGTCAAACATGTCTAGGACTAGACAATCCTCATTTGCCATGTGTATGATTTAGTCTATTGTAAAGTGATGATGATTACCATTTGTGACATGCAATTTAAAAACAAAAGTTCAATGTGTCTTATGGTGAATGTTGAATAAGGTGATGTTGATGAAGGGTGTTTCCAATTTAAACTTCAAGGGCGTCATGGCCAATAACACTCAAGCCAATTGGAATGTTGTTCAAATTGTGTACGATAATGGGGACCTTAGTGAACCTATGGCTGATAAGGAACAAACATGTTACTTCCATTAGATTCAATTTATGGATAGACACACAAAGTAACAAATCAAGCCAAAGATGCAAGAACAACATAGGACCTTGTGTTATGAATATAAGAATGCCACTTCATTGGAGGAGGTACATGCTCACTATGCCGCTATCCATTCTTGGTGGTATTCTTCAAAGGTTGCATACGTAACTAGGCTTCAAAAGTTGGAAAATTAGCTTACTTTTTTGGCATTTTTGTGTCAAACAATGGGGAGGCTTCATGATATATATATGTAATTTTCTCAGCCTTCCATACCCATTTTCCATCCCATCATGTTTTGATTGCATGTTTACACAACTCCTTTGATAATGACATTATTAAACATATATTATGTTTTATAGAAATGCATTCCAAAGGAGCTTGTGAACATAGCCACCTATAACCTTTTAGAAATAATGCATAATATATGGTTTCAATAATCTAGGAAAAGGGGGGCTTACTTATACACTATAACTTTAGATGATTATGTTCGAGATTTCAAACAAACAACATTGTATTACCATTTCAAAAAGGGTGGTCCATCAAGTCAGGGGCCTGATAGGAGTGAGCTTCTCCTTTGGAAAACAACCCAATCTAGTGACCCAAAACAACTTAAAGACACAATTGTAAAATATCCATTGGGTTCATCTTTCACAACAGGAATCACGTATATGGAATGTCGTAACCCCACTTTGAGGGAAGTGTGAAGTCGGCATTCACACTTTCAAAAATGGAACTTGGGAGTCCTCCAGGACTTCTGAAAACTCAAAACGCAATTACAGGCATCAAAACACCTTGCATTGAAATGTTCTTTATACCGTTGAAAATGTCTTGAAGCGTAGATGTCCAAAATGGCCTCGCATGAGCCATTTGGACATCTATAGCATAAGTTAGGGTTGAAAGAAGGGTCGGGAGTCGAACTGGCAATTTGACTCCCAACCACTAAAAGTCGGGAATCGACCCGATCTCGGTGTGTGCAGGTGGAGTGCAACACACCCTTGGAAAGCTCTTAAGGAGAACTACAAGTTCGCTTTAGATCTCGTCCCAATTGGAGGTTGGAGCGAGAAGTTATGAACACCCAAAGTCTTGGGAGTCCAAACCAGGATAGTTTCGGGACTCCACTTTGGGAGTCCCGGGAAAAAGTGCCATTCGAATGCAAGTGCAGTGGAGAATCATAGAGAATACTATATGGGGGAAGGTGGTGGCTTCCCTCGAGTCCAGGCCGTGGTGAGTCAAGTGAGTCCAGAGTTGCCCATGGCTTGTCTTAGCACCAAGGGTGCTTTAGAATGTGAACTAACCAACTTGTTGGTTGGTTTTGGATGCAGGACTGAGTAATTAAATAGTTTGTCCCTCTTCCTAGTCTAATCTCGGAGTTTTCAGCACGCCCCTCCTACCCCCTTTAGTGCTGGAAGCTGGGAGCGGCACCAAGTTCCAACTATTTCCGCTTTTTAACATAGTTGGACCCTTTTTGGGCCCAACCAAGAACTTGGGAGCGCGTCATGGAAAGGGAGATCTTTGGCTCTTATAAACAAAAGTTTGATTTGCCTTTAGGATTAGAAGAAGATTCACATAGGCACGATCATGTCAATTTGTTTCGCCCATGTGTCAACACGTAGACTAGAAAATTGCATTCATAATGTGAATGGCCTTCATGTAGCACTAATCCATATGAAGATGTGGATACCATTGATGGCGATGTTGAGGTCCTTGAAGTTCTTTATAGATATGCAATTTAGCATATATAATGATGTCCCTTAACCTCCCACATCTAGTGTTTAGCATTGTAAAACACCACCAACTATTTTTGTATCGCAAGGATTATTACAAAGTCAATGCCATTGGTGTTCCTGCCCCTATTTATTATAGCTTGTCCTCTCAATTTTTAGGTGCACCCTTCAAGCTTCACAAATTTTGGTTATGTGTAGATGACATGAAATGTTGCGTGGGGGGCAACAATGAATTATAGGTATGTAGTGGAGAGATTAGTCGTTTTATTGATTTGGCATGTGCAAAAAAGGACCAATCTTTCGCACAATGAGGTGAAAGCTATTGAAGAAGCAAGTTTTGTTGTCAATAGACAACAACTAATCCTTCCTCAAAACCTATTTGTTGGGGAGAACTTTATTCCAATTAATCAACCAGCTAATGCAATGTTGTGGCCCAAAACATGGAATGGAAAACTTGTTTGACGCACACAACCATTTACCATGTCAAACTTACACCATTGTTAATTTGCTTATTGTGGCCACCTTCTAGCCACCATTAAAGTTTCCTACTCTTGGTCATGGATGAATCTGTAAGATTTTATTCGGCGATAATGCCCATGTTTCTCATAGTAGTAATAGTTTGAGTCATTGTTTAATTATTAACCTCGATGACTTCCACCACGACCTCCATGACTTCCCCTTCTTTTAAAGTTTTTTCATCCACCTCCATGAAGCTAACCTTCATGTTGATGATGTCCACCATGCGAACTTTCGTGTTGACTTCAAGATGAGGTTCTTAATAGACACAAAATTCCTATTCTATATTCTAGTCAAAATTTGGACAATCATATCATGAAACTAATACTAATAAATTCTATTCAATCAAATCTACTCATATCTAAGTTCAAAACTTCAATCTAGTCATGCAAAGTATGGAATAAACATCAAAACAACAAAACAAGTTATGGAGTTGAAGCTTTTCCAAAAAAAAAACATGCTCTTCTATTATACTTTCCAAAAATCAATGTTCTACAATGATACTTTTGTTTTGCCAAAAATGATCACCTTAAAACAGTCCTATGATCAATTCACATTCAAATGGTAATGAAAATTATGTAAACAAGTTAGTAAATCCTAGGAAAGTAACTAGGTAAGTAAGTATTAACTAACTAATTATTTATAATAAGTAATTACCCCCTTAACATTTCCCCACGCATACTCTGAATTACGACTTGAAATTCTGGATCAAAGTATGTTAAGAAAGTTAAATTAGTTTACTATTTTGGATCCTATGGGTTAGAAATCTAATGTTGATCTTGATGTATTTATAATCTGATTTATTTGTGCTTGTTGTACTTCAATATGTGCTATCTAATCCATTTGATATATTTGTGTTATAAATTGTTCTTTTAATTGAATCAAAGGCTGTTTCTTTGTTGTATTTAGAATCAGTTGTTGTACTTCTTATACCTTTGTTTACAGTTGTGCACTTGTTTGTTGATTTGTTGTTGTCTACTCCTATGATTATAACTCTAATGTGACTTGTATTTGTTATTATGACTAGAGATATGCTATTGTGATTGCTGAAGTGATGTGATTTGTGTTTGCTCCTGTTGTTACAACTTTGATGTTGGATCAATTTAATCCTCGTGTACCTTTTCAATTATGTGTTCCTTAGTTCGCATCTGCTCTTTTATTTTTGTAGTTGCAAATACATACTCTTGGGAACTAACCTCATGTGGAACAAATTCTAATGGTTTTAAATTATGTTTTGGTACGTATTTCATACCTCCGGCTTCTTTCTGGGAATTATCCCTTCCTCTTTTGAGGTCTACTTGTTCCTCCTCTGTTGTTCTTGTCTTTGATGGTCTTACACCATTAATTTGTCTTTTCTCTTCCTCTTCATCTAAGGTTTTTGATTTTGGAGTAAAGACTAAAGGTTCATACTGGAAGAATGGTATGACCTTTCCATTTGGGATATCTTATGCCTATAGAGCTTCTGATTTTTCTCATACATTCAATAGAATTTTCCTTCTTTCTCCTTTTTAGGAAAAACATGTGTAGGGTTCATAAATCTCTTGTTTCTTATGAACCTTTCCCTCATAGTCTCTTTCCTCCTTTTCTCCTCTTGTGGCTATTCACTTTGCTTCTTCTCATGTGGTTCTACTCCTTTGATTGGAAACCATTTCTAAAATAAATTTCTTAAAACAATACTAGAATAACATACATCCTTCTTGGGCTCTCTCTTGGAAATGCCTTCAATCATGTTCTTATAACATTTGTCCCATTTGATCAACTCCTTGACCAAGTGAAAATACATGATTATAGCCCAATTCACAAATTCTCCATGATCTATTGGTAAATATAAAATTCTTATTTTGTATTATAGTTTAAATTTGGACTAAACATATCATGAAATTGATACTAATAAAATTTGTTCAATTAGATCTATTCATATCTAAGTTCAAAAATTTAATCCAATCATGAAAAGTATGAGAAAAACATCAAAACAACAAATTTGGCTATGGAATTCAAACTTTTCCATAAAATAATGCATTTGTTCCATACTCTCCAAACTCAATGTTCTATAATCATCTTCCTTTGTGTCTTGCTAAAAATGACCTCTTTAAAATAGTCCTATGATCAATTCAAATTCAAATGGTGATGAAAACTATGTAAACTAGCTAATAAATCTTAGAAAAGTAACTAGGTAAGTAAGTATTAACTAACTAACTATTTATAATGATTAATTACTCCTTTAACATTACCCCACTTGTACTTTGAATTACATCTTGGAATTTTGGATCAAAGTATGTTAAGAAAGTTAAATCAATTATTGTTTTTGATCCTATGAGTCAAAAATCTAATGTTGATCTTATTGTATTACAATATGATCTATTTGTATTACAATTTAATATATTTGTGCCTGTTGTACTTTAAATTGAATCAAAAGCTAATTCCCTATTAAGTTTAGAATTTGTTGTTGTTGTCCTTATACATTTGTTTATAGTTGTGCACTTGTTTGTTGATCTATTGATGTCTCTTCCTGTGACTACAACTTTGATGTGACTTATATCTGCTGTTGTGATTGTAGATTTGATGTGTTCTAAATCTACTCTTGTTATTACAACTCTAATGTTGGATCAATCTAATCTTCATGTAGTTCTTCAATTGTGTGTTCATTAGTTGGTCTTTGCTCTCCTATTTTGTAGCTGCATATCCATACTCCTAGGTATTAACCTCTTATGGAACAAATTTTAATTATCTTAGATTTTGTTCTGATACATATTTCATACCCCTGGTTTCCTTCTGAGATTTATCCCTTCTTCCTTTGAAGTCTGCTAGTTCTTATTATGTTATTCTTGTCTCTGATGGTCATGCACCATTAGTATGTCCTCCCCCCCCCCAACCTAAGGTTTATAGTTTTGGAGTCATGACTAAAGGTTCATACTAGAATGATGGTATGACCTTTTCCATCTAAGATATCTTATGCTTGTAGGGCTTCTCATTTCTTTCTTTGCCTTAAGCTTCCAGTAGTTGGCATTTGTTTGCATCAAAGTTGCTTGCAAAGAATCCCTCTCAACCCTAATTTTCACCAAATTCATATTGTGCTTATCCATGTTGATCTTCTGTTTGGTTGTCTATAGTTCTGCCAATATTTCATTATTCTCATCTTGCTTCACCTACAATTCTGCTTTGAGTTTTTGTTCCTTTTCCAAAGCTCCTTGCAAATTATAAACAAATTTGTCCTTTTCCTATGTGATCTGTTTATTTTAGATTTCCAAATCATAAAATCTAAACATAATGTTGGTCATTTGTGTGTTGTATTCTATTATCTGTTGAAACATTGTGATAACTCTCCTATGTTCATCTAGCTCTGCTTCTAATCCTTATACAAACCTATTGGAAATAACTTGAAAACAAGCGAAATGAAAGATTCAAGGTTCATGAATTGGAACAATTGGATTAATTAACAAGAAGATTACAAAGGTTGTATGCTTCAAATGCTATAATCACAAAACTATGACTTGCAACAACTAACAAAGCTTGAAGGTTCTATGTGTACTCAAAAACCATGAAAGGAGAGAACAAAAGACTATTCAAAACCACTCCAATATATATTATCTCCTAACCTTAAAGTAGCCACCACTTAACCTTGACCTAGCCACCGCTTAACCCTAGCCGCCACCAAATCCTAACTCTAGTCGTCACCAAACCCTAAGCAGCCTCCACTTCCAAACCTTAGCCACCATTATTCAACTTAACCTAACTACTATAAGGATGTGAATACCATTCATCCTTTTAATGAATGTTTAACACATTCATTAACATTGGGAATTAGAAACGATTAGTATTTTTAACACTCCCACTTTATGAAGTTTCTAATCTAAACATGGTTATCAATTTGTTATGTCGTTCTTTTGATAATGCCTTGGTAAGCACATCCGCCACAATGTCCTTCGTTGAATAATATTCGAACGTAATTTCACCATTTTCAACTCGTTCTCGAACAAAATGATGTTGCACATCAATGTGTTTTGTTCGAGCATGTTGGGTGGGATTTTTCGTCAATGATATTGCATTTTGGTTGTCACATCAAATCATCATCACCTTCTTTTTTTTCATGTACCCTAATTCCTTCATGAACCTTCTCATCCATATGGCTTCCTTGGTAGCTTGTGTACTTGCCATGTATTCGGCTTCGGTCGTTGACAAAACAATTATGGGTTGTCGTTTGCTACTCCAAGAAATGGCTCCACCTCCCATCACGAATATAAACCTTGTGGTGGATCTCCTATCCTCAAGGTCATCTGCCTAATTCGCATCGCAATATCTGACCAAATCTTGGGGTGGTAATCTTTTGAAGCATAATTTGAGTTGCAAAGTGCCTTACAAGTATCAAAAAATGCACTTGGCCGCAATCCAATGTTCTAAACTTGGATTAGCTACGTTTTGATTCACCACACTTATTAGGTATGTTAAATCCCACTGAATAACAACATGGCATACATCAAGGATCCCATGGCTTGTTGATAAAGAACCTTCACAATCTCATCATCCTTGTTCACATTCTTCTTCAACTTTGTTTTGGGATCAAGTGGCACTCCGATGGCTTTGTAATTCTCCGTGCAAAAGCGTTTGAAAATCTCCTTGAGATATCCAATTTGGTTGATGTAAAGAAGACGTTGAGCACGATCCCTTTCCACTTCCATGCCAAGGAAGAAATGAAAATCACCAAGATCTTTCATTTCGAACTTTTGAGAAAGTTTTTCCTTCACTTGTAAAAGCTTGTCCTTATTATTACACGCCAAGATGAGATCACCAACATAGACCATAATGAAAAATTTGACATCTTCGATTTGCACAACGTACATGCAAAAATCTGCATCACTCTTCACAAACTTGATGTTTTTAAAAAAAACGTCTAACTTTTGGTTCCAAGCCCTTGGAGATTGTTTCAACCCGTACAATGATTTGCGAAGCTTACATATAAGATGTTCGCCTTCATGTGTGAATCCTTTGAGTTGTTCCATGTAGATCCCCTCTTCAAGGTCACCATTGAAAAATGCGATTTTGACATCCATTTGATGAATCTCCATGTTTTCGATGGTCGCTAGTCCAGGGATATAATGAATTGACACAAACTTTATAATGGGTATAAAAGTTTCGTTGTAATCGACTCCAAATGTTTGGATGAAACCCCTTACCACAAGTCTAGCCTTGTAACGTTCGACTTTATTGGAAACAATTTGAAAATAAACAAGAAATGAAACATTCAAGGTTCATGAAATGGAACAATTGTATTAACTAACAAGAAATCATAAAGGTTGTATGCTTCAAATGCTACAATCATAAAATTATGGCTTGCAACTACTAACAAGGCTTGAAGGTTCTACGTGCATTCAAAACCATGAAATAAGAGAATGAAAGACAACTCAAAACCACTCCAATATATATTATTTCCTAACCCTAAAGTAGCCGCCATTTAACCCTAACCTAGCTGTCACCTAACCCTAGTCGCCACCAAACCCTAGCCCTAGCCACCACCAAACCCTAACCTTAGCCGCCGCCAAACCCTAAGTAGCCTCCACTTCCAAACCCTAGCCACCACTATTCAACCTAACCTAACTACTATAAGGATGTGAATGTTATTCATCCTTTTGGTGAATGTTTAACACATTCATCAACATTGGGAATTAGAAACGAATAATATTTCTAACATTTATATACAATGTTTTGAGAAGTTCAAAACATCATGCAAGATGTGGATAACTCTAATCCAAACTTTGATGATTCAAACACAAATGATGAAGGTTTTAAAAATGAAACAACAAAGGTGGAAGCAGGTGATAACTTTGTAGTTATATATAATGAACTAGAAAATGGTGACCCATTCTATGTGATATTATGTGATCAGGCATTACATGAATGCGAGGCAATATTTGAAGATGATTGGGGTAACACATGGTATGCAGGTGAGATGTTCTTATGCAATGTATGGTACCATCATGTACTAGATCAATGAGGCCAAAACACATCTTATAGGTTAATTCATGATGCTTAAAACTTTTGCATATTCCCACCTAGTTTAGAAATTCAAATTTGTAATGTTACATGTTGCCACAAGGAATGGGAACCCGTAGTTTTCAATGCCTTTAGAGGTTAGGGAAAGTCTACTAGCTATAATAAAAAAGTGACAACACTACATTAAACTCTAAATTGTCAAACACCTTGCACTTCTTCTGTCCCTTCAAGGAACACAACATCTTGACTTTTGATGATCCTTTTGGTTTCTACACACATCAAGCAATATCCTTTGGTCCCTTCATAATACCCTAAAAACACACAAGGTATGGATTTGGACTTTAATTTGCTTCCCTTTTCATCATGAATGTGCACATATGTTTTACAACCAAAAATCCTCAAATGAAATACATTACATGCCATTTGTTAGAAATATTATTCGATTTAATCCACAAAGTTGGTGAATGTGACTAACATTCATCAAAAGGATGAATAGTATTCATATCCTTATAGTAGTGAAGTTAGGTTGAATAGTGATGGCTAGGGTTTGGAAGTGAAGGCTACTTAGGGCTTGGCGGCGACTAAGGTTAAGGTTTGGTGGTGGTTAGGGTTTGGGTTTAGTGGCGGCTAGGGTTAGGGTTTAGTGGCGGCTAGGGTTAGGGTTTAGTGGTAGCTAGGGTTAGGGTTTGGTGGCAGCTAGGTTAGGGTTAAGTGGCAGCTACTTTAGGGTTAAGAGATAGTATATATTGGAGTGGTTTTGAGTTCTCTTTCATTCTCTCCTTTCATGGTTTTGAGTGCACATAGAAGCTTCAAGCCTTGTTGGTTGTTACAAGCCATAGTTTTATGATTATACCGTTTGAAGCATACAACCTTTGTAATCTTTTCATTAGTTAACACAATTGTTCCATTTCATGAACTTTGAATATTTCATTTCTTGCTTGTTTTCAAGTTGTTTCCAATAGGTTATGGGCCCACATTAAGCAAAAGAAAGGACATTGTGTTAGAACAAAGAAGTAGTCAAAGGTTTAACTTATATAACATAGAAAAGGAGAATCCTTTTGAAGGAAGGCTTTTAGTTTGCAAGGTTGCAAAGAAAGTAGGAGTCCATTTCCAAGTGAGTGGGAGGTGTGGAAGAGATTTCTTCAAAATATTATACATTTTTCAAGTGTGGAAAACTTGTTCTTCAAGTTTTTGAAAGTGTCAAGTTTCAAGGTGAAAATGTTTGGAAGAAAGTTTTTCAAGTTGTGAGAATTTCAACTTTGAAGTTTCAGAAAGTGTGTGGAAGAGAGTTCTTCGATTCATTGAAAGTTTGAAGTCTGTGGAAGAAAGGACTTTGAACTGTTGAAAGTGTGAAGTTTCAAGTGTGTCAAAAAAAGTTTTTTCCATTGTTGCAAGTTTCAAGTGAAATTTCAAGCTTGTGCAATAAAAGATTTGTAAGTGTTAGAAGTTTCCTTTTTTTTTCAAGTTTATGTGAGGTGTTAAAGATTTCTTGCAAAGCTTTCAATCTTTTGAAAAGAGTGTTTGTTGTAACATTTGTGTTCAAAATGTTTTCTTTTCAAATGGAGTCCTTGAAGGTCATGGAGAAGTTTGATGGTGGCAACTTTCACCTTTGGAAGTTCAAAATGCACATGATGCTTTCTAAACATGGGTTTTGGAAATTTGTTGATGGGAGTGCCACCTTGCCAAGTGAAGAAATTGCAAGGGCTGATTGCAATGAAAAAGAGATGAACATTTCACAGATGCCCAACTTGCACACATTCAATATTGTGACAATGCGAAAAGTGCGTGGGAGGCTATTTGCGATGTGCATGAAGTTAAGACAATTGGCAACAAGTTATTCCTTCAAAGGAGATTCTTCACCATCAAAATGCAAGAAGGAGACAACATGCTTGTGCACATCAACACGGTGAAAGCCCTTGCAGACCAACGATGTTCCATTGAGGTGAACATTACAGATGAAGATGTTTACATGGTACTCTTCATGAGCCTTCTTCTATCCTTTGATAACTTAGTCACAAGCTTGGAGTCCATGTCCATAAAAGATGTAGACTTTCAATTCATTGTAGCAAGGTTCCTTCACGAAGTGTCCAAAAGAAAAAAATGTGACAGTTTTGAGACTACTGCATTATTCAACAAAACTCACAAGTCAAATGAAAAGCTTTGTTTTTATTGTAAGAAACTTGGACATTTTGTGAGAAATTGTTTAAAGAAGAAAAATGATGAAAAAAAAAAACCAATCAAGCTTGTGAAGATCACGAATAAATATTTGTTGGCGCATTGAATGCCAATGATCATACCACGTATGAATGGATTGTCGATTTTGGTGCAATGCAACACATGGCATTCCAACAATAATGGTTTACCATGTATGAGCGCATTTCCCCAAGGAGGGTGTTCATGGGCGATGACACCGTTTTGGAGGTCATTAGCAAGGGGAACATCAAAGCCACAATGTAAATGGGAGGCGAATTGACACACACAACCATCGCCCAAGTTCTTCATGTTCCAAAAATGAAGAATAGTCTCATTTTCGTGAGTAAACTCATTTCCGAAGGTTTCAAAGTGTAGTTTGACAAGGATGGTTGTAAGGTCAACGATGCTGGAGGAGTTGTTGTGGCGGAAACATGAAGGGACAAGAACTTGTACCTTTTTAATGTGAAGGTGTGTAAGGACACGACACACATTGCAAATTCTTTGGAGGAAGGTGCGATGCTTTAGCATGAAAGACTTGGCCATCTCAACACGGCAAGCCTTAAGGAGTTGGATGCCATGGTGGATGGCAAGAATTTGAAAGAAGTGTCGTTGCATCACATTTTTTAAGGATGTGTCAAAGGCAAACATCACAGAACATCATTTCCCAAGGATGGAGCAATGAGGGCTTCACAACTTTTGGAGATTATCCACACCGATGTGTGTGGGACATTGAAGATTACATCGCAAGGTGGAGCATGATACTTTCTCACTTTCATCGATGATTTTTCAAGGAAATCTCATGTTTATATTTTGAAGGCCAAAGTATAAGCGTTTGAAAAATTCAAACAATACAAAACGTTGGTGGAAAACAAAATTGGTCACAAAATCAAAGTGTTATGATCCGACAACAAAGGAGAATTTGTGTTTAAAAAATTTGATGCATTCTTATGAAATGTGGAATTCAACGACAAACAAATGCGCCCTATTCCCCACAACAAAATGGTGTTACAGAACGTGCCAATAGAACCATCATGGAATGTGCGAGAAGCATGATTCTTGCACGAAAGTTGGAATTTGAATTTTGGGGCCAAGAGATGAACACGATGATGTACATCAAAAATCGATGTTCAACTAAGGCTCTTGCTTCCAAGACCCTTCAAGAAGCATGGAGTGGTAGGAAACCTCATGTGTTTCATTTGAGAATCTTTGGTTGTAAAGCCTTTTCACATGTCCCCGACGAGAAGAGGACCAAATTAAAGTCCAAGTCCATGCCTTATGTGTTTGTAGGATATTATGAAAGCACTAAAACATATCGCTTGATGTGTGTTGAAACCAAGAGGATCATCAAAAATAGAGATGTCATGTTCATTGAAGGGTCAAAAAAAAATGTGGTGTGTCGCAACCTTACCTTGGGCTTGCAACCAAGGCAAGGGCTTGCGAAGGTGCGGGCCAAGAGTGACCCCGGGAATCACATTTCATGCTCCCAGGAGTGTAAGAAAGTGGGAGGGAATGAACCCCCACACTCCCAAGTGAATTCCCACTTTGGGAGTTGGAATCCCAATGGACTCCCAAATCTTTAGAAGGCAATTGCAGGGGTCAAAACTCATTGGATTGAGATGTTCTTTATATCATTGAAAAACTCTTAGAACTTAAATATCTAAAATGGGCTCGCATCATCCATTCGGACACTTAAAACACAGGTTATGGCCATGAGAAGGGCCAAGAGTCATATTGAAAATTTGACTCCCGACCACTAAAAGTCAAGAGTCGCCCCAAATTCCTTGCATGCAGGTGGCGTGCAACATAATGTTGGAAAGCTCTCAACAAAGGCTACAACATTTCTTTAGACTTCATCTCCATCAAAAGTCTGCACACAAAGTTATAGACCTCCAAAATTGTGGGAATCCCAACTTTGGGAATTTCGAAACTCCCACTTGGGAGTCCTGGGACAAAATGCCACTTGAATGCTAGCCCCGTGGCCAGGCACATAGTATATTATAACGGGGAAGGTGGTGGCTTCCCCCAAGTTCGAGCCATGGTGAGTCTTGTGAGTTCGAGTTTACCCATGGTTCATCCGTGCACCAAAAGTGTTCCAGCTATGCACTAACCAACTTGTTGTTTGGTTTGTGAAAGTCCATGTGAATGATTGAAGTACTTGTCAATCTTCCTAGTGCCATCCTAGAGCTTCATCATGCCCCTTTACCTTTGAAATGTTGTGAGCAAGGGAATGTGCCCCAACTTCGTACTCTTCTGATATTTTCATCTTAGACTCACATTTGAGTCTATTGAGGAGGTTGGGAGTGCGTCATGGTGTGCTCCATCCCAAGAAAATAAAAAATGTAGTTGTGAACGAAAAAGTTGAAGGAGAAGAACCATTGACCTTTAGTCAGGATACACCTTTGAATGGAGTAACGATGGAAGGTGTGCAAAGTGAATCCACCCCAAGTTTTTCATCGGAAGAAGAATTTGTTGTTTCGAATGATAACCCATCTAATAAACCTTCACAACATGTGCCAAGGGAAAGACCTCAAAGGCAACGAAGGGAATGGCTTCAGGATTGGTGGATTATTACCAAAAAGGTGGAGCGTGCCACCATTGCGTTTTTGGAAGAGCCCCAAAATATTGAAGAAGCATTGACAAGTGAAAATTCCAAGGAGTGGGAGTGCGTGATGTAAGAAGAATATGATTCCTTCATGACAAATAACACATGGACTTTGGTACCACTTCTCGTTGGTAGGAAACATGTTTCTTGCAAATGGGTGTTCAAAATCAAAAAAGGCGCAAATGGGGAGGTGGAACTCTACAAGGTCATATTAGTGGCAAGGGGTTTTACCCGAACCTACAAAATGGATTACAATGAAACTTTTGCACCCGTCACAAAATTTACATCTATTTGTTGTATTCTTGCATTGGCAGCCTTGGAAGACATGGAGATCCATCAAATGGATGTGAAAACCGCATTTTTTAATGGCGAGTTTAAAGGGGAGATTTACATGGAACAACCTCAAGGGTTTGTGCACCAAGGAGGTGAACATCTTGTGTGTAAGCTTCACAAATCCTTGTATGGTTTGAAACAATCTCCAAGGGCATGGAATCAAAAGTTAAATGTGTTTATCAAAAGCATTGAATTTATGAAAAGTGAAGCCGATCCTAGTGTGTATTTGCACAAGTGGGAGATGTGAAGTTTTTCATTGTGGTCTATGCGGATGACCTCATTTTGGTGTGCAATGATCAAAATAAACTTTTGCAAATCAAAGAGGAACTTAGTCAAAAGTTTGAAATGAAGAACCTTGTGGAGTTACATTTTTTTTTGGGGATGGAGGTGGAAAGGAATCGTGATGAATGACTCCTACACATCAACCAAATCAAATACCTCAAAAAAATATTGAAGTGTTTTCGAATGGAGGAATGTAAGCCCATTGGAGTTCCATTTAATCCCAAAATGAAATTACAAAAGAATGCGAATGGTAATGATGAATCAAAGGGATTTCCATATCAACAAACGGTTAGGTCCTTGATGTACACCATGTTGTGCACACAATCAGACTTGGCATACCCAATAAGTGTGTTGAGTCAACACATGGCCAACCCTAGCATGGAGCATTAGATGGCCATCAAATGAATCTTTCGATATTTGCAAGGTGCGTTGCAAATGAAATTACAATTCGGTGCAACACCATCCGAGGAAATGTTTGGATATTGTGATGTGGATTGGGGTGGTGATCTTGAAGATAGGAGGTCCACCATAGGGTTTGTTTTCATGATCGGAGGCGAAGCCATTTCTTGGAGTAGCAAATGACAACCTACCATAGCATTGTCCACCACAGAGGTGGAATACATGGCGAACACGCAAGCCACGAAAGAAGCCATATGGATGACAAAATTGATGATGGATTTAGGATACATGGAGGAGAAGAAAGTGACGATGATTCGATGGGACAATCAAGGTGTGATATCATTGACCAAAAATCCCACCCACCATGCATAAACAAAACACATTGATGTACAACATCATTTTGTTCAAAAATGAATTAAAAATGGAGGAGTTCGATTTAAATATTGTCCAACGGAAGACATGGTGGCAAATGTCCTTACCAAGGCATTATCCAAATAACGACATCATAAGTTGATAAACATGTTCAGATTATAATTCTCATAAAGTGGGAGTGTTAGAAATATTATTTGATTCTAATCCCCAAAGTTGGTGAATGTGACTAACATTCATCAAAAGGATGAATAGTATTCACATTCTTATAGTAGTTAAGTTAGGTTGAATAGTGATGGCTAGGGTTTGGAAGTGAAGGCTATTTAGGGCTTGGCGACGGCTAGGGTTAGGGTTTGGTGGCGGCTAGGGTTAGGCAACGGCTAGGTTAAGGTTAAGTGACGACTACTTTAAGGTTAGGAGATAATATATAATGGAGTGGTTTTGAATTGTCTTTCATTCTTTCCTTTCATGGTTTTGAGTGAACATAGAAGCTTCAAGCCTTGTTAGTTGTTGCAAACTATAGTTTTGTGATTGTAGCATTTGAAACATATAGCCTTTGTAATCTTTTCATTAGTTAATACAATTGTTCCATTTCATGAACCTTGAGTGTTTCATTTCTTGCTTGTTTTCAAGTTGTTTCTAATACCATTGACCATTTTCTCCAACTTCTTAAGGCTCACCATGTTGAAGTGCCTGAATTTTTGGTGCCAAAGCGTAGCTCCTTCATTCCAAAACTTTTTCACATTCGCATTCTCCTTCCAAACAGTGACGTTGAAAAGATAAAAGTTCTTCTCCCTTCGTGCTTTCGCCACAACGGTTGCATGGACATTGTTCATCATATAACCATCCTTGTCAAACTCCACTTTCAAGCCCTCCAAAATGAATTTGCTAACGAAAATGAGACTATTTTTCATTTTGGGAACATGAAGAACTTGAATGATGGTTATGAGCAACGTTTTACCTCCAATTTACATTGTGGCCTTGATGCTCCCTTTGCCAATGGTCTCCAAAATGGTGTCATCTCCCATGTACACCTTCTATGGAACAATGGATTCATAAGTGGTGAACCATTTTTGTTCAAATGTCATGTGTTGTGTTGCGCCAAAATTGATGATCAAATCGTAGGCCTTATGATCATTAGCATTCAAGGTAGTAACAAACATTTGGTTTTGATCTTCACAAGCTTGGTTTGCCCTTTTTTTTTCATCACTCTTCTTCTTCAAACAATTCCTCACAAAGAGTTCAGGTTTTATCCAATGAAAACAAAGCTTTTCGTTTACCTTATGAGTTTTGTTAAACAATGTGGCATTTTTTATACTTTCACTTTTTTTTTCTTAGAAATTCATGAAGCAATCGAATGACGATGAAATGAAAATCAACATCCTTGATGGACATAGACTCCAAGCTCGTCACCAAATTATCAAAAGATGAGGGAAAACTCATGAAAAGTACCATGTACATGTCTTCATCTTCAATCTCCACTTCAATGGAACATAATTGATCCGCAAGCACCTTCACCATGTTGATGTGGACAAGCAAGTCTTCCCCTTCTTGCATTTTGATGGTGAAGAACCACAAAGTGTTTCCCAAGCACTCTTGGCATTTTCGCAATATTGAATACATGCAAGTTGTGCATTTATGAAATGTTCACAAAGTAATGCAAATGCCTTGGTTGCCTTTTCATTATAATCCTCCATTTCACCTTCATCATTAAGAATTGTTGCACTCCCATCAACAAACTTCCAAAGCCCATGTTTGGAAAAAATCATGTGCATTTTGAACCTCCAAAGGTGAAAGTTGCCACCATCAAACTTTTCCATGACCTTCAAAGACTCCATTTGGAAAGATGACATTTTGTTGAACACAAATGTTAAAACAAACACTATGTTTTTTTATTCAAATGAATCGCAAGTGAGAAAATTTCAAGTTGAAAAACTTGCTAATGTTTGAAGACCTCACTTCAAATCTCTCCCACTCAATTGCTATATGTCACAAAACAAAACCTTCACAAAAAAACCTTCAAACATTTAAAAAACTTTCTTGCACAAACTTGAAATTTCACTTGAAACTTACAACAATGGCAAAGAATTTTCTTTGACACACTTGAAATTTGAAGTTCTATACAATTTGAAAACCTCTTTTCAACACACTTCAAACTTCAACGTTAAAACTTTCAACAATTTGAAGAACTCTCTTCCACACACTTTCAACTTAAAACTTAAAACTTAAAAACTTGAAGAACATTCATCCACACTTGAAAACTTACAACACTTTAAAAAAGTCTTTTCCACACCTCCCATTCACTTGGAAACATTGCACGCTCCTTGTATGCCACCACTTGGAAATGGACTCCCACTCACTTTGTAAACTAAAAGCCTTCCCTAAAAAAGATTCTCCCTTTTTTCTATGCAATACAAATTCAAAACCTTTCACTATGTCCTGTTTTAACACAATGTCCTTTCTTTTGCTTAGTGTGAGCCCATAACTTATTGGAAACAACTTGGAAACAAGCAAGAAATGAAACATTCAAGGTTCATGAGATCAAACAATTGTATTAACTAAGAAGATTATAAAAGTTTTATGTTTCAAATGTTACAATCACAAAACTATGGGTTGTAACAACGAATAAAGCTTGAAGGTTCTATGTGCACTCAAAACCATGAAAGGAAAGAATGAAAGACTACTCAAAACCACTCCAATATATACTATCTCCTAACCCTAAAACCATCGCCATTTAACCTTAACCTAGCCGTTATTTAACCCTAATAGCTATCATCTAACCCTAGCCACCATCAAGCCTTAATGTAGCCTCCAATTCTAAACCCTAGCCGCCACTATTCAACCTAACCTAACTACTATAAAAATGTGAATATTATTAATCCTTTTGATGAATGTTTAACACATTCATCAACATTGGGAATTAAAAATGAATAGTATTTCTAACAATATATTTATAATAAACTTCAACAAGTTCATTTTCCTCCTACTTGATTCTTCACAGCTTTAGGTAGATTTGTTAATCATTTTGTCCCATTTTGTAATGTTTATAAAAAACTTGCTCGAATTCTACAAAAATACAATTAGGATGGTCTTGTAGAAAATTTTCTCCCCACTTAAATATATTATCACAAAGAATGAAATCGAATGTATTAATGATGTATTCATTAATGGTTTCTTCATTATCCTTGATGGTTGTTTTGAACACATGAATGTGAGCATCAAGATTTGTACCCTTGACATAAGTTGGATACGATAAATGTTTTTTCATTGGGGGTCTTATTGGTGCAACAAATTGTGGATACCATGATGGCATGAATGTACCCCATCTTGAAGTGGGTACAAACCAACCTCCATTAGGTGGTTCTTGTGGTATTGTTCCACCTCCTAAATCTAGTGGTGGTGAACTTGGTGGGTTATTTCCTCCACTGCCTTTTTTAGCTAAAACTCATGTTGTTCCTTGTTGTGTCATAGTCTATGTTTTTGTGTTGATTGAACATGTATAATCACATGTATTTGGGTGGTTTGTGCTAGTGGATGTACACCTTTCCGCATAGGATACGTCATTAGATTCCACATCAACATCATTAAACTAATCATCAAGTTTATGTTTACCAACATAATCAGTGTTCCCATTGGGAAAAGGGTTTAGGTGAAAGCACATTACAATGGCCAAAAAATGTTGTCACAATATATTGCAAAATGTAAATATATTTTACAAATGATTAATATAATTACGAAACTTGATGAAATACTTAATTATATATTGAATATGAATTGATTACATCATTTCAATTACAATTGAAAAGTTTGACTCGTGTGGTTTCACAAAAAACATATGGATAAGTTTTTCAATCAAATAAACATAAATGTGTTGGAAAAAAAAACTTTTTGTTGAAAGATTACCTTCGTTTGAAATATAATAAGAATTATGTTGGAGGCCTTCGTATCAAAATTCATTTTATGCATTTATCAAAATGTGAGATGAAATAAAAGAAAATTGCCCCTAAAATAATATACAAAATGTACCAAAACAAAACATTTTCTTGCCCAAAGTGCCCCCCTATAATGCGTGACCCATTTGACCCATACCAATATGAAGGTATAATGATTGGAGTTTGTTATTGTTCAAGCCTTTTTATTGTCTTTAAGTGTTTCTTAACTCTTAGATTAATAGTTGATAAAATAATAGAATTCACAACCACTAGTGCTTGAGAACTTGTAATTATGGTTGAATTTATGGGTTTCCTATTGAACGATTCTTTTGTGTCGCAACCCCACTTTGGGATAAGTGTGAGGATGAAACTCACACCCTCAAAAGTGGGAAGTTGGAGTCCTCCAAGACTCTTGAAAATTCAAAGCTCGAGTTCAAGGGTCAAAACACCTCGCATTGAGGTGTTATTTAGATCAATGGAAAGGTCTTGAAGTGTAGATGCCCAAAATGGCTTCGCATGTGCCATTTGGACATCTGTAGCCCAAGTTATGGGCAAAAGAAGGGCCGGGAGTCAAACTGGCAATTTGACTCCCAACCACTAAAAGTC
>Ga0116231_10005185_pt1 | contig 25799 bp, 14 predicted proteins | sample S1TSphgellanicum_2_FD_89695 | JGI IMG/M metagenome (GOLD analysis project Ga0116231, IMG submission 89695) | Host-associated microbial communities from peat moss isolated from Minnesota, USA - S1T2_Fd - Sphagnum magellanicum MG | ecosystem: Host-associated > Plants > Peat moss > Unclassified... | reverse complement strand
CAACAGAGCAATGCTATTGGATGAGAGGTCTAAATTGAACCTACAGCCTTTAGATGAGGGTTGAAGACCAAAAAGTGACAAATTGAGGCTAAGCGTATAGCATGCCATTTTCGAGCAAAAATCAATTGGTTCCAAAAAAAAATAAAACAGGAGAGCTCATGATTTGAAGAACCAAGATGCAAGCTAGGATCCAACGCAGGGCGCAACTCAAGGATTAAATTTGCTTAAAATGAGTCCAAATTGATTAAGCAAGAAGATTTTGAAGTTACGAGGGTTGTAATGTTATTGTGAAATGTGGTTTCAGGTTTGTTATGTCTGGAGTGAACATCACAAATATTTGGTCCAGTTGATTGGTTATTGTGAAGAAGGAGGTGAACAAATTTCAATCTATGAATACATGCCTGGTGGAAGTCTGCAAGAACATCTGCATGGTGAGCAAACATTGAAGATTGTGCATTGCAGAAAGAGGTGATATCTTATTCAAGAGAACACATGTCTAAGAGATTAAAGGTTTACCTGGGAATGTTTCATGTCAGTGCTAGAATAGGTATATACAGCTGCTTGTACACACCTCAGAAAGCAACTTGGTTCTTGAAGATTCTTTTCACAAAAGCCAAGTTTGAAGGACACAAATGGTGTAAACTCAAATTTTGAAAAAAACACAGATGGTAAAAACTCAAATTGATGAGGCTCGAGATAAAGAAGATTTCTTTTGTAGCCCATTCAGTGAATTTGGACCCTGGACCCTATTTCAAGTGGGCCTTAGTTGATGCCCTACCATTGTTTTCAGGTCACCTTTTAAAAAGCCATGTCACAAACTTCTCCAGTGTAAGAAATTTCACCACATAAGAAACGTTGGAAAATACTTTGGCAATCGCATCCTCAGTCAGTTACTTCTTCTTCACAATTTGACAAGAGAACGCCCCTCCCAGAAGCCCCATCTTGTGTATCCTTCAAAAAATAAACAAGCAGCTCATTTCCGGCAGTTTGTGCACCTGCCATTAGCCCAGGCCAAAAATGGTGACAGACAGTTTTGGAAATAAAAGTTTCATGCACCCAATGAGAAGGCTCAGCATGCCCTCATGAGGAGACCAATTTTTTTCTTTAAGGAGCCGGGAGGGAACGATTTTTTGGGTTCTTCCCTTGTTCTCAATGCATTCTCAATCTGTTACTGTCAGGTTCCCAAAGGGTTCCCCAAGTTCCCAAATTGTTCCTCCAGACGTTCCCAATAGCACCTCAATTTTACCTCTTATGGTTTGCCCAAAGTTCAACTCTGATGTATGTAAACTGAAAATGTTGCCCATAGAGGAGCACATTTGTTTCTATTTTTCCACTTGGGGTCCAAAGAGGTACTTCTGTTGGGGAGTGCCCAATGTTCCGAAAAATTTGGTGACGGGCCAATCAATATTGCCCCTTCCAAAAAACAAAAATAAAATGTGAACACACCACCCATGAACTAATTAATACCATGGGTTTGCACTTCACGGTATGATCAAACAAAATCATGAGAAATGACACAATGTAAAATACCTAGGCTAGTTCACTAATTTGACTGCAAAATGAATTTGATAAAAAAGCAATCTAAAAATTAGAGTAGGCCTCCAACTGTCAATTAAATGATGATTCCAGGTTGAAACCAAAATTTTACTCCCAAATCTTACACTAATGATGAAACCCTACAAAATTTTATTTATAAACACATCGTAGATTTGGAAAATGAAAAAAAGGAATAACAAAAAGGTTAAGGGAGAAATTACAAGAGGTCAAGTAACCTCAAACTAAATGTCAAAATCTTTTTGTGTCAAAACCTGATTGCCTATAGTAGGTTGGTCATATTTCTCCATGTCGACCGCTTGCAATAGGTCAACCGTGATGATGATGGGGAGGTGTGTCCTGAAGGGGTGGAAGTTGGGAAGTGGCTAAACCTACAACTATTGCTCCATTTAAGATGGAGGATGCTTGCATCCTTTGTAATGTGATTGAAACTTTTTGACAAAGAAAAGTAAGCATAATAGAAAGATGAAGGTCCTCTGGATCTTTCAAGTTCCTAATGGCATTGGCACAATTGTGTGAAAACATGTCAATCTATCTGTGTAGATATCCATATACTTCAATTTTTAAAGGGAGAAATTGATTAATGGGGTGTTGATCGCAATAATTCCTTTCTTTGGCTTGAGTCGCATCAAAGGTAGCAAGTCTTTGAGTTATGCAAGATTGGGGAAGTAAATCCCCTCAGGTTGGGTCGACAAGGACAACATTAGGTAAGGTGCAAATGTCATCTTTGGTGACCACAATGTCAATTTGTCAACAAAAGGAGTTGAACATGGTTGAAGGAAATGCATGTAATTATTTTCTTCCCATGTGGAAACTAGCATCTCATGCAATGACAACAAAGGTGTCATAAACTACATCATGGGTTCCCTTGCATTCGTTGCCATGAGTGCAACATAAGAGGTGGATACCGACAAGGTCAATGGGATGTGTGCACACGCATCGAGGGATACTTGGAATTGAGGGATGGGGTAATCCAAATCATGTTCTAAATGTTGTAAACAAAACTAAGGAAAATAATCAAAAGGTTGGGAAGATTAATGAAATTCTAAACCAAATGCTCACCTTTGGGCCAAAACATGATAAAATTCGAGCATAATAGGCTTCAAATATCTTGTCAGAAAGGGGCATGATGGTGGAGACGTTTCGAAATGGAATCTTGAAGTCAAACAATTTGTTAGTCCATGAATTGTTCAAACGGAGGAAGACATGTGCGAACTAGGGGTGGTAGAAATTCACATGCCACCTTGAGGTGTTGTTGGAATGGAAATTTGCTTCAAATTAGGGCCGAGATTTATGGCCAAATTGAATCAACACCCATGAATGCACAAGTTGGTTGTTTTGTCCACGAAATGGGCTACATTTTCTCATTTTATTTCTAACCCTGCATTAACCCACATTGCACATAATTAACCTTTTTTAGTTGTTGACTGTTGATTTTTATTTTGTCATGGTCATTTTTTTGGGGAATTTTTTTCCCCCAACACTCACTCCTATACTACCCTCCCACCTATCTACCCTTCTCACATAGCTACCTTGTTAGCCTACATCTTGGCCTTACCTATAGATTATTTTTCAAACCCCCTATTTACCCACCCTACCTAGCTACCCTTTATCTTTCCCTAGTTAAATTTCTATCTTTTAACAAAACCTTTATATATTTTTGGTTAAACCCTTATCTTTTAACAAAAATTCTATTTTTTTGTGTAAACCTCTAAAATTGGTAAAACCTTTTCTTCTTGACAAAATCATTATATATTGTTGGCTAAAATTCTATATTTTTGCAAAACCTATATCCTATCTTTTTTTGGTTAAACTTTTATTTTTGAACAAAAAATTTATTTTTTCTTAATTAAACCTTCACCTACAACAAAAGGTGTCCATGTAGGCTAAGTGATTTCACTAGATTTTGAGTGAATTCACTAGTTATAATGAACATGGATTAGTTGGGAAGCAATGAATTTGTTAGTTTAACGAATGGGGACTAATGAATTACACCCACATTTTGTGAAATTTTTTTTTGACAAAACTTTTATATCTTTTGAACTAATCCTTTACCTTTTGGCCAAACCTTTATCTCTTCTCGGTTAAATGTCTACTTCATGGCAAAACTTTTATATTTTCATAATTATTATTATTATTTGGCTAAACCTCTACCTCTTGGCAAAACCTTCATATTTTCTTAATTAAACATTTTTCCTTTTACCAAAACCTTTATCTATTTTTAGTTAAACCTTTAGCTTTCGACAAAACTTTTATATCTTTTCGATTAAACCTCTGCTTTTTATCAAAACCTCTATCTCTTCTTAATTAAACCTTTACCTTTTGGCAAAAAAATTTATATATTCTTGACTAAACCTCTGTCTTTTGCCAAAACTTTTATCTCATCTTGGTTAAACCTTTAACTCAAGGTAAAACTTTTATATATTTTTGGCTAAACATTTGCCTTTTAAAAAAACCTCCATTTATTCTTGGGTAAACTTTTACCTTTTAGCTAAACCTTCATTTTTTATTAATTGAACCTCTACCTATTAACAAAACCTTCTATCTTCTTGACTAAACATATACCTTTTGGCAAAACATTTATTTCTTTTTGGTGAAAAATCTACCTCTTGGCAAAAACCTTTATTTGCTTATAGTTAAACCTCTATTTATTGGTAAAACATCTTTGTTTATTGGTTAAATCTTTACTTGTCAATAAAACCTCTATATATTTTTTGATAAATATTTACCTATAGGCAAAACTTTATCTTTTCATGGTTAAATTTTTACCTTTTGGCAAAACCTCTAGCAACCTAAGGTAAGTATTGCCAATGGGTCAAATTTTTAATGAATTAATTTATTTTTTAATTCAAGTATTGTATTAATTTAGTATTTCTAACATTATGAATAAAGAATTATAATGTAAATGGGGGTATTATAATTTTTTTTCCATATTCATTAGTTACAATTAAATCTACATCAAAATTAAGGTATTGCATTTTGTTATGTATGTTTGGTCAAAGCTTTCTAACACAATGGCTATTCATTTTGGGATGTACCCCTAATGTACATATTACATCCACAAATCTCATTGCCTTATGTAATACCTACATTTTGAATTGATGCACATAAAGATAATTGGTGTGAATGAGACAACATTTTTATAATATTAGCTATTTAAATATTGGAAAAATTTGAGTATTTCATCATTTTATTACAACTATGAAGGCATTGTTAAATTCTCCCTTCACAATGAATTTTTATTATTTATTTGAATATATTGTAATTACAATAAATTGAAATTTCTTGAATATAAATTATGCTTAGAAAAAATAAATATCATATTATTATAACACAAATCTTTATTGTGATTATGATATGGTTTAATACCTTAATAGTTTTGACATTAATTGTATTTTTTAAAATGTCCCAAATGTCAAAAACTTAATTTGTGAAGGAAATTGACAGATTTTGATAATAGGAAGAAAGTATTGCATCCTCAAACAATTAATTATTTTTTGTTAAAACTACCTTTACACTATAATATATGTGTTTTCAATGAAAATAAAAAATGTAAACTGATGGGGAGCAATGAACTTTCCCCATGGAAGAGCCCAAATTCCCAAAAGAAACATATGTTTCAAATCGTTTTGTAATCATAAACATATCATGTTCTTTTTGTATAGGCTTACAACCTATTATTGGAAAGTTATCGAGGTGACCTACATATTTGTAATTGAAAGCATTTCAATCAAATTCATATATAAACATTATAATCACATAAAATTTTGGACACATTTGTTCCCCAAGGAACATGGTTGTTCCCTAAGGCAACTTAGGTCCTTTTTTCCTGGGGGATCACATGGTTGCTCCTTGAAGCAACTTAAACATTTTTTCCCCAAGGACAATGTTGTTGTTCCTTGGGACAACTTAGGTCCCTTCTCCTTAGGGGACATGAAAAACTCCCCGGGGCCAACCATGTCCCCATAAGAGCAAGGGCTTAAGTTGCCCAAAGAGCAACCATGTTCCTCGAAGAACAAATGTGCTTGAAATTTTGTGTGATCGTCACTTTTTCATATGAATTTTGATTGAAATGCTATCAATTACAAAGTTGTAGCTCTCCTTGAAAACTTTCTAATGATAGGTCGCAAGTTTATATAAAAATGAACATGAGATGGTTATGGTCACAAAAAAATTTGGAACATATGTTTTCCTTGGGAACTTGGCCTTTTCTTGGGGAAATTGCTTTTTTCTTTGAGGAATTTCTCCTACTCCTCATGATAATTATTTTTTGGGGAACTTCATTTGCTCCATGGGAAACTTTTCTTGTTCCTTGGGGAAGTTAATCCTTTGTTCCCTTAAACACATGGTTCCCTTGGGGAGCAACCATGTTGCCTTGGGGGTAAAAGCACACTACACTAGACCAAAATTAACAATTCAAAGTCCATTTTTAAAGTCCAAATTTAGTGATTAAAAAATATATATATTTAAATGGTGTTGAAGTTCATTTTTTTCCATTTCCAAGTTTATAGCACCATAATTTAAACATTTTTTAAAAACCTTTAAAAATATGGGCCTTGATAAAGTCTAATTAAATATCGAAATGAACTTTACAAATTTTCATTTTCATTTTAAATTTTAAAATGTTTGAAAGAATTTTTCTTGTCTGATTTTTTCATTTTAAATGTTATGGTACTTCAATGTGTGGTGGTAAAAACTTGTAGGTTTAGTTTCCAACTCCACTAGAAGAAAAAAATCTATAATCATAGTTTTTTTGAAGTAGTTTGGACTAGGGACATTGGATGTACCATCCTTTGTAAAGTCCACCTTGGATTGAACATTTATCCTTTTGGTAATTTTGTTTTTTGGGTTTGAAAGATTAAAATGTAGGTTTCAATTTTTCATCTCACTTTTGCCAAATTTCTCAAATAAATCTGCATACAATGCAACAATACTTGACTCATCTAAAAAACACTACCACTAGGACATCCAAAAAAATCCATCATAGCATGTTTTTACCTTTGGGGAGTAAGGGGTTTAAGTTGCCCTAAGGAACAACCACGTCCATGAGGCAACTTAAGCCCCTTGCTCCCCTAGGACATGGTTGTTTCCCAAGGCAACTTAAACTTTTTACTCCCCAAGGAAACATGGTTGCCCTCTTAAGGAAACTTAATCCCTTTCTCCCAAGGAACATGGTTTTTTTGAGGAAATTGTTTTTGGGCAACTAACTTTAAAAAATTACACAAGGACAATTTTTTTTCACCCATTTCATTTGTGAATGAAAAGGTTCAAACCCTAGACCTGTAGATTGCAAGAGGGGATTTTAACCATTGCATTGGTTTTTATCCTCTGAAAATAACACTAAAATAACTTCAAGATTAATCATTGTGTGGTATAATTTGTTAAATCTAATTTTTTTTTCCTATTGGACATTGTACTATATTGTACTATAATTTTGTGAAGCCCAACATTACACTTAACTCATTGCTACTATTTAATGTTTGCTAGCTTTCTAATTGTAATTTTTAACGTAGGAGTTTTTTTCTTTTGGGTTTTTTGTGGTCACACCTAGGGTAAATGTTCACAAAACATTTCTAGTTCTAATTTCCATGGACACTAGGTTTGGTTTCTAGTTAAAAGGTTATGGTTTTTGGTAAACTTTTTGGTTTTGATTTCTAGGGTAATCTAGATTTTAGTTTGTTTTTTGAGTTTTAATTTCCACACACCCATGTTTTAATTTCCAAGGTAAGAATATACATTAGTTTCTAGGGGAGGAAAACACACACACCTTGTGTTGATGTTGATGAAAAAGATGATGACAATGGCCAGCCTATTAAATTTTGAAATTGTAATACCAATCAATTAGCTTATTCACCATTTATCAAAAAATCAATAACCAATTTATAGGTAATGAATAACTAAATTGATTAACTAGGTCAAAATTCAATAACTGACCAACATTAGTATTGTTTATCATTCAAATAACTACCCAACATTGCTACATAAAAAACCTAGATTTTACAAGATAATTAACCAACCTGAAACTGGACATGAATTTGATTCATTTTCATTCACAATGAAATCATGACTCATAAATCATAGTAAACATGGGTCAAGTATCGAAAATCATTTCAACCCTTATTGGGTATCAACTCAGGTGTAAACACTTCACATCCATGGATGTTAAATTCACAAACATTAGCCCTTGATTCATACCTTTTGACTACTTGAGCTTTGCTTCATACCCAATATATACATTTTGAAGAACTTATAACCATATTTGACCCAGAGAATAAAATGAAGGGAATTTGGCAAAAACACATTAAAGTCCCCCAAAATTGTTTTCACAAAGTATAATTTTCTGCATTTCATAAATTTGACAAGTTGTGTACACCAAATTTGATGAAAATATTGTGAACTTTGGAAAATTTGAAAATTTTGGAACTTGATGAACTTAATTCTTCAAAAATATCCAATAAAAGATGAATATTTTGTATGTGATGATATATTTGGACTAAAATAATACTCACCACAAAGTATTAAAAATGAGAAATATATTTCAAAGTGAGGTTCTTGGTGATATTTTTGTATGAAAATTTAGGTGAAAAATGAAAATGATATAAGAAAAGAGACTCCACTAATTGTTTTGAAAATTATTACTTTCATTTAAACACTTTGGTCAGAAACATGTTTTTAAAGTGTTGGTAAGCCAAAAAAAAAATTATTATTGAATATTTTAATGAAAGAAACATGTCAAATGAAAGACGGGAAGATTCTCGAAGGTGACATAATTTATTGTTCCATTTTTCTTTCCCTTGTTAATGGAACATGTCACCCAATGTGCCACCTTATGGTTGGAAAAAAACTACATGTTATATATAGGATGTACATTGAATGTACATCCCAATCCTCTTAATCCCATCATTGAATGAAGATTGAGTTTGATTTAAAATAAAATTTGAGTTACAAAAAATTATCATGCACGTTCTAAAAGCTTTTTACTTGATTTTAGGATTACCGAAAGATTGCCTTTGAAAAAAAATTCATTGCACATTGTCATACTTGTTATATGTCACCATATTTTTCCTAAAGTGGCTAACCTTTAACATAAAAGAAGACAAGTGATTTCTCACCTCTTGTATTTTATGTTAGATACAAAATTTTGTTATGGCCGTGGTTTGTGTTTTCCAAAGATGTGAAGGAGAATGAAAGGTTGTGAGAACTTCAAAACTATTTGGTTAAGGGTTTTGTGTTCTCTTTTCTATCACCTCTCACCAACTACAAGAGAGCCTTCATTTTCTATTTGTTGTTTTTTCTCCTTTCTGTGTGTTGTTCTTTTTGTCACCTCTATGACAAATTGATTATGTGATGAAATAATGCAAGTTTACAACTTATGACCTTTGCAAAATTTTCATTGAGTTCTTAAACTACCTTTCATGTTTTTGGTCATTTCTCACTAACTACTCTTTGTTTTCTCACCTTGTGACCTCAACTTTAAATCAATGTGAAAAAATGAATGTGAAAAGCAAGTTAAAACAAGAGGTCGCAAGTTGCAAGCCCTATTTACTATCACCCAACATTTGACCTTCCTTATTTTTCCTATTTCTTGTTTTTCACCTTTCACCAATCTTGACTTGGATTTTGTTTTTCTTTACACTTTTAGGCTTTCACCTTCTTGACATTCCTTGAAAGAACAAGTGGTCAATAAGGCAAGGTTCTCGTGTAGTGGAGCCACACCACAAAAAGGTGTTATGGAATAATTGCACGTGGGACGGTGGAAAGGGGTTTTTTCTTCAGATTTATGAAATAATGTCACTTGCCAAGAGAGATATAGCATAAATGGTGTGGTGTAGACTAAATACCTAATGCGATGTAGACTTCTTGGCCTTGACTTGTTAGGCGAGGATATTATGTTTAGATTCATTAGAGAGTATAGTAGCTTGAGGATATAGTAGGTCTATTTTTATACTAGCATTTTTGAAAGATGATATTTTGGCTTGTGTTGACACTTGACATTAGTTTCATTGGGACAATTTTTTTCCAAATTTTAATGAATAATAGAGAATAAAATTCACTCTTGAATTTTTAACTATGTTTATTTTTGTAAAAATTTAGGGCATTTAAAGATTCATTGTCTTCTAATTACTTTTATGTATGAAGGTTAAATCTATCACCAACCTTATAAAAATTCTTAACTACTCTTGTCAACATTAATTTGAAATAATTTTCAATTAAAAATTGATAGGTTTTTAATTTACCTTAATATCTATGTCATTCCCCTAAGTGGAAAGATGAAAGAAATGTGAAATTTGGTGACCTTTTTATAGCATAACATAGCCAACAGCTGACAAAAAATATATGAAAAATTAGATAATCATAATTTCAATTGTGTGTTACCAAGCATGGAGCTCAACTTTTGTGAACACATAAAAAATGCTAAGATTAGAATCACATTCGCTATTAAAAAACAATTGAATACAAAACAATACCAATCTTCCCATCTCTAAGATTTTCCACCCTTTATGAATCACTTTCAATAGAAATCAACTTTGCCACCTTTTAATCAACCTCCCTTCCCCCTTCAACTAATAGTTGATCAACCAAAAGAAAATTTTCAACCATCAATCCTAGGCATTTGGACATCAAAAAATTGGCACTAATGTCTAGAGTTTCCACCACAAGCTATTAGGAACAAAAGGACTTTGCCATAATAGTTATTAGTGGTGGGTAGTGACCAACAACTTTTAATGCACCATGAGGGATGGTTGGTGGGTGGGTAGGAAACATTTTTTCATTAGCTTTGATTCGCCTTGTTTCTTAACCACATTGATTATTTAAATTGTTATTTTTATTATCTACCTATTAGCCCACTAACCCTTTCCTATGTAATAACCATTTACACACATCTACTTACTTAACTTAGCCACATATTGTCATACCTATCCATGTATCTACAAGATCTATCTATTTTTTACAAGATAGTTTACCAAGGTGAGATTTTATGTGAACTTTTGGTTGGGGTTTACCACAATTAGGTATTGATGTTGTGTGGTTATGTGAATTATTGAGAAAGGCCAGTTCTAGTTTCTTAATTATTTAAAAATTAAAGAATTGTTATATTTGATTTTTTAAAAATTATCAAAATCAAAGAAACCAATTTTTTTAATTACACAACCAACTTAGTTTTCATGAAATAATTAGTAATTTTATGGCTTTCTTTTTTTTCAAGTTGAAAATTGTGCTTATATACCATAACCACGTTTTTTTTTTTTTAAAACCATGGTTAGTATCTTGAAAAACACCTCAATAACCTCAAAGGTTTGTTCCAATGTTGGTTAATCACTAATTTTTTTCATAAAATTAAAGGCAATTTTTTTATTTTTTTAAAAATGTGTCCTAATTAGGCTATCAATATTTGGGAGTAATAATTGTTAGTTATGCATAAAGGAAAGTTATTAAATAATTATCCTACTGGTTAAATAATTAGTTATAGGGATTTTTGAAATTTTTTAAATTAATAATTTTTTCTATCATAAAAATGTGAAATGTTTTAGAATTAATAACCTACTTAGATGATAACCAAAACATATAGCTAATTATGTTTTGAAATTTTAATACCAATCCATTAGGTTATTAATCAATTATCAAAAAAATCAATAACCAATTTGTAGGTAATTGATAACCAAATTGATAACCATGACAAAATTCAATAATTGACTAACATTCTTAATGTCCATAATTCAAATAATTACCCATTATTGGTACATAAACAACCTAGATTTTACAAGATAACTAACCAAGGTGAAACTTTGATTCATGTTTTGTATTCCAAATACATTTCTTCCATTACTGAAAACTTATAAATAAAACATATTTGTTTAGAATTTCCTGAAATTCAATCTTAGATCATCTGGATTCTGCATTGCTTCAGAATCCACCATGCACACATATATTAATCCAAAACCATATACATATGCTAAAATTTTCAAATAAATTTATATATTTCTCATTGCAAGGATCACCACCATGATGAAATTGTGGAGTCACAGTTTGGTGAAATTCTGTTGCTTCTCTATTGCATGCATTGTGGCTTCAGGAGAGAAAAAAATGAAGCTAGATTTTCTCGCAATTCTTTGTGGCGGAAACATGCAGCTGATGCAATATGAGAGTAGGGACAGAATTCTTCCTCCCTGTAGCTCTTGATGGGAAGCTGGTGAAGGTTTGCCCAGTGACTGGATTAAGCCATCTACAGCCCAAAATGCTTCAGGTATTTGTTAGAATGTAAAACCCTAAGCCATGAACCCTGAACCTAAGCTCTAAGTCCAGAAGGAGAGCAGCCATGCTTATCTATGCCTGGTTCAGCTTTCATTAGTTGCTGTTCAAGGTATGTGCACTTGTATCTTCACCAGTGTAACTGTCTTAGAATATGTCTGCTGCGTTTGAAATCCCATGCAGGGCATCATCAATGGTGGATTTCAGGGGAGGCATGCCCAGAACATAGAAACCATGTCGCATTAGGGTTAGTTATCTCTCTGCCCTTCTCGATGACTTTTGTGAAGCTTTTGTATAAGAAGTTCAAGTGCCTGCTCGTTGAGGTTTTTCTTTCATGCAGTGAGATGTGCATTTTTTGCATCTCACAGATCATGATCCTGCACACTGCATGTTGTGGAAAGTTTGTATGGGCTACAAAAGTCTGAACTTTTTTGCAACTGCAGATTCATATGGTTGTGGACTTCCATGCATGATTCCACAGGAATCCACATGAATTTCATGCGGTTGTGGAGTTCCATGCTTGAGGAGTATGCTGTGGATTGAAGTGCTTAAGGATCTTCTTCTGCATTTGATTGCACATTCCTCTGCTTTCTTTGCTGGTTATCTGATAAAGGTGGATAATTTGACAAAACACTTTAAAGTTGAGAAGGAGAAGAAATACATGTCAGGATCTAATGCCTCAAAATATTGGCTATTCTTTGAAACAATGGAGGAGCTCATCATACAGATTCAAATCCAAGGCTCATGCAACCTGAGGTGGAGTATCAAGCAGAGGAGATTTAACTCTATTGGGGTTAGAGAATAGTGGTGGGCAGCCCCTGGCAATCTGATCTTCTGTGGAAGAGTGTACTAGGACATAGTACTTGTGCCTGCTCCTCCTGATAGAAAAGGTGACCAGACATCAGAAACCATGCCCAAGGCATCAATTGAAAAGGGCTAGAGGAAAAGAGCACTGAAGGATCCAGAATAAGAAAATGTGAAGGCCCTGTTACGGAGAGTTCTCTTTGAGGAATTCAACATCCCAGCAAGTCCAATTGATGCTATGTATAGTATCACCCTCAGCAAGGCCCTTAAATCCAGGAAGACCCAAAAAAGGATTCCTTCCCCAATATGATGAAATTTGAAACATGAAATTCAAGACATTCTGTCTTCACATCGAAGGTGTGTCAAAATTACACAGGTGAAACTTAACAAGGTCATTATGGTGCAGGAGGATATGGATGAAAAAACACTATTCAAGATAAGGATATCACAGCTTTCATTGATCAAGTGGTCAGTTTTCTATGTTGCAAATGAATCACAGCTTTTGCTCTTAGCTTAAGCATTGGCTCTCTCACAGATGCTTTGGTATCTATGCCTTGCTAGAAGAGTTCTTGTGAAGTCGGATTTCAGGTGATGAAACTATTGGAAAGAAAGCGATAAATCAGTTACGATTATGGTAGAACAAACTACTAAAATAATGGTGGTGACAAGAGTCACTGTTATCAATCAATGATGCACGGTGACGGTGTGTGTTTAGACAGTAATCTGCGGTGACGGTGCTACTAATTAGTGCAGTAACGACGACATTGACTAACATAATCTCTCTGTTAGCAATAGTCTACTATTTTAAGTGCATAGTTAGGTAGGATACTTTCAGCTTAAATTGTTGCAACATGCTAGTGTGTAATCAAGCTTCATTCACCAATAATCCATTCAACTTGAAGTCCACACTCTTCTTCTTGGATGTCAAATTGGATCTTGTGAATTACTCTTTGTTTCTCTTCAATTGAATCTGATACTTCAATTGTAGCCTACATTGTAGTTGAACATCATGGATAGTGTAGTCAAAAGCTCACAGAAACATGGGTAGTGTAGGGGGGACATAGAAAATGATTTTGGAAAATGAACATATTCATTGTGTTGGAGAATATCTAAATTTGCTGTTGAATAGATGATCCTAAAACTACCACAATTTTTCAGCTGAACAATTTTGATTCCCTTGTGTCTTTTTCCAAACACGAATTCTCTTTTGGGATTTTCTACAAAGAATCAGAGGCACTAGTGGGAGCTTGTCTAGTTCATTATGAGAATTATCCAAGATATTGTACATGAAGCTAGTTCCAGAGGAAGGAAATTACTGTGCAAGAAGGTGCACATTCCGCTTCTACTTCACTTGCATGTATTCACTTTTGTGTTGCTACATGGTACAAATATTAGGATCAAGCAAAAGTGGTGCTAGTTGTCTTGAAGTCCTATATTGCTCCAATGTCCATTGTTCTCTTTTAGAAATAGAAGATGTTGTGACTTTACCAGTGTGCTTTATTCCAAAGGCAATGATCCTATCAGGTCGTTGCTTGAAAGGTTTTCTTTCTAACTTAAATACTTGGTGTAAAATTGTATGCATCTATGTTGTCTAGTGGAAGAAGTCAAGTTGTTGGAATGCACATATTTAAGTTGTGTTCAACCTTTGACATTTCTGGCTTGGAGAAACTCATACTAGTGGCAAATGACTAGCAACAATATACTATGACCATTTATGTTATATGTTATAGTTTCGATGAAGTTCAAGCTTTAAACAACAAGAAATTGAGTTTGGAGCTTGGACCAATGGTGGACAGTTCTTCCTTTTCAAAAGAACTTCTAGTTCCATTTTTGACATTAAAATGTTTTTTGGTAGGTTCTCTAGGTGTGCATTTTAGCTTGGTTTTTCAAATTTCTAAACCCAATTTCAACTTTGACACATTTTTTCAAGTTCAAGAACCTCCAAGCCCAATTCAAAACTATGTCCAATTCCATGCACACACTCCCAAAAAGATTCAAGCACAACATGTGAAACATGAACTACCTATTTCACAATTTTGGTGAAGTTTCAAAGCAAGTTATTTTCACCTAGGATTGATTTCTAAACCAAAATAGCAAACTTTGTGAATGAGAACCTTCTCTTGTGTTGTAAACCAAATATATAAATTATATATCTATTCATTCTTCTAGGTGACAAACAAGGAGCAAAACTTGGAATGAGAGTTATCAACTAGCACAAACAAAAGCAATCAAATTTGTTTTTTTGAGGAACCCATTGCAAAAACCCTAGAAAAGGTAGTGTGAAGAATAAATGTGTAAAATATACAAGGGCGATGCCTCAATATTTTCATTAATTTAATATATTCTAGATTACAATTGCACTTCACATTACATTATTTACAATATTTTTTTTTAAAAATACACTACAAATACAACTAAATGAAAAACTGAACAAGAAGGAAATAAAATAAGATACCAAAAAACTAAAACAAATCTTTGAAATAAATGAAGTATCAAACCATTTCCCTCCTATTAACTATTTCTAGAGCTTTAAAAGTTCTAGCATTCTAAGTTACCTTTAAATTACTAAGTACTTGAAGATCACCTATTTCACACCATAAGGCCTAAGACTACTTCTAGTGATGAAGTGTTATAGACCCAAGCCACACTCCTTGCCTTACTTCATGGGTGAGAAATTTGTCATGGGTCTGATTGTACCAAGTCACATATCTTCAGTCACATATGGATCTATGGATCTCAGCAAATGAACCAAATGGACCTTGTGTCATACCTACTTTGTTAGCTTCCTGGGATGATGAGTTCAGATATCACAACTCATTCCTTCCAGCTTTCTGTCAAACAACAAAGTATATGTGGTATTAGGGTCCCTTCTCATGAAATTCTCTCTTCCACCATTCCAACTTCCAACCTCATTCAATTGTGACAAAATAGTTGTTGTGTTTGCAACTTTCTCAACTTTAAGTAATCAACTGCACTTGGGGTGGCTGCAGGCATGACACTGGCTAAGCACGAATCCAATTTTTTTGACAGCCCACGTTCTTGCTCACCCACTATTCTAGTGGGTGGGAGGGGCAAAATAAGGTGGCAACAGGGATGATAATGGGTGAGCAGGAATCCGGTTTTTGACAACCCACCTTCTTTAGTCACTTGCACCCACCAGAATAGGGGGTCAGCCAGATCCACTATTCACACCCTAACCCAAATATTTGGGGTGGTCACTAGAGAAATGTGTATAGGTCACTTACCATAGCAATGCACCTTAGAGCAACTCCATCTGTGCACTGAACAGTATATTATGGATGAAGAAAAGTCAAAACATACTGGTTTGGCTCAGCAAAATGGTTTTGGCCCAGCATTTTCACACGAGATGTTGAGGCTAGCCAAAAGCACATCAAGGCCTAACACCTGCTGTTGATTGGCTACATGGTTTGGTCGGTCCAAGAGGGTTCCTATTACTGCAGTACACTAACAGTTTTGGCATAAATTAAATTATTTTTTATTTTGTCAAATTTTGGTCGAAATTTTAATAATTATTATAAAATCAAAATTTGAACTATTGCAAAGAGGCTTTGTCAAGCCTGCGACTTGGGGAAGGTAGAGAATGAAGAGCACCTACTCTTTATATGTCCAAATGCACAGTAAGTTAGGGAACGCTTTTGTTCGACCCTGCCTCTCACCCACATGAGCGCTCTTGCTGAACTCATGCAGACTATGAACACGGTCACCCTGGCCAAATTTGTGGCAAATACGAGAGGACAATCTGTCCTCTATGATTTACCTTTCGTCTAATGGACTCTCTAGTCCCAAACGGACGTAAAATTGTAAACAATAAACAGACTGTCAGATTTGAGAACTTTAGACCTGCCAATTATAGAAGTTAGGAATGCAATACTCTAGACACACTTAGCCTGTCTCACAAAGACAGAATAATTCTGTTTATTATTTTATATAAACATTACCTGTTGAAAATTTCAGAATTAAAAAACCAACTGCCAAAGTTAAGATTTGAAATTTAATTAATTATTTGGCAGTTTGTTGCCCTATCCATTTGGGTACTACAGTAGTAGTCTACCACCTTTTGCAGTACCAGTTTTCATTTTATGGGTGAGGTTGGGGAAGGAAAAGAAACAAATCTTGGATGTGAGAAATACTGGTGCAGGGCCACACATTGAGCATGGGTGAACCTGCTCTTGTTATGCTAGACAACTAGCATAGGTGGAACTATACTAGAAGGCTTTCAAAAATCATGTTTGAAAGTGAAAATTATTTCGGTTGAGAAAGTTTTGAAGTAAATATATGCAGCACACTGACCACTATAAAAGATCTGGAATGCATCAGGAAATCTTAGGCACCTAATTCTTCTACAACCTTCAGAACCACCACATGTCTTGGGATTTAACAGTGTCTTGATTTTTAGAATTGATTAACAATGTCTGGGATTGTTAAAATAAATAACTAATCTTGGAATGTGAGATGTAGCACTTTGTAGCTATGTAGCTGCATCTCTTGTTTGTCAAAGGTGCAAGCTCATGGCAAATGTGGATCAGCATGGGCGATTAAATTGGCATACAGGGTGATTAGTTCCATCTGCAACATGGGTACACACTTTTGGTGACAATTCCTACAAAACACACAAGAGGTGAACAAAAGTTCATCCAACATCTGGAGGGCTTCCTGTAGAAGTACACTCATAAGATACATGGTGCAAAGTTTTAAACTCAAACCACAAATGAAATGATACACAGAATAAGTACATGTGTGCCTGACAATTTAGGTTCAATGCACATCACAAACTCTGTACAAATTACAGAATATTATCTTCATTGCTCATGTACCAGGTGACCCAGCACCCACCAGTGCATGCGGTTCAAAGTTCAAACCAGTCTTGGCTAGTAATTGAGGAAATGGCACATTATCAACAATGGTCCCAGAGTAGTTAATTCATAACTGAACTTTGCAGTCTGAAATTGATGGAGAAGCAGACAGAGACCCTACCTGACTAGTGTATGTTCTGTAGAGACCTGGCAAGACCCTTATGAGCTGAGTATTGCTTTATTTATTTATTTTGACACAAATGAAAAAATTCATTGCAAGCCACAAAGGAACACAGTGAACACCAGGGAAGGAAATACGGAAAGCCCTCAACCAAATTAACTAATGAAGCCCATATGAGGCCTGTCATTGTAGGGTCTAACAACTCTACCAGACCCAATGTCCAGCCCAACTTTTATCATAACCTTGAAGGTGCTTCCTCTTGTCAAATGGGGAAAGTCTGATGGATTTCAAGCACCTGTCCCAGACCTCCTTGCCATAGTTGATCAAGGATTCCCTAACAATTTTCTGTCTTTCAGGGCTATGTCACCTATCCTTGTTGAAAACAATGTCATTCCACTCAATCTACACCGTTGAGAGAATAATTCCCCTAAGCAAAGACCAGATTTCATGTACCTTTTGGAACCATCGAAGGGTCTTAGTAGCAAAGACACAATGTTTCCAATGAAGCGAGGGTGATGAAATTTCTGGGATGATAACCTAATTGGATGATGTGTCACATTAACTATCGAAAGCAGAAGACGACAAAAGTTTGAGTTGATGGTGACTACTGGAAGGAGTGGATTTTTTGTTTTTGTGTTGTTTTGTTCTTTTGCAAGTTATGAGCTTTTTGGAGTTTTTATAATCAACAGTGTTCGGTTTGTTCGGTTTGTTCGTGGTTTCTTTTGTGGGTAAGCTTTGTGTGGGGTGGCGCTATTATGCAAATCTTCATTGTTGGACATCAATCAAGAACAAGACGAGGCTGAAGTTCAAGTATCGAAGGATTTCTAAAACTTTGGCAACTAAGTATTCAATTTTTTTCTTGTTGTTTGGTGTGTTTGGGTAGTCAACTAATTGCAATTTTTGATCCCTAGTGACATTGGAAGGATGAATGCTTGAAGGTGTAAATTGTAATTTTTCTGAAGGAGGAAAAGTTGTTTTCGTTGTGCCATGTATCTCTTAGATAAATGCAACCTAGAACCAAGATTTTGGGTTTGTGATTGGGGGGATGATGAAGATCACTAGAGATTTCGAAAACAATAGAATTTGGCAAACAGATGGGATGTTGCCTTGAGTGACACGGGTTATGTTTTGGCAAAAAGTACCCAATTTTATTGGAACTTCCAAATGTGCTTAGTGCATCTATTATCTATGGGTTTTCATTAAGGACTCCAATAGGGGAAGATAGGCTACATTTGTAAAACTTCTTGAGGATTGCATATCTTCCATGTTGCTCCCTACCATATTTTTAGTTTGATTATCAACATCATCACTGAAAGGTGTTTTGTCTTCATTTCATTTCAAGATTTTTTTTTCATCTATGCTATTGGGTGTGGGTGTCTAGGTACTCTATTTTGCCAAAAAATGTTAGTTGAGGATCATGAAAGAAAGATAAAAGTGTTTTGACCCCCATAGACCTGTATACCCCATAGACTTTTACAAAGTTTAGAATAAATGTTAATTGGACATATGCAATTATGTGTAAAGTTTGGTTTAAATTATGTCTCATGGATATGAACTCATTGGTGTGAAAGGAACATTTTGATGCCCTTGTCTTTTCATTACAATGGTAGTTGCCCACCTTAATTTGATTCCATATATTGAACATGTTATGATTTCTTCAATTTAATCCCACACAAGTTGGGCATGCTAGCATTCTTAGAATCTTTTGTCACATGTTTTACATAGAGCAAGTTTGGCTAATTGACACATTCACTTTAGCTCTCCACTTGTTCCTTATCACCACTTAGTTTTCACACAACCCATATGAACACTACCTCTTTCTTGTTGCATTGTTTACTCCAACTATTGGTAGAAAATACACAAACATCATAGAAAATACATAAATAGAAGAAAAAATGGCTTCGATGGAATCTCGGGGAATTCTAGAAAATTTGATGAACTAACTTTCACACATGGAAAGTTCGAATGAAAATGGTGTTAGACAAGGATCTTTGGAATGTGGTAGATGGAATTGAATTGAAACCTTCTACTCTTGGTACTAGATAGATAGCACATGAAAAGAAGGATGGTCAAGCAAGAGCTAGCATCCTTCTTAATGAAAAATATTCAACATTACAACATATCTCTCCAAGCTAAAACATCAAAAAAAGCTTAAAATATCCTGCAAGGGTGATATGCAACTAAAAACATAACAATAGAAATATATTTGTCAAAAGAATTATATGCACTTAGAATGACTAAAGATGCCACTATAATAGAACATGCAAATGCAGTCAAAATGTTGTTAAATCAATTGGATTTTGCAAGAGCTCCCATGAATGAGCAAATAGTGCAATGGTTTTCCTATCAACATTACTAGTCCTATGAAGGATTTGTATCTTTTAGTGTACATCAAGCAATTTCATTTCCAAGAAAGAAATACAATGGAAAACTAATGGCACATTTACAACAAAAAAAAATCAATGTTTTATTATTGTGAGGAACTCTTTGTTCATCCATAGAAGACACACTTTGTGCTTCACCCCCAAGCTCCATTTATATGTTCCAAAGACACATATCCTTTCAAATAAGAAATCTAAAGATTTATCAACTAATCCACTTGAATATTCTTAATATGTTTGGTTGATCAACACATTCATTCTAGCTTTCCACTTGTTCATTGCCACCATTTAATTCCACACAACCCACATGAATCTTGCCTTTTTCTTGTTGCATTGTTACTCCAAGTATTGGCCTATCTCAGTTTGTAATTGGATGGCAAAAGTTTTGTCCACCTCTTTTCCACAATATTGGCTTTAGGTTTCGCCATCCTCAACATGTTCTTCCCTTTTGCAATATTATAATATAGGAGTTGCTCCCCTCCCTTATAGGAATATGTTGCAAGGAGAAATCCAAAGCACCAACCCGACCATAAAAAAGAAAAAAATGCATCTTCTTTGGACCTTTGGTTATTTCCAACACTCTGACTTGAGCTACCTCCCCTGCCCACCTATGGGGACCCTTTCCTCATCAATTTCTTTAATTGAAAGAAATAAAGTTCTAAATTGGATCCCAACTGAATATAATTTCACCCATCTGGGATTTCCCCACCTCTCTTCCAATTTGGTGATTATCCTAGTATATCATGTTGCCTCTTCCCTAGAAAAAAAAAACACTTCTAACACTTCATTTGTGGTGGAAAATTTACCTTCTACAACTACCCAAATATTGGTTATTGATATCCATCCTAGCAAATACAATTTCAATGCCCTTTCTTTTGAAAAACCTTGAACCATGGGTTGGGTTGCCTTGTTCCATAAGAAATTGTTAGAGACTTGCAAGTAACCTTTCTTATGGTAGGTTTACCACCCTAGCCCATGCCTTCTTTCATTAGTTCCAAAACATAAAGCACGGTGCTCTTTTGTAGCTCTTCTACACACACCACTCTAGGTCAAGTGCCCACTTATTTCATGGTGGGTTGGTAATTCACTGTAACAAATCATGGTTTTTAAGTTATTCAAGTCGATTGACTAATCAATTTTAGTAATGGACATGTACATTTTGATTGGAGACTTGAAACTTGAATGACATGTGTAGTTTTTTATCAATCAACTTGACTACGATAACCTATTTGATAAATACATTCAATAAATTGAACAAGCTTAATCAAAATGGCCAATGGTTTTTAATCAAATGAGACATTTAGTCAAGTTGAACATGAAAAGTTGACATCATTAATAAAGATGCCTCCTTTTTTTTAGAAACAAATAGATAAGGAAATAAATAAATGGAAATTATTATTTTTTTATAAAGTTAGCAATGTTTAATGTGGCATGGTATTCATTGATCAAGAAAGCTATTGAGTGGAAACTTTGAATATTGGCAAATGAAGAAAACTAAAAAAAGACAAACAAAAATTAGGGAGTTGAATAGTTAAATATCACATTACCTGAAAAAAAAACATTGACGCTCTTACAATTGATGAAAAATGACACTTTCCAAAAACTATTTCCATAACCATATATATAATCTTTTTCTGGTATTTATGTTACATTTTCAAGCAAACATAAACCAAAAATAAAAATTCAATTGTTTATGATAACAAGTGGTCAAACAAACAAAAAACAACAATTGCAAAGGAAACTCTTCATATTCATGTTCATAATGTGATTGTTGAATGACCCCATTTTGTGTTGTTTACTTACCTTGACAACACATCATTACAAACAGCTACTCCTTTTTTGTAAACCAAGTTTTTTCCATTCCTACAACAATCAATTTGTCTATTAGTGTTATTGAATTAAACTTTCAATACTTCAATTAAAAAATTGTCTTTGAATTTGCTAGATATACAATGTATAATTTTCATTAAATGATCATTCTTATTTTGTCTTTCAAATATATATGTTATTTGTTTGTCAATGTATGATTGACCCACAATGCATTATATCTTCAATCTTTACTCATTCAACAACATGAAAACAAAATGCAAAATTGCCATTTCTTACTTTCTCAAACTATTCAAAAAATACATAAATTTTTACTTTCATTGAATTTACAGGTCCAATACAAGCATAAAAACATTTTAAGTTATTACTATACCTAAGTTTCTTGAGTCCTACAATTGATTTGCAAGAAACCATGCAAGCAAGCAGGCTTTCACATCTCTCTAGCTACATGCCTTCCAATGTTTCAAAGTCTTTCCCCTTTTGGATGCACTATTGGATCCAATTAGATGAAGGTTTGAGACCATAGAAGTTAGGAGGCACAAGGGCTTAATGGTGTGAAATGTAGTAGTTTCCAGAAAAACTTTAAACAAGGATTGACCATTAAAGGTATTGAATATTAGAAGGCCTCTTCTCTATTCTAAAGGTAGTGTAACCTAAAAACAGTGTTAGATGTTTTTTGTGGATGAAGGCGCAAAACCTAATTTAAACTAATGGTTGAACTGCTAGCGATGCGGTGCTTCAACAACAATAATGTGTTTATGTTTTTGGTGTGTTTTGTTGCTTTGCTGGTTATGACAAAAGGAACTTGGTGAGATAGTTTGTGAAATGGAACGCAATCTCAGCTGCTCAATGAAAACTTTTCATGAGCTTTATGGATCATGTTTCTACAAGGAGATTGGCAAGATGATTTTGGGGAAGCAAGGAGATGAAGTGATGAGGAGTATATTTGATGCAGGCTGATGAAGTGAACGCAGACTTTTTGGTGATGAAGAAAAGCTAAGTTGATAAGACTTTCTAGGGAACTGGAAAGTTTGTGTTGGATTTGGATTTTTTTGGGTGTTGTAAATAGATAAAAATAGAACTTGATTAGAACTACTAGAGTAGAAGAATCCTAATGATTGAACTTCCGTTGTGTTCAGAATGTCAAGAAAAAGGTCTAAAGGTGTTTTGATGTGTTTCTTTAGGGACGAACACAAGGGAGAGGATGAGAGTGTCTAGGATTTTTGGAATGGTTGTGTGACAGCTCATGTTTGATGTTTTTGGGGATTTTGAACTAAATGTAGAATGTGTTTTATTTTGAAAAGAATACCTACTACATTGTGAGAGTTTCAGAGGTTTTGGGACCTAGAATACTAGGGAGTAGAATTGATTGTACTCGCTGATCCTGCCCTAAATCTTTGTCCAGTCTCAAAGACTAAACCATAGAGTTAATCTATGTGGGGATTTTGTTGTTGGGTGTGAACTACCATTACACATGAAACAACTTGTTGACTCCTAGAGAGGAAATTGAAATGAGTGACTAATCCCTTGTGGTCCATAGAATCAATGGAACTTAGGTGTCAGTAAGGATTTTGAAGAAGAAGCAATATTTGAAGCAAAATCATTCTATTTCAATGAATGTTCCAAGAATATACATTAATCTATGTATGTCCAACAATGGGGTTGTGCATATTGCAAAAAATATTCCCTTTTTTTTTATGACAGTAGTTTCCTGATAAGTGATACAAGAGGTGGCACACCCTAGGCTCCTTGCCAACCATCCTGTAACAATCATAGGTTGCAAGTTTCATATTAGGATCAAACACTAAGTCATTTGGAAAGAACTTCTAAACTTTATTTACCCCTCTACATTCTGGAGGATCCTTTGAATTCATGTTACCTTTTGTATGCAGGTTTTGGGTATTCCACATAAGGATCATGTACACAAATTCCAACCTTATTGATGTTGCATGACTGCAAATGTTGATGTGTGTTTCATATGGTGATCAATTTTTCATTGTTACATATTTATGTGGGTAGATCAAAGACTGTATTAGGGTTAACATACCCCACCACCCTCTTCACTCATTGCCAATGAGTTAAAACACTACACCCATCCCCAGTTTACTGATTATACTGCCACACCCTCTACTTCCTCCAATGCCTACTTTATGGGCTCCTTGTTCTAAGAGTTTCAAATAATTGTACAGTAATTGTTCCACTTCACATAACCTAAACAAAACACAAATGACAAAATTTCTACTCTGATGTGCACTTATTATAAATAATGAAAACAAAATTAACAACAATGAATGTAGACACCACTACCTTCTAATATTGGGATTATGCAATCTCATGGGCCAAACTTCACCCATCAACCGAAAATTTGTGTGTGATTTTGAGCACTACGAAGTTTCCAATTGATCCTAAAACATGCATGTGTGTGAATTAAAAAAAATTGAAGTGAAAAATTAATTCATGGATCTTTAACTTTTGAGTTATATGAAAGCATCAAATATTTGTTTAGAATTTATGTCTTCCTACAGTTTGCATCCTTGTTTTCAAACCTTGTCCATCATTGTCATCTCCTTCTTGGGCTCCTTAACAACCCTTCACTCGACAACATTCAAAATTGTCAAGCTTGACTTGAACCAAGCTCATAAAATTGATACATGAACATGCTAGTAATCTGGAGGGAGACTGATATAATACAACCTCAAGATTACTCTCCAAAAATTTTGAACTTTGTAGCACAATCGCAAGTTCATAAAACCGGCCTATTAAAATATTGGAAAGTCCTCAATGTGATGTTTTATTCTATGATCAACATCTTTTCGGCTTTTTCGATATTATTCAATTAGTTACATGTTTACAGCTTCTCACATAGGGAGATAACCAGTACATAGTTTGCAAGTAATGATGGGCTTGTAATTCATTTGCTGAAAATGGAGGTGATCCAATGCACATCTGTGGTCTGGTGACAAATCTCTAAGAAGGTTCCCACCCATATGAACTCAATTTTTTTTGCATAATGACCCTAAGAAATTGTACTTATCTCCACCAGGAATTGCATTTTGAGATAATTGATTACTTTGTACACATGAACCTGAAACAACCATAGTCTTCTTGCATTGCCCAAAATTAGACACCCCATGTGGTGCTCAAGATCCATGTTCAAGTAGTGCTTTTAAACCTAATTGGATTATAGAACAGCAGAGAAAATACTCAATGTCCATTTTATAGAATTGAATTTGTTGAAGATGTGTTACTAGCAAGTGAAGTATAAGGCTTTACAAGGCTGTACATTAATGAAACAAAGGATTTCATGGCTATCAACATTGGTTGAAGGTGACAATCTATGCCCTCTCAAAACGGGAGAAAGACAAAACATGACTTTCACCATTACTACAACACCCCTCGCAAATGTTGCATGCTTTTTCTGTGCTTGCCATACCACCCAAGTGATTGCTACTAATTCTAATTATCAGCATAGACACACAGACAAGCATGGCATTAGTTTAATGTTTTTTTCCAAATGTATTGATGTACATAATTTTAGGAGTGTTTCCAATGACAGTGCTAAGTCCACCAAACACGTCCTAGCAATGAGCTTATACCCTAAACCACCCAAACTAGTTGCTATCTATCCTTGGACTCTGCAACAAGAGAAAACAGTTACAAGAGCCTCAATGAAAATAGTCATCTGCATCTTATATATAAATTCACTTGGTCTTCCCGTCTGTGACGTGACGTTCTGCTGCATAATCATTTTTTTATGTTTCTGTCCGTCCGTCCGTTTGACACAGGGCGTTCCGACCCCTTAACGGTCTCTGCGATGCCGATTCTGCAACCCCCCAGAAATGAGCCACAGAGACCGATTCTGCTACGTATTTGCTTCTTTTTTTATCTTTTTTTTTGGATTAAAAAATAAAAAATAAGAAATGGGCAGAAAAATCTAAAGCTACGTATTTGCTTCTTTTTTTATCTTTTTTTTTTGGATTTGTTTTT
>Ga0116231_10005184_pt1 | contig 25805 bp, 15 predicted proteins | sample S1TSphgellanicum_2_FD_89695 | JGI IMG/M metagenome (GOLD analysis project Ga0116231, IMG submission 89695) | Host-associated microbial communities from peat moss isolated from Minnesota, USA - S1T2_Fd - Sphagnum magellanicum MG | ecosystem: Host-associated > Plants > Peat moss > Unclassified... | reverse complement strand
TGGTTGGTTTTTGGATGCAGATTCACATGAGCTAAGCTAGTCCCTCTTCCTAGTCTAATCCCGGGGCTCCCAACTCGACCCTCTACCCCTTTCTAGAGTTGGAAGCCGGGAGCGTGCTACCAAATTTAACTTTCCGCAACTTGACTTTGTGAAACCCTCAAGTGGGTTTCACCCCGTGACTTGGGAGCGCGTCACAAAGGGCATGAGGAATTATACACCCAAGCTAAAAAGCTCTTGGAATATGTTCAAAAATGGTATGAAAAACATGTCAATAAAACATGAAGGCATGTGGAATTTGAGGTTGGGCAACACGTGTGGTTAAACATTTGGGTATTTTAAATGTTCAATGGACTAACCCCACATTTCACTACCAAGTACGCAAGGCCTTATGAAATTTTGCATAAGCTACACCCCAATGTGTATACCCTGAATTACTAAGTAATCTTTTGTCACATTTGACCTTCCATGTTTCAAAACTGAAGTCGTTTTTGTGTGATGGACAGAGGTTAGACCGAAAGCAAAAGGTGCGACCAGAAGTAAATGCCATTAAACATAGGCTGGCAGTCGAAATCAAAGGCATATTTTGTGCAAAGAAAACACACCTTAAAAGCAAGAAATATCTAATAAAATAAAAGGGCCACCATCATAAGGATTTAATGTGGATGAAACCCACTCACTTAAATCACCTACTTGAGATGGCGAACAAGTCAAAGCATTGGTTTTCTTCTCCCACCATTCATCATTCACCAAATGAACAATGCTTCCTAAACATCATGGTAATGTTAATTTACATACAAAACATGCAAGGCCAAAAAATCATGTTGCACAAACAAGAAAAGTAAAATCTAATGAAGAGAGGGAACAAAGATTACAAGCTCAAACAACTTATCAAACACCCCACATAACAATGATGAGGGCTATCGAATCTCTTGTCCAAGCAAACGAAAGGTCACAAGCTCCCCATGTGGCAACTTTGAAAGCTATTGAATCTTCCATCCAAACATAAAAAAGACAACAAGTTCAAGCAACATATCAAGCTTGCCACATAGTAGCAATGCGAGCTACCAAATCTTCTAACCAAACAAAAGAAAGATTACATGCTCAAACAACATATCAAGCTCTTCATGTGGCAATATTGTGGGCCGTTGAATTTTCCCTCCAAACAAAAGAAAGGCTACAAGCTCAAACAACTTATCAAACTCCACATGTGGCAAAAGTGCGGGCCACCGAATCTTCCCTCCAAACAAAAAAAAGGATATGAGCTCAAGCAACCTATCAAGCTCCCCATGTGGCAAAAATGTGGGCATTGAATTTTCCTTCCAAACAAAGGAAAGGCTACGAGCTCAAGCAACCTATCAAGCTCCCCATGTGATTTCAAAAACCATAAAGCAATAAAACCTTTCATTTCAATTGTCACATGAGAAATGAAAGGTTTTTTCCAAGCATTGTGCATTTGTCGTGTGAAAAACCAAAAGGTAATTTATCAAGGTTGAAGAAGGTTTATCGTTTGACCTTTCATACCCACCATCACCTTTAATTTGAATGAACTTAGGGTGAAGAGAACTTGAAAGAAAAAGAGAGACCCACTTGTAAATGGCCTAAATGTTGATGAAGGCATCAACCCCTAAAATGGGGGAGGGCGCTCACAAAATAAAAAAAAACAACCACTCTCGCAAGTAGAGGGTTAAGGGCTTTCGAAGGTGTGGTCAACTACGAAAAGGTTAAGGTTTGTGGCAGAGGAAGTGACTAGGAAAATCAAGGAGGTGACAACTAATGGAATGGACTTGGAGTTAATCTCGTACCAAAAAACTCCAAGGCTTGATCATGTGAGATCGGGATGGTGATGCATGCAAATAAAATGACACATCCCTGAGTGGAGAAGTCAAACTTCCTCCGCATGAACTCACGGATCATGTCCCACTTGGGTACCAACGCATAGTTTGCCATCCGTAGGTAGTGTAGGTGTTTAGCAAGGCACGTGAACAAAAGTGTGGGCATGAAAGAGCACCAAAGCGGATCCAAGCGCGATAGGTAGCCTCTTAAAAGCCTCTTCGTGACTATATAAATAATAAACATGGATGATGGGAAAACCTATGAACTTGGGTAGTGAACCAACAACCTACACACGGTTCGTATCATGGTCAAAAGCCCAAAGTTTTTTTTTGGGTTGCTTTTAAACATCATAAATATATAATCCTTTAGGGTACTGTATTGATATCTAGCCTGGTTAGGCACTAGTTAATTATTTTTCAATTTTTCTTTAAATTTTTGAAAAAGTACAAAATACAAGCTTGCCATGCTCAAAATCTGATAGAAACTCTCGAGCACACGACCTTCAAATTGTAAAATATAATTAGTGTTAGGCACCTTACTGATGCAGAACCAGGCTAGGGACTACAAGAGAATTGAGTCCAAATTTAACATTTAGCCTGTTAGAGAGGCCTCAAGAAGGTGAAGGTACCAGTGTAGAACGTGGTTAACCCCCCTCCTCCCCCAATGAACTCGGTCGGGGGACCAGCACCGGTACCATGGTAAAAACCAAAAACCCCAAATGACAAAGTAGGGAGAGGAAAGTAGGAAATAACAGAATCTGTCGGCGTGGCCAATTCTCCCATTTAAAACGCCTGAAAACCTACCTTCCGAGTCAACAGGTAACACTGGTACAGAGACATTTAACATATTTTTGAACTTGCCCGTGAAGATAACTCATTGTTCATCAGAACCCAACCACTAGCATGGTTGTGTTTCCACCCACCCACCTCACCCCACCAGAGTGCGCACCAGCACCCACCAACACTATAAAGGATGGATGCTGAGTGGTCAAGAAAAAGCTTTCGGTTGAGTTTCGGTTACCTAGCTAACCATCATGGTTAGCTCACTTGATTTTTTGATTACCTACCTACTAACAACCTCAGACTGCAAGTGGGTTGTTAGTAAGTAGGTAGGTAGTAAAAACAGCTTTACCTTAGTATGAACCAGTGTTGGTCTAGTATATTGGCCCTTTAGTGGGTATGTAGAACCCCAAACATGTATGTTAAAATGGACATACTCGGCGGATGATGGTATAAACCATCTAGTTACTGAGTAGTCACCCCCCTTTTTCTTACTCATAATTGTCCTACACATATATATCCTACTTCTTACAGAATGGGTTACCAAGGTGAAACCAGATATTAACTATAGTTGATGTTTATCTACAACCCAGGCAACCAACCAGTCAAATGGTGCACTGGTGGGGTGCTGCTGGTTCAATTTGGCCCTCAAATTGCCAAGCCAAGACTACTACCATCACATTTTGATGCAACAATGCATAACCACAAATGGCCCCCAAATTTTATAGTACATAAACATCTACAAGATGTCCAGAAGAAAGAAATACCATACTACCTGAACAATTTCGGCATAAATTAAATTATTTTTCCTTTTGTCGATTTTTGAAATTTTATTTATTATTTGTGCCAAATTTTTAATAAATTTAAGAATCTGCAAGATTTCAACTGTCAAATTTGAATCACAGAACTTCAAAAACTTGAGACCGAGACAGTCCCATAAACTTAAAAAGATTGTGTTTGTTGATTTTTATAAAATCATTACCTGCCGAAATTTTTAGAATTAAAAAACCAAGTGCCAAAGTTAAGAGTTAAAACTTAATTAATTATTCAGCAGTTTGGTACTGAATCTTCTGATCTGAATGTATATTAATACATTAACTTAAGTGCTTGAATTTCATGGCCCTCAACAGCTGAATCAGTGGGGGAGAGAACAATTTCATGGGATTTATGTGTGTCTGCTACGAAGCTTATGTGATTAAGTTTCACATGGAATGTGTGCAATACCTAGATCTTCACTTCATCCCAGTGAGATGACATCACGGGGTTTACAGGCCCCGCTCCGACACTAACAGCAACTTTGAAAGCTTAATTGCCAAAGTTGCTAGTGACGGCACTTTCTATCAAGTTGTAAATCCACCTTTGGGAACCCTACTTTTTCTTTTTTTCTTTTTTCTTTTGGTGTTGACGACAAAGAACCACCAAACTTTGAATAATATAGAAAAGTGACCTACAAAAGGGACCCAAAACATTCCCCGCAAATTATGGATTCCTGCAAGAGAGAGGAGAGAGAGAGCTCTCTTTCTTCAAAAGTGTTTAAAACAAGGAAAAAACAATTGGAAACACACAAAATGCCGCCTAATGAACTTTGTTTGGGTGTCCATGTGACGGCTTGTGCACTTGGTTTGACTAATGTTTAGCAAAAATAAAATAAATATAATAATAAACATTGTCGTTGTAAGGGTGTGAAGTAGGTTAGTGGTAGATACTAATTCATGTTGCCCTAATGATGTGGATTCAAACTTGATGGAAACAATAAAACATTCAATTTTTGTGGGTGCTTTAGCAAGACAATTATTGATGGTGGTGGACAAGAATTATGCAATACGCAAGATCACATAGTAATCTACAAATAGGCTCCGGACAAAGCTCATTAGAGGCTATTTAGCGTCTCCCAAGAAAAATGATGTAAGTAACTAGGTTTCTAAGGGGAAGGGTGGTGGGGGGGGGATGCAAAATACCCCTTAATGAGCTTTATATGTATGCATAATGTATTTTATGCATGATTTTATTACATATTCACATCATTATGATATATAAAATATAATGCATGCATGCATACATCATGCATAAAAATCATCTCTACATATGATTTTTATTTTTGGAATTATTTCATTCATGTGTAACTACATTCATGTAAGAAAATTTGTGGACATATATTCTCATCCATGCAATATGGATAATTTCTACCATCAATTTCACGTGACCCTTGAGGTCAATAGTCAATACCATTTTTGAAATTCAATTGTATCCATCTTGTCAAAGTTCATCTATGTAATTCAATGCATCCATATGGCCAAACACACATTGTGCAACAAATTTGATCCATAATCGCAATTTGGTTTGTCATCAAGTTTCCATATGGTTGAAATTAAATGTGTGCAAAACTTTGTCACCATGAACACAATTTTGTTCATGCATATGTCAATTTGTTTGGATTGAAAATTCCACTCCAACATAATTCATGTTATGTGGTAACATTTCATGTGATCCATGTATGGACAATTTTATTTTTGTGATCAATTTCATTCACAATTTATGCAATTCTTGTTAACAAAGTGAGGGTAAGAGTGAGGAAAATTTGGGTAAAGGGAACAAAAACTTTAGATTTCATATTTTTAATTCAATACAAGAAGGGTTGGAGAAAAAGGGGCAAGATTTCCTTTCCATCCACCATAAGTTTTTCCAAGATGTTTGTAGAGGTATGTAAGTTTTGCAGGAATGGAGTAGGTATGTAGATAGGTAAAAAGGTCTCATATAAATAAAGAAACAATGCATTACAAACACATAAGCCTTGCCCATTAGGGGATGAAAGATGATTTGTGTTTCTGAAATTTTGAATATTAAATAATGCTTTTACTGGAAATTTGATATTAAGATGAGAATTTAAAATAATTTAAAGATATTTGAACTAGATGGTGAGATGAATTGAGGAACGTACTATAAAAGCACAATTAGAAGGACTATTTGTATTGTCACAATTCTAAATTCTTTAGATGGTAGATGAATTTAAAATGTAAAATCATGTTTCACATTAATATTTTTTAAATTTTTAATTACTCATTTTGCAATAAACTTGATTGAAAATTGTATGCCAATGACAAAAACTTTCGAGGAACTAGTATATGAGTGGTTTTTTATAATCTTTCATAAGCTCCTTATTTATAAAATTCAAAAAAATTTAAATTTTTGTATCATCATCCCTTAACATTTCCAAAAAATTGCCAAAAATAGCTATCTCATTTCCAAACCTAACTACCTCATTTTTTCCCTAATGACTACTTCCCTCCTTCCCTAATAACCACCTCCACTTTATAACTACCTCACTCCTTTTCCCTACCCACCAAGGATATGAGAAAAAAAAAAACATTTGTCTTTTCATGTCCATGAAATGTATATTAATTTAAATTGAATTGACATTGGCATAAATAATGAATTATTGAAAACTATATGAAACCATAAGAAATATATATAGAGTTTATTATCACTAGTAGTGCAAAGCAACACATAACCCAAATTTAAAATTATGATTGAAATTTTAAGAAAAAAGTGGACTCATAATGAATCTTTAAACTCATAGCATTGTTCCAATCACAAAAGATAAAATTGACATGTGGATTCAAAATGTATGGCATAGTAAGGTCAATAGGACAACATCAAATGAAATGATGCATTGAAACTTTTCATATATATATATATATAATTTAATATTGCATTATCAACTCTTATTATTTCATTTCTCATTCAAACCTTCATGTTTTTACCTATATATTTTTACTAAATATATGTTTAGTCATGTACACACTTGGGGTTAACCATATTTTTTAATGGAAACATAGGGAAATGTATGTTGGATGCATAAATTTTAATTATAAAAATATTGGAATTTTAACCAATGTTTAAAATGGACTCCCACAATGCCAAAAGCAAGCCACCTAACCATGTTTTCACCCTCTAGTAATTTAATGCAACATATATTATTGGTTTGTGATCTATCCAATAAGCTTTGATTGATCCAAAATGGCATTGTTGTGTTGGTGCATTAATCCATATATGATTCATTTGTGTAACGTTACAAATATTTGTGCTTTTAAAGGAAACAATGTTACAATTGTAATTGTTCACAAAATTTTGTGATATTGTTGATTGAGAGGTGTTGATTATCATGTATATGTTAAAATCCCCAATTATAGGAGTTGGTCGATTTGAAGGCATGTCTTTGTCTTTTCATAATGCTTGCAAAATGAATGTAAGATAAATTGTTTGCATTTTAAGTGGTAGATATAAATTGTCATTATGTATAAGCTTGTCATGTAGTTTTGTTGAAAAATCCAATACTAAATTGTGTGCCTAAATGTTTTGGTAATATAGTTTGCAATAAAGTCACTACTTGATCTCATGGAATATGATTGAATTCCATGTTGATTATAACATGACAAAGTGTTTATTTTTTTTGATATGGCATTATAATTTTTTTTTTCATTTTGAATTTTTGTTTCATTTTTAAAAAGTTTGTGGATGCTAGGTGAATGCAAGGTTGGCTGGACCAAAAAGTGAAAAAATAAAATAAAAAGTCCCATTTAAGTCCATTTGAGAAGCATTTCCTTTGAATTGTTTTCAAGCCCTATGATGATTATATGTGATTAAAAAAAAACTTCTCAATATCAATTTCAAATCATTTTTTCTATCTAGAAATTATTGAACCTAGATATCACTATTTTGTAAATATGTGTACAAATTTAGCATAAAATTATTATTTTTCAACATGTTATGGACTTTGGAAAAGAAATCAATTTTTCAATGACAAAAAAAGTCAATAAAAAATAACATTCAATTGATATGGTTTGAAATCCTTGAAGTTTATTTTCATTGATAGGCTATAATAAATATTTTCAATCAATTATAAAGTCCCTATTGTTCACTTTAAACATCCATGACTTTTTTTAATCTTATTTATTAGGTATAAAAAAAAATTACATCATAAATATACTTCAATTAATAACTTAAAATAATGCCCTTAAATTGTTAAATCCAATTGGTAAAATACATTTGCCAATTTGAATTACACCCACAATCTAGATGTATCATTATGACATCCATATTGGTCCAATGTAACTCGCACTAGCCTTATTGGTAAGTTTGGAATTGTAATAATGTATTGAAAATTTAAATTTAAAGAATGAGTGTCAATACATAATATAATTATAAAATTTTCAAAATAAGATTTCAAGAAAATGACTACTAATTTGTATTGTGCATTAGTGAAACTTTTTTTTTGGACAAGAAAATCTACTTGTAAATTCTTGTTTGAGAATGGGGGAAGTAATTACAAATGTTCTTTGGAAAAAAATTCATGATAATATTGTATATGTTAACCCATGTTTTGTTACACCAATTGGGTCAAATGTTAGACAACCAAAAGTTAAACGTTGTGCACAACATATATTATGTGTTAAGACAAGCAAGGTTATCAACATTAGCCTTGTCAAATCATGTTAATTGTGTTAATTTCAATTCCATTGTAACACAACATCATGTTAATTTAGGGTTAACTTAGGTCAAAATAAATTTTTTTTTGCAAGGGTAAAATTTTTACCCCAACGACAATTGAAATTTAGTCATCAGAAAAAATTTGGGACAAGGATGACTAACTAGACTTTGGTCTTGATTTATACGGAGGTTGAAATTTAATTGAAAAATGAAGAAAAATTGAACCATCAAAATGTGATGTTTGAATTTTGGTTGCCATCAAGATTGTTTTTTCCAAGTTTCATATTTCATATTTTTTTGTGACCACTATGCCAAATTTTGTTTTTTCATGACTAGATACTTTGTGACTAATCATGTCCAATTTGAATCATGTAATCCTATTTGGACACTAGGTTTTTTCATTTGTGTAACTATGGTTATATAAATGATTCATGACATGATTATGATTATGACTACATGAACTAATAGTCATTTTGAAAGAGGTGACATGTATGTCCCCTTGACCTTTTTTTATTAATTAGCCTACTTATGTAAGCTAAGCAAGATAGCTTAAGTAGTCTATGCTAGGTTAACAAATGTAAGACATGTTTTAAAATGAACATCTTGTACTATAAATATAAATGTTTGACCATGTGGTTTTTAGATAACTTGTTTGCCATCCAATGTTGTTTTAGCATTTGTATAAAACAAGTGTGGCAAACAAGTTTAGTGTTGAATGACATTGTTAATGAAGTCTATGTTTTCAACTTTGTGAAGTTATTCAAAATCTATTTAAAATGTAATGAATTTTATATAACATTTTGTCATACGGCTTGTTTTACTTCATAGAATTTTTCATTTTCATGCTAGCAATTTGTTCTAAAAATGGCTAGATTAGTTTTTTATTTGAAAATCCATGCAAGTATGAACACAATAAAAATAACTATCAATGCTTTTTGAGGTAGTTCTTGAATAGTCTTCATAAGTTGATGTCCAACATAGGATTGGTCAAAAAGTTTGAAAACAATGTTGAACAATTGTGTATAAATGATTTTTTACATTGTTTCAATGTGCTAAAAAACATTGGTTATGAGGTTTTTTCTTTGAATTTTTCTTTGAAAAATATTATATATTTAGTGGATTATTTTCAAATATCCAAGGGTGAAAGCACACTACACTATCCATAAAATGTTGTCATGAGGCAATTTTTGCAAGAGTTTGAAGTTTGTAATTGGTCATGTGATTAAATATAAATGATTAAGTTAATAAACTTAGGATTCAACATTACAATGATATATATCTTATAATCACATTGTATGAATTTTTTGAATTTTCATAACATAAAGGACTTTTTAAAAAGTACCAATTACTTATAACATTCCATGTAATCAATGAATATGGACTTCATGCACCTTCATATAAAAATTTTATTGAATAAAGGACTCAATGATAATATAGTGTAATAACATTGATACTAAAGAAGACTTTTTTGAGAGGACTTTGAATACCAAATTTTTCTATATACCTTGAATTATGGTTTTTTCCCATTAAGTCCTTTCTTTTAGTGGAAGTAATAATTTAGAAGTTCATATTTTGAATGTAAGTTCTTCATAATGTAAACTGGGGTTGGAAAAATTTATAATGAATTTCTAATGATAACTTGCAAAATGACTTGTGTGAATCAAGGTATCCTAGCTTCACACTACTTTTGTAGTGTTAATTTAGGCGATAATATGGACTTCCATATGTGCCTAAAATTGTTGCACCTTAGTGTGCTTTCACCCCCAAATGCTAAATTTATGTATTAAAAACATTGTTGAACAAATACAACACAAATTTTCAACATTTACTTACATTTTGAAACTTGTAAACATGTCAAATTTTTTTTAAATGATTACACCCAAGGTGGTTCCCATTACCATGGTTGGATCCATGCCTTCTAAACTATAAAGGCTTCATAAAAATCAGTCATCAATTTATTATGAGTTGTTTTATCACACTTTGATCTATAATCAATAAAGGTTATCCTTCTTTAAATTACTATAAATATTTCCTCTCTTACTAACAATTGAAATTGATTAATTTTCATTCAAATGTTACATTTTTAATTGTTTATTATTTTAAGTTCATTGAAATTTTCGTTTCATGGGATTACAAATGCAAGATGGATTGCTATACCATTGATGTTAAATGCAACTTTTATGTATTCCAATTTCATGATTTATCATCTTAAAGGACCACCATTTGTTGTATCTATTACTGAATATTGCACCATATTTTGTATGACACATGCATCATTGTAAAGGTTTTTCCTATGCTTGCACCTCTTGTTAGAAAAGTGTGTAAAGTTGTTTATGGATCTTTATTTTTTGTATAAAATGGCATTCACAATTTATCATCATTCTTTATTTATTAGGTAATGTTTTCATGTGTGATCAAAATTGTTCATATGGTATATGTATGTCTATTTTTTCATGAACATTATGCATTAATGATTTTCTTTAAAATATATATGGTTTTCATATGTTAGATCATATGGTTCAACTTCTTTAATATCGGCATATAATGAATTTTTTTAATGAATCACTAGCATCAGAAACTATTTCACTTGTGATTGTAAATATTCATTATTATGTTCATTAATAATATTGAAGTTATATACATTTTTTCATCTGTCTTTTCAATATCATCTTTCTAATTCATATACGCATCTTTGGATGTTGAACATGATCATTTTTCAAATTTAGTTCTAATTAGGAAAAAGTTTTCAATTGAAGCAATAATTATTTATAATGATTTTTAAGGTTTCTATGAAGGTTCAATGAAACCCAACAAAAAAATTTATCACTTTTGCATTCTTTTCATGTTAAAGTATCATAATATGCTACAAATGTTTCCAAATCTATGAATGACATAAATTTTGATTTCATTTTTTGTACTTTTCAATAAATAATTTGCAATGTATTTCTATTGAAATCAATGATAATTTATGTATTTTTCTTGTGGTAATAATAAAAAAGTTTGATATGTTTTTTACACATGTTTACAAATTGAAATGACCTTGTTGAATGATTAAATGAAATTGACAAGGATATGTGGACTATTTGTTGGACTCATACTTTTTGTGCATTTAAAAGTGAATTTCCTAATTTCTTGATTCATTCAAATGCTTCTAGTTCTTCATGTTTACATTTATGATTTATTTAATATGAACTACATTTCATGTGTTACAAATTGTTTAGATGCTTTTGTTAAATATGATATACAATAACTTGTAATGGCATAAGGATTTTATATAAATTGTGGATTTGCTTTCTATCAAGGTCTAGCATGTATGTTAAATACATCTAAATGTGGGTGTGTCATTTGACCTTTACATTTGAAGAAATAATGGTGGTTTTTAGAACATGCATTGTAATGTAAGTAAATCCATATGTTCATCTAGCTGTAATTCTAAAAGAAATTTGTCAAATGTAATTTCTACTCTTAATTCTATATCACAAAGTTTTTGAAAATATTTTGCAAAGTTTGAAGTATTTTTTTTGCATCCAAGGGTAATAATATTTTTGCATATTTCATTGGCAATTTTAGGATATTAAAATTAACAAATTGGTTTATGTTTTTTCATGTATGTCCATTAGTATTGATGTAAAAACTTCTATATTGAAAATCATTTGATCAAAATTGTTAACTATTTATCAACAAATTTTCCAATTTCTTCATTGAATAGACATACCAATTCAAAGAACATTGTCGCACCATAAAAATTTGTGATCATGTGCTAACTTTCCTAATTAAAATTTTGTTCCAATGAAATAATTTATACCCTCACCAAAAAGAATATCAATGTTTTTAGGAAGATTGCAAAAATTATTCATTTAACAATGTACCAGTAACATCCTTGCCAATATGCTTTAAATAATCTCTAGATATTCCAATATAATCAAGTTCTTTATATCCTAGAAATCATATTTCAATCCTTTATCTAAGTGACCATTACTTAGCATATCATTAGTTTTATGGACATGATCTAATTTTTTTCTTTTCAAATATGTGCATGCAAAAGATAATATAAATTGAATGAATTTTTTAATTTTTTTCCAAATATTTTAAATATTTGATACTCAGAAATTTTATTAACACTAGTTAATTTAGCTTGTATTATTGGGTGGTTGTAAAATAAGGGGGATCACTTTTTATGTCACATTATAGTTTTTAACAGAGTGTCAATTGTGCATTGGCCTGCCATTAACATGCCATAAAATCATCAATAAACCAAATTTGCTACGGGAGTAAAATTTACAAACTTGAATCAAAAGACTATTATATAAAAAGTTGGAACATATATACACCAAATATAAAATAATTTGGACTTTGAAAGCTAAAAAATGTGGAGTAGAATTATGTTTATGCCTATATTTAAATAATTTTTTGTTTTGGTTTTTGTTTGATATATCTTGTAGGGATTCAATATATGACATATTAAAAGACAAACCTATCCTTGGGTGGTACCACTAGGAACCGCATCAAGGAATGGTTAAGGAACCAAAATTGGCCAAATTATTTTCATGGGCCTTTTCTTTTAAATGTTTTCACAACTATAAATTGTTTGTTTTCTCATGTTTATTCATTGAATGCCTTAATATACGGCTTGAAGTTTATTTTGGAATAAAAAAACATGAAATGTTTTTAAAATTTTATTCATAATAAAGATGGCCACTTCAAGAATCAACAGCCTTAACTTTGGATATTCACAACTAAATTATGTTTATTCAATTAATTGCTTAATATTTTTTTAGAATGACTTCAAAATTAACTTAGAAAAAACATTCCCAAGAAAATTTTGCTGTCATGTTTCAAATTTGTGTTCTTGACCAAAAAGTTCAAAGAAAGGAACCAACATTACATTCCTAATTTTTTTTTCTAAATACAATGATTAGGAACGTCAAAATACATAATATTATTGATATTATTGAAATTAAAAAATATATAGAACCTAATAAATGTACTCATTAAAAAAATTATGAAAATATTTATTTTAATGTTTCCTATGATTTTTAAAAGTTTAATGAGTCTAGGAAAATCACTTTGCAATATTCCTAGTGGTACTACACAAGGATGGGTTTGCCTTAAAGCAAAAGAAACATACATGAAATGTGTGATGGTTTTCAATCTTTTAAAATAGTTCGACTTTTGTCTATCACATGGACTTTAGTAGCTTATTAACCACCTTGTACTAATCCCCCCACTTAAACAATGATATCATAGTAAACTACCATTTTCACATTACCAAGTGGATTTGTATTGAATGTTTTATTTCCAAATGTGATCCACCTTATCTTGTAACCACTTTATTGTTTAATATGAACATTTAAGAAATGTTCTTGCATGTCTAAAAAGAACATCAAGAAAATATATTCTTTAAAATATGTATCATAGAATAATTTGAGAGGTCAAAAACCTTATCATATTTAAGCCTTTTTTTGTTAATTAATGTCAAAAAAATTTATATTGAAACCTTTGCATCTATATGTAAAGGAGGTTGAAAAAGATATTATAATGCTTGCATAACAATGTTAGGATGAACATTATTTGACACATATATAAATTTTAAGTTTTAAATTTTCATTTCAAAAGTATAAAATTTGAAGAATCATCATATATTGCATTTGTGGTAAAACTTTTTTGTGCCAAATGAAAATCTATTTGGGCATTTTCAATACTTGCATGCATTCCATATAATTTATATCCTTGTAATTGGAATATTTTTGCAAGTGCAAAACATGGTGCAATCAGACATTCTATTAAATAACATTGAAAAAAATTTATTTTGTTATATTTTTTATAATATGACCTTGTCAAGATAAATTTAAAATTGTATCCACATTTTTTTTTCTTTAACAAGATTTACACATGAATGTATGATCATTGTTTGAAAAAAACAAAAACAAAAAACATCAAGATTTTTTCCCAATATTCAATTTAGATGCATAGCAAATTTGAATTACAAAACTTGTTTAGCAATGTTTCAAAGTAATGAATGATATTTGGAAGTAACCTCCCCTAGTGTAGGCAATAGTCACAATTGTGGTTCCCTTTTCAAAAACTAATAATTGGTCTTAAAGAGTCATAAAATTACATAGAAAAAAAATTTAGCTTATTTTTGGTTGTGTGACACATGCAACTTAAGTTATGTATACTTGAAATTATTTGAATGTTTTGTAATTGTTTTAATATCTAGCATTGATTTACATCTAGATACTTCATATTTGTTTAACAACACTTTCAATAATGTTCATTTACAGTCCTTATGTTAGTAGTTTGAAAATGTTGCAACAATTCATTTTTCAAACACATTTTACAATATTAATTCTTTTGAAAATGTATATGGTATGGTTTTCATGGTATTTGATATCTAAAGACAATTCTTGTTTATGGTTCACATTTGGTGCAATTTGGCATAATTTTATTAGTTCAATTGATTCCTCCACCATGTCATAGTTGTTATGACCATATGTAAATTTATTTTTCAAGAAACTAAAAGACATTGAATTGTACACCAAATCTAGAAATTGAATTGTCCTTGTGTTTATTGTAATTTATAAGACTCATTGGTCATTCCAAACTTAAGATATAATATAAAGGAAAAACATAGTTCATAGTTGATTTTTGTGAATTAGAATCCTTTGCAATTTGACATTTTTTTTCAGGCACACTACTTGTGATTATAGTCTATGAATTGAATGAATCAATTGGAAAAAGTTGAGCAACCTATTTAGTTTCCTTTTAACCAATGTAATTTCATTATTGTCCTTGGTTTGTTTAAATTCAAGAAGTTTTAAATGTCATTTAATGTGTCACATACTCATTGTTAAATGTGGATGTTTATGAATGATCACCAATGCAATTTCTTGTCGTGTCCATGTAGGATGTCTTTTAATTATTTCCACAAAACTATAATTTAGTTTGAAATTCCAAACAAATATTTTTCATTTAAAATATATTTCATCTTTCACATTATTTGTTTTTTTATTAATTATATCATAATGCATATTACAAATATTTGGGAAATTTACATTCCAATGACATGTCTTTAGCAAGCTTAAAATGATTATCTATGTATCCTATATTTAAACTATCATCCTCATTTTGATTTCTAACCTTCACAATTATTTTACCATTTTTCTTGTTCCAAATGTGAAGTGAACACCTAGTGTGTTGAAAATATTTGAGTATCCAATACATACTAGTGAAATGACACCATTGTTGACCATTTGAAATAGGCATTGACATCTTTCATATTTAAGTTTCTTCATTGTTTGCTTGTCCATGAGATAGATCATGTAAAAATTCAATTTTTAATTCTTGTTTATAACATGCTAATGGTTTGGGTGTGCCAAATGTTAAACATTCTTTTACATGGGACATATTATTTTTTCCAATCAATTACAAATTCATTGAATGTTTTAACAAGTATGTTATACTAACAATTGCCAACATTATATTGGAATATGGTCATTCATGTCAAACCAACTTTGTATAATTCAATATCTATACTCATATTCATATTGAATTGTTGAATTGAAGTTTCAACTTAAGATCTTACATTCTTAATTTTATTCCAAGTTATTGTTTACTCAAATTTTAATGTTCAATTTAAAGTTGTAGAATATTTTTAATGGTTAATAAGTTACTTATTTGAATTTATATTTCATTGAACTTGATTTTTCTCTTATTCTTTTAAAATTTTCTAACTAAATTAATATCTTACAACTTCAAATTTCTAATTCATTTATATATTTAAATTTTATTCTTAATACCTATTCAATTTATTTAAATGGAAGTATTGATAATTTTTTCTTTTAGCTTCAAAATATGTAAAGTTAAGGTTGAATTTTTTTATTAATATAAATGGATTTACTTTTGATTAAATTTCATTTAAAAAAAACTACTAACATTCTAATGTTACACATCAAACACAAAACAAAGTATTTAATTATTTAATATGAATTAAGTAAATAGATAATATTCAATTTCCTCGTTATTATTCTTTAATCTTATGAACTAAATGTTTTAACACTTCAATATATAGAACTTTTTTTAATATTTTAAAGTAGGGTTTGAACTTCTTTGTAAAATGATTTAACTTTTGGTTATTTCTTGAAGAACTAAACTAATTTTGGAACATGTAATTTGTTTTCCACTACTATAACACCTTACACTATTAACATTTTAGGCCTATTATTGTATTTTAGGTTTATGGAAAAAAGTCAAACCCCAATAAATCAATCCATTCAATCCTAACTAGAAAGAAAACCCATTATTCAAGTTTCAAGTTCTTGAATATACAAGTTGAAATTCAAGGTTGAAATCTTTCAACTTTAAATCTTGACCCAATTACAAATTGAGCCTCAATTGCAACTTGCCCAATTTTAATTCTTGAATTCAAATTCCAAGATACCAACAACTTCCAAATTCAAACTAGTTGACATTGGAATGTTTTTTCCTTCTATGGACATTAATTACAACCAATGTTTCTTTTCGACAAATTTTTACAACTTTGTGAGAGAAAAAAAACATGGGTGCAAAAGGTACAAAGGGATTTTTTTGGAAAAAGTGGGCCCAAGTTGCCACATTGTAAGGAAAAGAAATCTTAAAATCATCATATTTTTAAAAAATGTTCCAACAAGTCACCATATTATAGTTGGAATCCTAAATTATTCTACTGCCCATTTTGACCTTGAGTCAAATTTGGTTAAATCCTCTGTGCATGATCACCAACCCACCTATTTCACAAATTTGAAAAAGAAACCACTAATTACAACCTTGCCATCCAAATTTTACATTTAAAAAGCTCCTAAAAATGTGAACTATCATTTTCCCTTTACATGTCAACATTAATTCCAAAAATGTCTTGAAAATTGAATTCACCTATAAAAATCAACCACACATTTTGCCTTTGGAATTCACATACCAACAAAAATTACTCAACTTTTGCATGTATAATTTTAGATCCTTTTTTTTTTCATGATTAACTGCCTAACAATCTTAACTTTAAGATTTCAAATAAACTTCCACTTAGGCTTAAATTGTCTCTAAAAAGTTAGAGAAAAAACTTTATTTTATTTTGAAGTCTTCAAGATTGACAAGATTATGTCCAAGCACACAAAACACAATCTTAATCTTCACCAATATCTTTTCTAATCTTGCAAGAGATACATGGTTGTGTCTAAATTGAAACCATACATTAGCAAATGTAACAATAAAAATCATTGTCTCCATTTGTTAAAGTTGGTACATGATATTTTGCACATACATTTTCAAAACAAGTCATCCCAACTAGTACTATCAACTTCCCAACAACTTGCAACACAAATCTAACATGAATATATATTATAACAAATGTAGAAACAAAATAAATAAATAAATAAATATATATATATATATATATATATATATATATATATGGGATAGACTTCAAATTTTATAGCAAAATCCTACCTTTTGGTCCATTTGTTATGTACTTCATTTAATTTTAAAATATTTTAATCATAAAAAAAAAGGTTTGGGAAATTGGTTATTAACCATTATTCACCATTAAGTCATCACCAAAAATTAAAATTTCACATTCTTTAGTTTTATTATACTCTAAGCTATAATTTTTCTTCATACATTGTGTACATTATAACTCATTTATATGTGGTAAAGGATTCTTGAAGCTCTAAAATTCTAAAGCAATTTTGTAACACTTTTTGAATTTTAAAAGTTTTAGAATTTTACATTTTTAAAAGTATGAATTTTTTTTGAATGTGGCTAATATGTTTTTATCATCTATATTTTTTCAATGAATTTTTTTAATTATATGAGTCCTTTTGATAGTCCTTTACAAAATTGACTCCATTTGACATAGTAGGTGTACATTTACAAACATCCTAAATTAAAACCATAACTTAAAATTGGATCAAATGAATTTTTACTCCAAGTTCCTTGACATTCATATGAAGGAAAAAGGATTAACTTGCCATGATTACTATGATTTTAATGGTAATAAATAAATAAATGTTTGATTTTGACTGATATATTTAACATCTAACACCCTTTGTGGCTCCTAGTTACATGTTTTGACCCTTGTATTTATTAATAAGATAACCTTAAAAACAACACTTAACATGTTTTGTTGAACATTGATGATACCCACAAGAATGGCAAGAGTTGATAGCAAACTAACAAATGAAACACAAACAATGCAAAACACATCAACATAAACAACCTATTACCACCCCAAACACATTCATCATCGCCCCAAACACATTTTGCAAAACCCTAACAAGCAAAAATTCCAACCCTTTCACTTGTGTAAAAAAATCACAAAATATTCCAACCACCTAAACCATATAATTGCTTCCAACAAAAAAATTAACTCCCTTAGTATGAAATTTGATTTTCTAATGCAAAAACTGACCAAAGGAAAAAAAAACCAATGTGATCACCCTTGTCCCTTGTGCGGGCAAAGCTAAACAAACACCTTTATAATATAAATTTGTAAAAATATGAAATGTGAAGATTGTTTAAAATCCTCACTTTCACATTCAAACAAAATAATAGAATGCAAAGCCTTTGTGCATCTTTGTCTATATGTATGTGAAGCTTTTTGACCTAAATCCTTTCCCTTACCCACCTATGTAAATACAAACAAATTGTATCATGTATAAATGACACCAATGAATCATATGACACAAACAATGTTCATGAAATCTATTGCTAGAATGAAAATGAATTTCACTAATGAAAATCACAATAGCTGTGAAGGTGACAACATGGATGATGAAAACTTCCATGTGAATGAAATTTGATGACATTGATGAAATTGACCAAATGATAGGATTTCACAATGTGCATGAGTCTGATGTTACACATGAACAAAATGTAGATTTGTGTGGGACATACATACATAATAATCTCTTTCCTCTTGAAATAAACAAACTTCATAACCTACCAAACTTAGGATCACATTTTACACTCCTTGGCTTCTTTAAACTTACATTTTTACTTCAAAACTAACATTAAAAAATAATTAATTCATATTGTCTTACTGCTCATTACACATTGTTTCATATATTTTATTGTGGCATGAAATTAGGAATGTGTGAATACTTGATAATGGTTTTTCAACATTTTGAAGAACCCATTTGTAAGTAGAAAAAATTGGTTTAATTTGTCCAAATGCAAAAACAAAAACAAATTCTAATAATTTCCAAATTGTTTGACTTGAATTGGTTGATTCCTACTATAATAAGTAGAAATAAAAACTTAATAACACAAGTCAAATAGTTGTTTTCACCAAGCCTATTAGTCAAGTATTTACTACAAGACATTACTATTTCAGAGGGGTTTATTGGTTGTTGGAACCCAATTCTGTGTAAATTGGATTTCAACTTTCTCATGTTTGACGGCTTTAATTTGCATTGTGTGTCTTTGGAGTTTCATCTTTGGTGTTCTGACATTTTGAAACATTGTATGAGTGTGAAATACAATTAATGAAAATAATTCCTTGTGATTATTTTTGTACATATTTTTATGTGTATGATTTTATTAATTTTGATAATGTTGGGTGCCAATCTCATAACACATGACATTAAATTATATGAGCTTTGAGTTGGTGGAACCAAGTTTGAGGAATAATTTGCACAAGAACCTCCCCACCCCCACCAACTTTGCATAGGAGTGAAAAATCACCTCCTCCAACATTGATGTGTGAAGTAGATTGTGTCCACACCCATACAGGTAGGTATCCAGTCCACTCACTACCATAAATTATTGGATTTGTTGAATCCCCCATTATTCTAAGGTTTCAATTTTTCCTGCTTACAAGCTACTCACTTGTTCCCTATTCCAAAGCTGCCACAAGGTTTGCCATATCCAAAGCCGCCCACAAACAGAGGTAGGCAACATCTGTCCAGGCAGAGTACCAGACATTGGGATGGGTCTCTCTCAAGGCTCTCTGGTGGAGGTAGAACAAAGAAGGTTCAATTTGAGAGCTGCCACCTCAACAGTTTGTCTTTTGATTTCATCTGTATAATGACGGCTCCAGCAGCTATATATACATACATACATATATAGTACATACCTTAGAAGAATTGTGCATGGGACAAGAACCCAACTTATTTATTTTCTAAATTTAAATTAAAAAATTTGTGCCCGTCATATCCTGGGAGTAACTATCACAAAAACAAACCCCCAGAAGAAAAAAAAACTAATTTTTGTAGGGTTGTTGTTGTTGGGGATGGATAACATTATTAAGCAACAAAAGGAGCAACAAAGGAACAAAAACATACCAGCACATGGAGCCCATCTGTAAGAAGAAGAGGACTCATTTTTTTTGGATTATGTGACCCAGCACCCACCAGTGCACCATCCATTGAAACACCTTATGACTCCAACCAGCATCCACCATTGCACCATCCATCTACTGGATGCTGGTTATGACTTGATTGAAGATGAACCCTCAACTGAGTTAATATTTGGTTTCACCTTGGGAACTCACTCTATGCATATTGGTAAGTAGGTAGGGCGACAGGTGAGTAGGTACTAGATAAGTAAATGATATGTAACTATGTAAAGGGTTGTGTTTGGTAGGTAGTTAAAAAAGCAACTGAGATAACTCTACCATGGTTAGCTAATGAATTGGAACCCAAGAGAAAACTGTTCCCTGACGACTTACCAACCATCCATCATTGTGTGCTGGTGGGTTCTGGTTCACTCTGGTTGGTTCCACCTTGGTAACAATCCTCTAAAACCTTTTTCTTTTTTCTAGTCACAATACATTCGGTAACTTACCTATGTAATGGGTAGGTATCAAAGGTAACAAATGTAAGTGGTTAGTACATAGGAAAGTAAATAGGTATACCACTTGGTGGCTACTGGGTAAGTAGGCAGATGTGGGTGCTTGGTACATGGCTAACCACTGGAGTTAGTTAGCTACAGGACAAGAATTGAATGAAAAACATGTTTCGTATCCACCCGTTCACAACACACTATTCATCCTTTTCATGGTGCACTGGTGGGAGTCGGTTCACCTGGGCCCACTTTCTGCGCAGAGGAGAAAGGGTCATGTTGGCTGGCTGCACCTGCTCCTACTGCTCATGATCAAATTATGTCACCATCAGCAGCACTATCCAACTCCCTTTCTACAGCTTCCCAATGGCCCCAATTAACACTTGAATACAAAAAGCCTACGCGTCAGCTATGGATTAAATAATGTTTGAGCTCTCATGGCTCTGCTCAGATGGGGTTTGTCTTTCACCCAAAAAAGGTCATAACATATATTCCATAGCCCTTTTTTTAGGGGGACGAGGGTATGATTTTAGTTGCACCTTCCAATGTTATGGGATTATGGAATCATGTTGCGTGATTGAATTGCATGGGCACCTCATCAGTTTCTTCAGCTGCAATATACTTAACTGCCCTCCTCTAAGAGCATTCCCACCGGTGCTCTGTATGTCACCCCGCACATTGAAATCAGATGAAGAAAAGTCAAAACATGCCGGTTTGGCTCAGGAAAATGGGTTGTGCTCCGGCAAATATGCTCAGTTATTGCTGAGGCTGGTAAAAGGCGCAGCAAAAGCTGTGAACCTGCCAGAGAAGAGTGCAATAAATACGATCTGACTGCCTGCTCCCTATTTTTGATTGGCCAATCATAAGGATTGGTCCAGGTGGTTTGCTATTAATAGTGCCCACAAATATAACAATGCCACTTCTTTCAGTTTTATGGGTGGCGTTGCAAAAAAGTAAATAACTAAACTTGAATGTGAGAAATATTTTTGCATGGTCACAAACTTAGCAATGGTGGGCATGCTATAACAGGGCAGGTTCTCTCTCTTATGAACCACCCCTATTAACAGTTGTCTCACTTTCCACCCTCAACATGTATTGTTACCAACCCAATTATTTTGTTACTTTATGTGATGCTCTCCCCTGGTAGAGAACAGGAAGAAATTCTTCAGTCTATATTGAGGGCACGTTTTCAAATTGAGACTGTCCTCTATGGAAAACTACAGTCTGCTGGTGCTTAATGCAAGGTAATGCTCTTGGAGCGGGGAGTTCCTGAAATCACTGCCCCTCAGCTTCACCTTGGGGGAGTGTTTGTTCATTCTGGGAATGCCCCCCCCTCCTCCTCAGACATTAGCCTACACATCATCAACAATATCATAGTACCTGAACGATTTGGGCATAAATGAAATTATTTTTCATTTTGTCAAGTTTTTGAAAATATATATTTTTATTATTTGTGATAAAAAATTTATGCATGATTTCAACTGTCAGGTTTGAATCACAGACCTTAAAGTTCAAGAACCTGCAAGAGAGAGAGTCTAAACACACTAGACTGTCCCATAAACGTAAATAAAAATGTTGATTATTTTGTATAACCATTACATGCTGAAATTTTCAGAATTAAAACATCAAGTGCCGAAGTTAAGATTTAAATTTTAATTAGTTATTCAACAGTTGATTGCTGAATCAGATCAGGGAGTTCAATAGTTGCAAGGCCAAGAAGATTTCACTCCCAATCACCTTGCCACACTTTGTGGGTGGGCATTTCATTTTGTGGAATGCTCCTGGCCCAGGCACATTCAGGCCTCCAATGGTAAATGGCTTTTTTTGTTATTTCTTCTTGTACTGGCTACTGTTTATTTTACTGGCGAATTTTTGCCAAATTTCGACCTGGAAAATATAATTTCAACCTATACAAAGGATTTTTCATGGAAAAAATGACCAAAATTTGTCAGATTTTGAAGTTTTTGTTTTCTTTCAAATCACCAGATTGGCTAAATTATTTTGTGAATCACCAGTTTGGCTACATCACAAAATCCTGGTACTGGCCTTCATGAATCAAGATGCAAGGAAAATACCCTGGTGCCAAGGCAGTACTGTACCCATAACAAAAGCTGTTGACTGACTTAGACTACATTTATGCATAACACTTGAAGAAATGTCGTAATATATTTGGAGGGCACTTTGAATTCATGAATATCCCTCCATGGAAAGAGGGGGGATATTAAGGCTGTTGAGAGTAAGAGGGAACTTACACTTATTCTATGGATGAAATTTATAGTTTTAGCATGATATGAGAGCCAACACCTTTGCATGGGGGTTGAAGAGGTGTCATCATTGGGGGCATCAAAGGAGTGTGGTTGAATAGACAATTCAACTTTTCTATTGATTTATTCAATTTGTTTAAGCTATGGACATCTTGGTGTGATCTTGGTCTAGATATATAATTTAAATATTTTAAACGTAATATGTTTATTATAATAAATCCATAATTAATATAATTTTAAAAATTAAATTTGATCTAATCTTCAACTAATTTCGAGTTAATTCTTTTTATATTTAATTAAAATTTTCATGCCATCTATTTGATTTGTCTAAGTCACATCCAACCCAAACATTCATCTCAATCAAATCTTAGATGAGACTTTAAGGAGGTTAAGTCTTAAGAACAGGTCAATCCTTATTAACATCTTTTATGTAGAATTAACATCCATAACTTTCTTCACAAATATAATTTTGAATAATAAATAAGCATAATATCCCTCCCACTTGTAAGGAGTAAGCATAAGAACATTCCTCCTACACCTTGTGATCTACTTATGCTAAGGTTCATTATAACCTTTGGCTTATGGGTAAAGCCCATTTAATCCCAAAATACAAGGCCAGATTCAGCTACTGTCTTGTCCTAGGTCCCCATTGCAAAGAGTGTTCTGTTTTTTGAAACCACCTCCAATTATTTTATTTTATTTTATTTTATATTTCTTTTCTCGTGATACCCGCCAGGTACCCACCAGCTATCACAGGAAAAAAACCAAAACAAAATTGGCACAGGTCTTTACCCTACACAAAACTCCTCCTTCCCTCCTTATATAGAATATAGATATTGTACATTTTTAAATTTTAAAAATGCATAAAATGTCATGAATGTTTTATGGCATTTTCCAGATTAATATTTACAGACATAGTTTTGATCTTATTCTGGGAATTTGGTTTTTTGTTATTCCTGTTTCGACCCTTCTTTATCAAAATAATTGAGGAACTCAAATGTACAAAGTTCAAACTCCCTAATGGATCGAGTAATGGGTTTTGAGTTTAGCTGATATAAGCCTGAATTAGAGGTAATCAATCAATCAATCAATCACTTAATGTGTAATCCCCATTAAAACCAGATTTAGTGTATGAGAGAAGCCTGAATTTTGTAGACATTCCTTTGTTGCCTTTGGAGCTCAGCGAGATATTATAGCCTTCCACGCAGTCTATTCAACATCACAAATTTGTTCAAATTTATCAAACCAAACAAAAAAAAAAGCAAGATATGCCTTTTGAAAGTGAAGGGATCAATGTTTGATGATCAACTTATTAGAATAGTTTTTTTTTAAAGATTAAGATCTTTGGACATTGTTCTATTGTATATATAATTTTAAGTTTTTGAAAAAAATTCCATTGGTTCATTCATAATTTTTTAATTATTCAAAACAGATTTTTAAAAATGAAGATGTGATAAGTGTTTGATTTTAGGATAATTTTTCATGATGGGCATATCTACACTATTCATATTGCTCAAAACCAATCCAAAAACTTGATGGTTTTAATTCTTACCATGATATCATACAAGATGGATGGTATATATGGATAGTCGATTTTTATCCTATAGCTAGCCTTGGCGGTACAAATCTTACTCCTATAAGTAGGCATAAGATTTTGCCTCTTTTATAAGAAGAATACTCACAAATTTAAGGTGCCTTCCACATATGTTAGAGGTTTTTCTCAGTGGCTTTACTAGAGCTAAAGTGGTCAAAAAAAGAAAAAAGAAAATCCTAGCCTTGCTATTTGATAGCTGTACCTATTGTTAGGTATGTTGATTAAGTTTTGGGAGGGGAGGTGGGGGTGCACCCAAAGTTTTTCTTTCTCTTTGCACTTTGATTGACCTATTAAAAAAGTAAATTGAAACATTGGACATGCTACTTACCTAAGTGTGAAATGGTTAGCCAACTTATTTTTCCTTCCAAAACCATTTTTGGCAATTTAATTGAATTTCCAATGACAAAAACCACTCAAAATTCAACATCTATTGCACGTTAGGTAGAAACAACTCCAACTCACCTTCATTAAATCCTACTTAGCGAAGGCTTTCTAGAATATCAAAAGAACACCCATATTTTCCTCTATAATTTTTAGTTTTGATTTAAATGAATTTTCAATGAAAACAAATTGCTCAACGTTCAATAATTTGTCCACGACCATAGGCTAGGTGGAAACAATATAAATCAACTGGGTGCACCCCTACTCTGCAAGGGCTAGGGCTAGGGCTGACTGGTTGCGCTTGTGACGACAGGTGACGACATTGGAATGTGCATAGCCTGAGACTGGGCAGCAGCAGCACGGGCGCAGTTAGTGGAAGAATAAAAGGCTGCACTGCAGAGTGGAACGGGGACTGATTGTTGGGGCGCAGAGCGTGCGGGGGGACGGGAGACGGGAGACGGGGCCCGTGACCGTGTCGCGCCCGCCCCCTGCCTGCCACCCGGTCCCTCCTCTGCGCCGTTGTCTCGAAAGGCGGCGGGTCACGACATCCTTCCCGTGCCGTTGTCATGCGCCTGTCGGCTCACCAGTTTTCCCGCCCCCTCCCCCCCCCCCCCCCCCCCCCCCCCCCCCCCCCCCCCCCCCCCCCCCCCCCCC
>Ga0116231_10005182_pt1 | contig 25808 bp, 17 predicted proteins | sample S1TSphgellanicum_2_FD_89695 | JGI IMG/M metagenome (GOLD analysis project Ga0116231, IMG submission 89695) | Host-associated microbial communities from peat moss isolated from Minnesota, USA - S1T2_Fd - Sphagnum magellanicum MG | ecosystem: Host-associated > Plants > Peat moss > Unclassified... | reverse complement strand
GGGATAATTTTCATGTAATCTTGAACACTTGTTTCACAAGCTTCTTGAAGAGGGAAATAATGTTTAGTGTTGGTAGAGGGAAGAAGGAAAAGAAGTAGAATAAAAATCTAGTGATAGTGTTGGAAGGTTGGAGCTCTAGAGAAATCTCAGAAACCCTCTCGGGTTTCATAGCATAACTTTTCATTAGTTTAGTTGCAGATTTTAAGATTTGGTAGGTTCGTGCGCCTTGTTGTTAGCTTTCGAGAGAGCTATGGCAAGCCAGATTTGAACAATCTATGTGTGAAAAATAACATTTTAAGTGAATAGTGGTCTGTAGCAAGGTTAGACATGGTGTTAAGTCCTTAAACATTGGTTTAGATGAATGACAATTTGGCATAAAGTCCTAGAACGTGTAGTGTGTGAGCTTGAAAAAAATATATCTATCAATTTTAATCATAAATAATGCATAAGAGGTATGTTACTTAATTTCAGCTACAAACGTAATCTAACATCTAGAATTTCACTAGCATTCTTTCCTTCACCAGTAGCATTTGTGCTTACAAGCATAATCACCTTGTAGAACCGGGAGTAGAAGGACAGAAAGTCACTTCACAGGGTTCGTAAATGCTTAGGAAAAAAATTGTTAGTTGCAACTGCTATAGTTGCAAACAACAATTTTAGTTACAAATGACTTGTTGCAAACGACAAATTTTTCACTAGTGTGTGCAATGTCATTTCTTTTCTTTTTATGCGTGAGTTGAAAAAATTAGAGATAAACTTTGAAGAAAATCACTTGTGAGTTCATAAATATGCAATATCATTTTTTTAAAAATTAATGTGTGAGTTGAAAAAACCACTTGCAACTTCACAAGTGCACAATATTTTTTTTCTTCACCAACATGAATAAAAAAATCACTTGTGGGCTTGCAAGTGTACAATATCAATTTTTTTCTTCTTTTGTGTGAATAAAAAAAACCTACGAGTTCACAAGTGTGCAATATTGACTTTTTCTTCACCTATTTGAATATTAAAAAATCACTTGAAGCTTGCAAATGTGCAATATCATTTATTTTCTTCTCTTGTGTGAGTAGAAAAAACCATTTGCAAGCTTGCAAATGTGTGCAATATGATTTTTTTTCTTCTCTTATGTGAGTTGAAAAAACCACTTGCAAGCCCACAAATGTGCAATATCATATTTTTTCTTCTCATGTGTGAGCAAAAAAAACCACTTGTAAACTTGCAAGTGTGCAAGATCATTTTTTTTCTTCTCTTATGTGTAGTAAAAAAAATTCACTTGCGGGCTTACAAATGTGCAATCCTTTAGAAATGTGTAGAATAAATTAGAGTTAAAAAATATAATATTTAAAAAAATGCCTTTGTAATTACAATTTTTTTGGAATAATTAATTTTTTTTTTGTTTCATGATTAAATTTTTTTTTGGATCTTGTAATATGTAATGTAGTTTAAAGGCCAAAGAGAGACAAGTTCATTCTTATTGGATTGAAATTTTCAATCATTTGCAAAAAAATTCATCAAATAAATATTGGGTATTTTCAAGTTTTTAGGTTGTTTTGCATATTGACACTAAAGTAGAGGTTATGGGACCGATGCCCAAAACTAGCTTTCACTAAATAAAAGACTTCATTTAAAAAACCTGTAATCCAAAACCCATAGAAAAACTCAATCATCAAAATCCTTTCAAAAAGTCTTCCTTGATTTCCATGCACCATATTATCATCGAGTCTTTTTATTCACTAAAAAAAATTACATAAAAGGCATTAAGTCCATATTTATTGATTATGGATTGTTGCAAGTTTTTTGTAATCTTTTAAAAGTCCATTGTGTTATAACAATTCCAAAATTATTCATGAAACTCATACAATTTGATTATACTACATAAAAAATTATAATGTTGAATATTTTATCATCTTAATCATTTTTATTCAATCGCATGACCAAATCCCAAAGTCTTACCCCAAAAAAAAAAGTTTTGTGACATCATCTTATGGACAATGTAATGCGCTTTCACTCACCATGTAATACACTTCAAAACTTGACCTGATTTTTCCATTTGTATTTGTAGGGTCATTACAAAGCACAATCTTGTTGTATGGTGAGCATGGGCATTACTATGGACAATCAATATTAATGCCGGTGGAATTAGCCAGAAACGTCTAAATGCACACACGACAGGTTTTCATGAATGTGTCTTCCAATGTTTTGATTGGACATTGGCTCAACTTTTCAAGCCAGGAAAGGGCAGGCACTGATTTTGTTTTTGGCGAAAAAACTCACTGAAAGGCGACACTGCCTCCAAAATCTGGCGAAAATGGCCTGTTTTCTGAGAAACAAATTGCCAAATTGAGACAGTTTTAAAGTTTCTGGGAGAGAATGTCACCGCAGGGCTGCCTGTGGACAACAATTTTAATGGCCAAATCATGAAACTGTCGCCATTTATGTCGCATTTTGACTTGGGATTCTGGCCACCCCTAGCTACACTGCAGATTTGAAAAAAAACCCTGAGGATTTAGATGCCCAGACAGGGTCTACAAATTTCAAAAAACTCCAACGGTTATCAGCCTTTCTGGTTCTCATCTCTTTCATAATAGTCGGGTATTTTCAAATGGTTCTCTTGACCAAATTTTTAAAAATCAATAACAGTAATATTAATCCATTTGTAAAATAACAACTACAATAACATGTCGAGCTGCTAGGACTGCTGGTTTGCATAGTTTCTTTGCCTTCCTCCCCACCACAAAAGACAGTAAAGTTGGGGAACACATTTGAACAGTGGTGCAAGAAGGAAAATTATGTCCCTTCATTAAAATTTGAGTATGATTTGTGTACCCAATTATCATTTGTTGTTAAATCTGACCATTACTTTCACACGGAAATATTAATATGAGTCCAAAAGAAAAAGAAAGGAAGGGAAAGCTCAAGTTTCAAGTCCCAGTTAAATCATCATAGTTAAACATATTAGATTACCGAACCTAGACCCCAACTCTGCCTATCTTAGACCCTTAGCCTTGAGAAAACCATACCCGATGGTTAACTCTTCACTCTACTCAGGCTTCACCATCAAGGCGAATATCAACCCAACCAAATCTGAAGGTGCCAATTCTCATTTGCCAGAGAATCTACAGTTCTCTAGGGTTTGTGGCTTTCACACAAGGTGATAATCTCAGATTTTCACTGAGAACTTGCCTGAAACCTTAAATGGGTGTGTGCAGATCTTTTGATACTTGCTCTGGATTTGGAGTGTTAAACCAAGGGGTTAGGTTCATGTGACTTAGACTTGAACTAGCAACCTCTTGACAGAATCTACACAAGATTGAGACTAAGGAACTATCCTTTTGTTAAAACCAAAATCAAGATCAAAATCAAAATTGAAACATTGGAAAATAAATAAATTTTGAACACAAGCTCAGATTCTTTAAGGAACCAAGCTTTAGATAAATGAAAAGTAGAATAAAATAGGCTGAACGTTATAAATAATCGATTAATTTGAATTAGTCACACAACTCCCTTCCTGTACAATTCTCAATTTTTACTTCTTGTAAAAGTTTGTACCTTTACAATCTCTTGAAAAATGTGTAATGTATAGGTACATGAAAAAATAATTGTAATATCAAAACTGGGACCAACTCATAATTTATTTTTTCCCCTCTTTTTTAATAAATTTCAGGAGATGTTCAAATGGACATCTACCAATTTAAATTTTCTATAACTACTTATATGTTATAGAAAATTATGCAACCTTGCTTCTTTAGCTTGATATGGCTAAAACTTGTGATCAAGACAGGCATACAAGTTGGATGTTCAACAGATTGCAAATGGCTAGTAGCAATTTATAAGAGTGAGGACACCCCAATTGTCCCACTATAGCGCACAACAAGTGCTTTAAAGTGCACACATGCAATTTCCACTATGATGCACCCCTTCAACCCCTTCTTATACCCCAAGATATACTTAGGTTGTCCTGGTAGTTCATGAAAATTTTGCCAATTTGATAAATGCCAATACTTATAAACAAGTCATGAAGAAGGCAAGGGAGGAAATGTGTTTTATATTGTGATCAAAGCATGCATGATTTCTTGGTGGGATTTAGCAAATTCACAACAATTTTGTAGTATTGTACCACAGCCCTCTTGTAGATGGATCATTTGGCACTCCTCTTGTTATTTATTTCAGTTCAAAATATTGGATTTTTATGCACAGGATTTGGTACTTGGGGTCTTGGCTCACTTGTGTAGCCCATTGTGGGAGCTCAAAAAGGTCCTGGGTTCAAACCCAGTTGTCTGCAAGGTGGAACTCTACCAACCCTTGGCCAATGAGCTTGATTTGGGAGGGTTGTCAATGGCTTGTCAGGTTGGATCTGCGGTTGAACTTCAAAAAACAAAAAACAAAATATGCAACATATATCCAGGGTTTCCCTAGGCCCCCTAATACATACAAGTGTACTCCTTACATGTGCCATGTTCTACTTAGGAGCCAATTCTCCTTCACTCATGTGGAAATTCAAAGATTAGAAAACATATTTTATACCTAACTTGGTTAAAAAGTACCAAACATTCTCACCCATTTCACCAGCTTGAAGTCATGTGCTATTTTATAACCTAATACTTCCAACATAATTCACCACAATATCATTAAAAATAATACCTTTTAGAAATTCCATCAATTCTTATTAGCATTGCACAAAGTCTTCCCAAAAGCCATTCAACCATTGTGAGCTTATAATGAAGATTGCCAAATCCAACACTAATGTGTTAATTATTGCCCTCCAAATGAAATAACCTTATTATGATAAAATTGGTCCTTGGACATACACATTTGAATCAAAGAACAAGCATGAGGGTTGCTAATAGGTCTTCCGATTAAGCACCCACTTTACAGCCCATATACATGCATAAACCTAGGAAAGCGAAAACAAATCCCACATCCAACAACCATTCACACCCTTAGACTATGCATAAATATTAACTTCATTGCAAAACTTTTGTGAAGAAGAAATTGGCAACAAGCTATTGAAATAAGCCAATAGAAAGCCATCCAATTCAATCATGGTATGGATCATTTGCATGTCTAATTGAAATCTATGATGTTTAGCACAGATAACTTCAACTGTTGTCATGTTTGAGGTCTATGGATTGGTTTTTAAAAAAGATCTATTCCTACACCCCTTATTTGGGCCTCTATTAATATTTATCACCACATCAAGCATAAAATGCTAATTCTTCTGCCTCTCCCATAAGCATGAAAAATTGGGCAACATAAAGTGGAAGATTATTCAAATCTTGTCACATGGGCCAATCATTATTGTTTGTGAACCAAAAGAAATCGTTTTCTTTTACTTGCTCTTCTAGAGGTCATTATATCATGTGCATATTTACTGGTCAATTTAACTAATGTCCTATAATTATTGATTTTGAAAAGAATAATTTTTTTACATTATTTTTATGTTTTTTGGGAAATGATAAAGCAATTTTGAAAACATGTTTTTCAATTTATAAAACACCTAGTTTCAAAGACTTCTTAAAATACTTGAAGCCTAGTTTGGTTTAAGACTAGGTTTAGTTCCATTTACATTACACCAAACTTTTTTTTTTGGTAAATATTATTTTTGCCCAATTAATGAACAATGCCCAAGATAAAGGATTATGTATTAGTTGTTATGTACAACCAATTAAAGCTAATAACTTGTCAAAAACAAGGCTTTGTCATTGTTCTTTTACAAATATAATACTAATATGGCTAAAGATTTGAGAACGTGCACTTATTTCAAAAGCCTAATAACAACTCAATTCAAATTTAGGCTTTAATTTTTGCAAGAGGCAATTTTATAGTTCATATATCCTAAAACTTGACCTAGTGCAAGGACTTGAGCTTGCCTAATACTTTGGACTTGCCAACATTGGTCCAAACTTAGTTTCACATTATTTAAATGGTGTATTGTAACAAAGAAACATGGGGCTATGAACATAAAATCCAATGTTCAATCACAAAGGCACTAATTAGACTTTCATTAAGTAGTGGTGGATTTATTCAAAATCAAGTACATCACAAAATATCAAGAAACTTACCACTACCAATCTACACTTCTAATAACATATTGAAAGATGAAATAGGTCAAATTTTATATTGTACTAATGTGGTTATGTGCCTCTCTACCCAAGCCCACAATGTTGGAAATACCACTCAATGAAATGTTCCAAATAACATCCATCTTCCTCCTCACATCCAAGAAATCCAATCAACACTCACACACACTAGATATACAATTGATAACACTATCATGCAACACAACAAAAGAAATACCATAGAATTTCAATCTTACAACATTGAATAATGTTGCCCACCAATATAGTTGTTCTACCACTTAATTGAATTTCACATCAAACACATGTTGTTCAAACTTCAATTTGAACACATAAACACACATTGATAAATTACATGATTCTAATTATCACTCCCAATTCCTCCAAAAGATTTGTTGTTCTTATTAACATCTATTTCAAGAAATCTAATTCATCCACATCACTTCGCCTCAAAGTCTTCAACAACACAATACACATGTCCCATATTATTCACTACTCACTAACTTCATTTTGAATTTTGATCATCTCATCTAGCAACACTACGACTCATGACAAACATTTTGCAACCCACAAGGTTATTGCAAATTTCACTAAACACTAAGTTTTAGCCAATATAAGAGATAAAATGTGCATCCAAATAATCTACTTGTGCAATATGCCATTCCATTCAACACTCAATTCCAAACAAAGACATTCTCCAAACATTTCACCTACCTATCCATCATCGTGGTCACAATTGGATCGCCTTCCACATTTTACAATTACAACCTCTTTTTAAAAAATTGGAATCCCCATTCATATTCCTCCATCAATGACCATCAACCAAATTTTTTGTTGTAATGAACTATTTCATTTTGCAAAGCCACTCATTGCCATTGAAGAAGTTTCCAAAATACGCTACACAACCATTGAATGACTATTCACAAAAACCCACACCAAAATTCATTTCTAATCACAGTGCTTCATCTAAAATATGGTGTATGAATGAGCCAATTTAATTTTTTATGAAAAACTACATATATGTACAAAGTTTATGTATATTCAAATTCTAAAAGCTTAGAATTATTTTTGTAATTGCACATTAACCTACAACAACATACACATCCAAAAAATTAATAACTTTCAAAGGAATCGAGTTTTAGTTCTTTAAATAATTCTATTCAACATAGAGTTGTTTGCCCCAACCACACCCCCACATAACCAAAACAATGTCACCCATATTTTTGGTGAGCTCTATAAGTAACCCAACATCATATTAGATAAAATATAAACAAAAAACTTTTTATTATTATGTTAACAACACAAGTTGGCACTATGCCAAAAACACAATGTGGATATATGACTACATTTATGATTTGTAATCATATATGACACACATGACTACATGATTCTATAGTCAACCAAAACCCATTGCTTTTACATGTAGGTCACAAATATTTGATTTGACTATGGTAATATAAAATCACAAATGTCCATTTCAACTATGTATTCATGTTAAGTCATTTGAACAAATTGCATCCCCCACCATTTTTGCCATGGACCAACTCTTTAACTATCTAACCATTATTTTAACTTGTGATAAATAATTTTATTATGTAAGTATTGTAAGTATATGTGTGTCCAAGCATGGGTAATTAAATTACTCATGTTAGTTGTAGCAGAAATAACCATCAAGTAGACTTTGTATATTGAATTTTAAAATATTATTTTGGTCAATATTTAATATGAACATGTTTTTTGACTTTGTTGTAATTGTATTGAACAATCACATGTTTAAGGGTAAAGGTAAGGTAAAGTGGCTCACTTTTTGTGTCACAAGTTTGATTTTTACAAATATTTGGTGTTTAAATACCTATGGTGAATGATTTAATTTTAAATACATTAAATGATGATTCATTCTAAAATAACTTGATTATGAAGACATTTGCACAATTATTTTTTGAAAGTAATGCATTCATTATCAATAGTGAACTTTTGGAAAAAACATTTGGACAAGTGTTGTTATACTATAACCATGTAAACACGGTCACCAAAAACTGCATCTTGGGAAAGGCATGGGAAGCCCAGCTTGCTATGCTTGTTGCAGGAAAGAAATGTTAGGCCAGATCCGTGAAAAAATGGCTACTCTAGAATCAGCCCCAGGAGGTGGCATGTTTTTTACCTTCAGTTCAACCACCGCTGGAAACAACGCTTTAGCTTGCAACGACCTGTGCGTTCCAATCGGGGACCGTTCAATCGTCGCTGGGAACGGTTCTTGAGACAACGCACATACATCCGACTTGTCTTGCAGGGGTAAGAGGTTGGGCGAAGAGCCAAGTACCTTGGTGCAACGCGCCCAACATACGGGTGGGAGCTCAAGAGGCTAGGGCCCCATCCCCTTTAGGTTTCCCCCACACAATGTTGAGTGTAAAAAGGATGAAGGATAATATGCGATTGGCTTTCATTGAAAAGCTCTTTACCAACCATGAGATCGGGACTAGCATACAGACAAAATACTTGTGCTTCAAGGGTATGTCGTATGAGAGCAAAAACTACTTGTGTGACATCAGCTATGTTCAGTTGTGGAAAGTTTTAGCTCGGTTTTAGTGTGGCAACACGCATCTTGAGGTAATGCTAGGTGCGTGGAAGGGTGTGCCATACACTAAGTGGCTTTGTCGAGGCTATGACTTGGGGAAGGTGAGGATGAAGAGCATCTACTCCTTGCCTATCCAAATACACAAAAAGTTAGGGAACACTTTTGTTCGGCCTTGCCCTTCACCCACACAAACACTCTTGTTGAGTTCATGCAAATTACGAACACGGTCGCCTTGGCCAAGTTTGTGGCATGTTGCTAGTACCAGAGGACAATTTGTCCTCCATGATCTACCTTTCATCTAATGGACTCTCTGGTCCCGAACAGACGTAAAATTGTAAACAGTAAATAGTTAGTTGATTGGATTGTTAAGAAAATCAAGAATTCATATTGAATTCCATTCCAAATTGTTTATTGTGACTAAGCATGGGTTAAGAATTAAATCATAATGCTCAATGTGAAATCTTATTATCTGAAACTTTAACCAAATGGTGGTTATGAACTTTCAAAAGGTCAGAATTTGACCTTGTTTTCAAAAGTCCTTTTGAAATGTTTTTTTTCTTTTATTTCTCAAAATTTTTGTGCCTCATGGGTACATAATTGAATGAGCTTTTATTCTTACAGACTTTATGGGGTTTTTTTTTAGGATTTTCAAAGTGATTTCACCATAGCAACTAACAACAACATTTTTCAATATGGGTTTTGACCTAATTATAAAAGGTTTCATAAGTGACTACAACTAAAATATTCAAATATTACACCAATGAAAACTTTAGGAATTAAAACCATATCCATATGGATCATTTATTAAAACTTGCTTGTGATTCTTGTAAAAGTTGTATTTGCTTAAAATGACCCATTAAACTATGCATTTACCTTTAAAGTAAGTATAAGTAGAATCCATTGAAATATAGGAAAATGTCATAACTTACAAAGTAGGTTGCAAGCAGATGAAATATTAGATTTTTCTTACTTTCAAATTAATGTTGCATTAAAATGTACTTGTAAACTTCCATCTTCTTCCTGTTATTATCAAAATGCATTAAACTTTTAATGTAAAAGTATGAAATTTTGAACAAAATATTCACCAATCAATTTCAAGCATACTTGTTACTTACTTTTATTACACAAAAGTCCTTCAAATTTTGTATTCGATTAGCAATAAACTCAATGGAGGCATATACAATTTCATGATGACATTTAACAATGATTTGAATTTATTTTAGATTATGTTTATGTTGAAATGTGCCATATTTTAAAATTACATTCTTAGGTGGGATACTTTTTTGGTCAAATTTACCATCTTTCACCCATTTATATTTCACCAAAATGGTGAATCTATAACTAAGTAACGCAAATTATACCAATAAGTAGTAGGTACTATTAAGTAATAGGTATTACTTCGCTACTTAATAAACCTACTATTACTAAGTAGGTGGATCTATTGCTAAATTTGGATTTCCAAATTTCGGAATTTGTGGACTAGGTACCTAGTACTTAATCCAATCCAAAATTTACAAATCCAAGGCTCATTTCTAAAAAAATACTTATTTTAGAAAGTCTAACACATACTAATGATGAAATAAAAAATTCAATGTCATTGAATTAGAAATAAAGTTTAAAAAATACAACTTGACAAGTTGCAATCATAGTCTACATCATTATGCATTATCCATTACCAAACTACCACACAAAACCTGAATGGTTAGGAATACATTTCTTTTCTATTCAATTCAATTGTACTTACCAATGTTCTATTTGTATTAAAAATTGGAAACTCTAGTAGAGCTTCAAGCCCTGAGGTTGTTTGTGTTAAAATGATTCATTACATGAGTAATCAATATTGAATAACACACTTATAAATTTTCAACTCAACTTAACATCCAATTTTTCACATAACCTAGATATTATCATATAATATACACTAAAAAATATACCCTGGAAAAACATCAATCATTCTATTAACATTTGAAGGAGAAAAAACCACTAATTTATCATTTGTAAACATTCTTGAGTTCGTAAACAAATTGACTAAGAATTCTCAAACATGATCCAACTTTTCCAAAACATTCATACTATGAAAATTGAATAATGATTACAGATTAAGTGGTTGGGGTGTCCAAAAAAAAGTTTTGCAAAATATTCAATGGACCCCTTCAATTGGTAACATCTTTATAAAGTTAAATGACACATTCATATTGGAATTTTTTATTTGGTTCATAGGTATATACATTACTAAGGTACTATTATATTCAAACCATTTCTAATTTGAACAACTTAAAATTTTTTTGACTAGTTATGATTTTGTTTGGGCCCATTGTGAAAAATGACTAAAACATCATGAATGTATTATTTCCTCCCACGTTGTATACCCAAATAGTTTAAGCATTAATGTATATAAAACAATTTAAGTGTAGTATGAACCAAGTGCCTTAGATTGAAATGTACAAGGTTCCAAAAGTGAAAAAAATTGGGGATTTTTGGCCATTGATAAAACATTGCCCACATTGAATGAATTTTATTATTCCTACTTTCATAAATGAAAAAATAAAATACTCTAAATATCTATATAAAATTTGGAAGGAATTTATTTCATTTGACATGAAAGAAAAAAAGAGAATTTAATACAAGTCCTAAGTTTTGTGAAGGACAAACTAAGTTTGGGAAGTTTCACGAATCTTTTTTGTGTTTCAAATGGGTTACTTCAATTATGCTTGGGGTTGGTTTTGGATCATCATTTGGATTCATGTAAAAAAAAATTGCAAAATTCACAATATGCATGTTTCTTTTACAAACCCTTGCATAAATGTGGAAATAAATTATAAATTTCAAAATGCAAAAATAAATTGTAGAAATCAAATTGTAATTCAAAACATAAATTGTGTGCAACAATTGTACACCACATCACCTTCTAATGTCAATTCCTTCTTGCTATACTTTTGGAAAAAGTAAATTGAGTGTGAATCATTTTACCATGGATTTATTTTCCAATACAACATTGTATGTGTCAATGCAATCTTCATATGTGTTTAACATAATTAGTTAACTTCTAGGCTTTTTAGATGAAGGACAACTTTTCACCATGGTATTTGGGTTCATTTTTAAAAAAACACTTATTGAACTTTTGAGGGGAAAATAAATCAAGTTTTGTGAAATTCATGTGACATGTGTAAAAATTGAATTGTAAGTGAGGTTACTTCTATTCACTACACTAATATGCGTCCAAATTCACTATGTTTCATTAGCTTTTAAATTAACTTGGACAAATTTACTTTGAAAAAATGGCTACTCCTTAGTGAATGAAGACTAATTGTTACAAATGAATTCATTAATCAAATTCATTAATAGTTAATTCATTAGCCTAGCCTTCAAGTTTGTAACTAAGTTAGGTTAGGTTATCTAACCTAAACTAGGAACCTAAGCCAATTAAACCCATCAATTTAATGTGCAAGTATGAAAGTTTGAACCCTTCACCCCCCCTCACCTCCACGTTTAAGGAACAAATCTTTAACCATTGGACCAATATTTAAATATTAAATGATATGATTTGTCATCGCATATTATTATGCACATTCTTTTCTTAACCTATTTAAGTATCTTTCCTACATATATTACCTTGTTGCCCTACTTTACATACTTATGTAATTTAGTATCATAATAAATTTAGGCTATTTTTAACCTAGTGTAAACTATGATAGGCTAGGTTTTAAAATTAAGCTAATGTACTTCACACTATCATAAGTTAAGATTTTAGGCTAATCCTATCTCTTATGTTATTTTACCTTAAGCTATTTTTGGCAGTTCCATTTTTGGTCATTTTATAATTTTAGGTTATTGTACCTTGGGTTAATTTTTGTTATTTTACAATATTCTGCCATAGTCTATTTTCAACTATTGTAAACAAATTCACCTTAGGTGTTTTTAGGCTATTTTGGAATATTTTAAGTTATTTCACCTTAAGCTATTGTAATATAATCCAGTTTAAATAATTCTAAGCTATTTCATCTTTTGCTATTTAAAGCCAAACCACCCTAAGCTCTTCTTCACTATTTTAAATTATCCCACCTTAGGCTATGATAGGTTAATCCAATTTGTGCTATTCTATGTTATTTTTTTATTATCTTAGGTTAATCTTTGTACTATTCTAGGTTATTCTTTTATTATCTTAGGTTATTCCACACTATACCATTCAAGGATAGTGTACCCTAGGTTATTTTCGGTTATTTAATGTTATTTATATCTTAAGTTGATAGTCTAAATTATTTCACCTTGACTATTTTAAATTATTTTCAACTATTTTAAGTTATTCCATCCACAAGGCTCACTAGCTAGCTCTTCATTTGCAAGCGACCCTACACCCAAATAATCCCTTTGTATGTCATTTGTCCAAAACCCATAACATCCCAACAAAATGACATTAAAGTTTGAGGTTAGCTGAACCACATTACAATTGATTTTGACATGAGCTCAAAATAAAGGAGGGTTTGAAAGTGACAAAATAGCTTTATTTTGATTATTGGATTTTGCATCAAGTCTTTCATTACCAATTCGGCAACCACGCTGTGATATTACCTTTGAGCTTCTTGATTTTGCTTTAGAGAATAGAGAAACCTAACAACATCTGGATACGGTTTCATGCATATCCAGCGCCAATGCATGTTGATATCCTGCAGAAAGCAGGTAAGGGGGCAACACTGGATTGAACCCATTGTCCTCAAGCAGGCTGCTGAATAATTCCTTGATTCACACACACACATCCCTTGATCCTAGGCGTCAAGGTTGCTTACATACACCACCGTGGTGATGGCTGACGCACACAGTTGCTTCGCTGTAAAAGCCTTCCAAGGGCAGAGGGTAGTTGTTGTTGTTGGGCATATGCTGCTGCTACAATGACAAAAACTTCTCAAATGGGCGATAACAATTACTTTGGATAGTGGGTGCCCAGAATTAATGGAGTACCAGAACTAGAGTGTCAGGAAAAGATGACGACGGCAGAAAGACACAAGGAAAAATGGTCACCAAGGCAGCAGCTCCTCTTTGATTTCGGGCAGTTTGTACTCATGGGAATGAATCATCATCCCTCGATTCCAGTGTCAGAAGGTGCATGCGCAATCACCACTTTCTGTTGAATCTGTTGAACCGGTCAGGTCAGATCAATGTTTCTTAACTTTTGTTCCCCCTTCCCCCACAGTCCAGTTTTGTTGGCCTTGCCTACGAAGGCAAGGATATCCGTTTAGATTCATTATACAGTAGAGTAGCTTAATGGATTTTTGTCCCCTAGGTACCAAATAGGTCTATTTTTATATGAGGATTTTTGAAAGATGATATTTGGCTTGTGTTGAGACTTGAGATTCGTTATAGAGTTATAATATCTGGAAGGATTTTGGTTTCTTTTAGAGGATTTTTTGAAGATTAGTTATATTTTTGCATGGTGAAATATTTGAGTTTCCATAATTCTTCTTTTGCCTTAAGATAAATTTTAATGTAAATGGCAAAGCCACAGTGTGACACACCCCTTGTTTCATTTTTGTGTTGGTTGCAGTGTTGCTGATTTGAAAAACAAATTTACAAAATTAAGGGACCCAAAAATCCCTGGTTTTTTAATATTTCTGGTCAATGGGAAGAAGGCCTTGCTGTCACAGCATTAGGCCTTGGGAACTGAGGGTGGCGCCTCCAGTCCATGGCATAATGCCCTACCAGCAGGGCCTTCTCCAGCACAAAATCTCCCCTGGGTAGCCGAGAGCCCTAACATTATATTTGCCTATAGTTGTTTAATGTCACAATTATACATGCCCCCAGTCTGCCCTTTGCCCCAAGTTTTCCACCTTGTGATATTTGGCACTCATAACCTCGCATGTTACAAGTACCAAGGGTCTCATAACATGCCCAATATTATTTTACTTAGCCCTAGCATCTGTAACATGCCTGAACATCTATAACATGCACCCAAAGTGAGTCTGGGAATGCCTAGGTGAACCAAGGGCAGACTAAGGTAAAAAAATTGCAGCAGTACTCTTGCACTGACCGCATTAACAACCATGGGGAAAGATAATCTTAGGAGAAATTGTGGTTGGGTAGGTCCCCAAGATTACACTGTTGTTTTCAGCTACGGCTGTTATGTTTGTGGAAAGGGGACCTTCAACCTGATAGCATTGCCCGTTGCCCCAAATCTCTCCTAGTTACATAATTATAAATCCTGTTGAACTCTTATTTTAAAATGAAAGGAATTTAGTTGCTAAATTGCTGAAGAAGAATCTAAAGCAAGGTTACAAATTTTATTTGGGCAAACCCCTGGAACTGGAACCTAATCTCAGGTTGGTGAGCCTATGTAATCAAGGGCTTGTCAAGCAGTATGGTAGCTTCTGGGGAGGGGAACACATCTGCAGAGTCACAAATGGAAATGCTCTGACATTTAATTCAGCACCATATTCTTGCTGTGAAATACATGCTTTGTCGAGTAAGTAGATGTAAAATCCTCTTTGAAATATTGTAGTGTATATGCAGAGGGCACATTATAACATGTAACTTTTTCTCTGCCCCCAAAGCAGGCGTTCTGAAAAAAGTAAAGCCTCTCCCCTCTGATTTTTTCATCCACTGTTGTGTCGCATAACACCTGTGGGTGAGGGCATTACTGAAATTGCGCTTGTGCTCAGATCTCATGCCCTTATTTCATTAATGCCCTTGCCCACGGGCTTTACTCTACACTTAACATAGATAGATGTTTCTATTTGGTGGAGATCAATCTCACACCCTTCCCCATGGGCTTTACCCTACTCTTGAACATAGATAGATGCTTCTATTTGGTAGAGATCAATCACTTGGTGAAATTGTAAGGTCCATCTCTCACAAATAGAAACTTTTGAGAGTCTGCATCACTTAAAACACCAATCAATAAATCAATGACTTCCATCTGAACTGGGTGGTGCACACCCCAAGTGCATTCCATTTGCTTCACATGCAAGAGGCTCTGTAGTTAAGCCAGCTAGGCTAGTGTCTTTATGTTATGCATGTGCATGCACTCTATTGGGGATTCGATAGTCGTTAGTCATTGTCCACCACCATTGGCGGATTATGATGATAGCTGCTGTGTTACAGGCATCATGAAGCTCAAGTGCAAAAAGTTTTTTCCTTCAGTTGCTTCCAAAAAATCAAAACAAACACGTATTGCTTTTGTATGCGAAGCTTTTTTGGTTGGTGTTGTATTCATGATTTGAACAGTGAAGATTGATTCTTGATTCTTTATGTCAAACAGTCACAGTCATCTACTTGCAAATTGGCTTATGGAGTTTAGGTCTAAGTTGTGACCACTAACCTTAAATTGAGCAACAAGTTTGCATAGAATTGAGATCCTAGAGTTTGTTTTCCTTTTGATTTTCTTTAGCTCATAGCAGTGATTGTCTTACATTACTATTCCATCCTAACAAACCATGGGAGACATTCATAGGCTCCATCAACTCTCATAACAAGCTCATGGAACACCTGGAACCAACCCATGGAACAAGTTCCCATTTGTGGTACATTTTTCTCCCCACCCAACTCCCAAAACCCAACCCCCAAGAAAAAAAAAATCTTTGATATTCGTTGCTGATAGAGTTGCAATTGGAGGGAGCAAATGTCATTTATGTCGTTTCCAGTCACGGATGGTGGACACTCAACAACACATATTTCAGCTACAGTACACTTCCATGTTGAGCCAACAACCACCGAACTTCAACATTCATATGCAACAAATGGGAATGATGATGACAGTCATCAAGGATACTCTTTTCTTGCAAAATAAGTAGGAAATAAATGGTTTTTTGATAATTTTTTCCCCTACCTCTTCTTCTTCACAAACACAATCAGAATTCCATTCATCACAGTAGGACAGAATATGATTTACCCTACAGCAGTAGCAGTAGGCCTTGGCTCATGACACATGTCTGAGGTAAACAATGCGGTTTTATCCATTTCAATGCAAAATATGTGTAGTATAGGTACATCACACTGTGACATATTATTATTCTGTTGTTGTGGCAATATGGTTTCTCATCACAACATTTGCAATGAGGTAAACTGTGTGGTTTCATCCATTTCAATGTAAAAAATATGTCTTATATAAGGTAGTGACATTTTCTGATGTTGTGTCAATAGGGGTTTCCCCAAGCAAAGCAATTGATCAATTCCTATGAAAGTTTTACTTACACCAATCCACTCTTTTGAATATGCAGCCTAGCAGGTGACTTATCCTACTGGGGGCAACAAATTCTCCTGGAACAAGAGAATGTCGAATGTGGGTAGTGCGGCATGTCTTGTTGGGTGTAATCCTGGACAGAAGGAATGACAGGAATAAGTCTGAGTCACAACTTTTTATTACCCTTCCCTGCAACCCCTTTCCAGGGGTTTTATTTTCAATTCTGTGATGTAGCCAAATTTGGCTACAGGTCAGAGAGCAAAGTAAAAAAATTTAAGAATCCTGCTTTATTTTGGCGACCTGGTGGACTTATTGCCTAAATATGAAAAAAACAAAATCCCTCAAAATCTGGCTACTTTGGTGCATTTTTAAAAAATAGTTCATATGAATCACACTGGATTTTATTTTTATTTTTTTATAGCCAAGAAGAAAAATGGTGCCCCTTTAAAATGCACTCGACAGATCCAAAAAATGAAATATTTCCCAAAAATAAATCTCCTTCTGTTCTATCCCACACTTTTATTACTTGTACTACAACTGTCGGGGCCGTGCAGAAGCGAATCCGTCCCGTCCTACCCCCTCTCTCAATATAACCTGTCTCCCGTCCTGTGTCGACACTCATCGTCTGTGTTGTGCTGCTGCGGCTGCTGTTGTTGCCCGCAGCCTTTCTGCCTTTCTCTCAGCTGGAGTGGATCAGTCAGTCTCTTGATCTTTCTTGGGGATTCAGCAGCTTGCTTGCTGAGGATTGATTCTCGTTGTGAAAATCATCGATCAGACTTCCTGCACTAGGTTGATCCGGGGTTTTGCAGTTTTTGTGGCAGATATATCAGCGTATTACGCAGTAGCAGCTGCAGCTGGGCAAGCTACGAAGTGTTCTCATCTTTGTAAGTTTTTCTTTGACGTCATTCTTGCTAGCTTTCACTCGACTTGTTTTTGGTCTTCTTCTTCTTCTTCTTCTTTCTCTCTCTCTCTTGGGAGGAATTCTGTTCTCTACGGCTGTTAGTTCTAGAGCTTTGCAGAGAGTTATTGTCGATGTTTCAGCGATCGAGTAAAACGATATGGAATCGCGGGTGGTCGAGAATCGAGACTTAAGGAATTACAGCAAACGATTCAAAAAGACGTTGCTCAAATTTTCGTATGTTGAGTCGAAGAATTTAGTCTTGAGATGAGATGCATATGAGATGGCGGGAGCAATGTGATTCCATGTTTTCCATTTTGAATCTGAACGCAGGCGCTGGTGATTTTGTTCTGTGCTTTCTTTTCCTTTTTTCTGTTGCAGCAGACGATGGCGGCCAGTCGATACGCAACGGGCATTTTGGCCGTGACTTTGGTAGCCATTGTGCAGCAGGTGCATGGCTGGAGCACGGCACATGCGACGTTCTACGGAGGCAGCGACGCCGCAGGCACTCAAGGTCAGATACGATTCTCCTTCTCCTCCTTCTCCCACATTCTCTGCAAGTGACGCCGAGTAGCGAAGTATCAGCAGTTCAAGAGATCATCAGCGATGTTCTCTCGAGTGCAATGCTGTCGTAGAAAGAGCGAACAGATCACCTGCAATGGAATGCAAAGTTGTACACTGCGCGAGGAGAGTTTGGAAATAGGTGCTCATGGCATTTTGATGTGGAGATCATGTATGTGTGCAACAGGCGGTGCGTGTGGGTATGGAAACCTGTACAACTCAGGATATGGGACCAACACGGCGGCACTGAGCACGGCGCTCTTCAACCAAGGACTGTCGTGTGGAGCTTGCTTCGAGGTCATGTGCCAAGGTAGTCGATGGTGCTTGCCGGGCAGATCCATCACCGTAACAGCCACCAATTTCTGCCCCCCGAATCCCAGTCTCTCCAACGACAATGGCGGCTGGTGCAACTGGCCGCTCCAGCACTTCGACTTGGCTATGCCCGCCTATTTACAAATTGCTGTATACCAGGCTGGGATTGTCCCTGTGAGTTATCAAAGGTACAGACATTGTAGATGTCTTGTGGGATCGACTCCTCTAGTCCCATTCAAAAAAAATCTTGTTGTATGATCTGCTGGATCATGATCTAGCGCAATCCCAGCTTCTTTCTAGCTGCCCATTATCTTTTCAACACTCCACTCCAGGACATTCTTGAAGCTCTTCTTTGCAATCGGAATATGGTTTACATTGTTAAGTCTGTACAAAAACACAAGAATCTCAATTAGTCCTGAGCTTTCCAGTTTCTAAAAGATCTTGGCAAAGCTTCCAATGCTTTAGTTGATCTGTTGGAAGCAAGACTAAATCTATTGACACAAGGATCAAGTCAGATGGTGCACTCGAAGAGATGTTCTGCTAAGTCTGTAAAAACACAAGAATCTCAGGGAGCTTTCCATCAATTTCTCAAAGGTTTTGGCAAACCTTCCAATGCTCCAACAGTTGATCTGTTGAAAGCAGCAAGTCTAGTGACACAAGGATCAAGTCTGATGGTGCAGAACTAGAGGTGTTTTGCAAAGTCTACAAGAACAGAAGACTCTCAAGGAGCTTCCCAGGAATGTTGTGGCTTCCAATGCTCCACTAGTTGATCTGTTGGAAGCTTGAAGTCTAGTGACACAACTTGGATCAAGTGTGCTGGTGCACAAGAGATGACAATTTTTGCTTTGGTCATGCATGGATCTCATGTATGTATCAATCCAGCTTGTTTTTTTTCTGTTGTCCAGTTTAAGTGCTTGCAGCTTGATGCTAACTGAGGATGGTTCCTTCCAACACAATACTTTGTTGTTACAGGGTTTCGTGCATCAAGTCTGGGGGGATTCACTTCACCATCAATGGACATTCATACTTCAACTTGGTTCTCATCACAAACGTAGGTGGATCTGGAGATGTGCGGGCACTATCCATCAAGGGCTCCAACACAGGATGGCTACCCATGTCAAGGAACTGGGGTCAGAACTGGCAAAACAATGCCAACCTTAATGGTCAGAGCTTGTCTTTCATGGTCACCACTGGCGATGGTCGAACTTTGACATCCATGGATGTGGCACCTCCATACTGGGGCTTTGGGCAAACATACACAGGAACCCAGTTTTATTGAAAACCTATAACCTCTGCCTGTATGTCATAAATATTTCCCAAAGTTTCGAGACGGTGAAATTAGTTAGTAGTAGTGTAAGGGCTTTGATTGATTCATTATTCATTCACGCAAGAGTTTCAAATTCCAGCTTCGTAAACACATGATGCTGTGTGGGTGGAAAATTTTCCACCCCTCCGTTTTAAAATTTGGAACAGAATTGGGACAGCAACCCATGTCTGTATGTAAAGATTTAGAGGAGACAGATTCTGAGTCAGCGGAGCTGTGAAGTGTTCTTGCAGTTTGATATAAGAGCAGCAAAAGATGCAGCTAGAAAAATTAGGGTTCCAGCATGGTAACAATATGCTGGAAAAGCCATTACCGAGATTGATGGAGGGACGGTGTAAAAAAACTGTGTTTGTGCCAGTTACTTGTGTTATTTCACTGACCTGTGGCTGCTGAGGTATTGGCACATGTTCACCCACAGCCAACAAGGTAGACAGACTTCTGGAGCTACTTGATCGGAGCCTTTCAATTTGATGTAGAAGATTTAAATTGAGTTGTGTGTTTGTTTGGGGATTCCTGCACTTGTAGTAGGCTAGGCGAGTTTTCATTTTGTCACACCAAAGACTTTCATGTGTGTGACTTTGTTAATTCTAATAGTACTTTTTCAACAGATTTTCATTTTGTGTTTGTGCTTTGAGCTTGGATTCCTGCACTTGTAGGTGAGATTAATTTTGCAACATCAAAGTTTTTATGCACGTGAAACTTTTTAGTTCCAATATTTTTGGGTGTCAATTTTGTAGTGCATGACATATGATTTTTTGTTCAAATTGTTAGATTTTCTGTTTTCAACCATAATTAACCTCCAAGGAATCAGAGCTAGCTACATAATCTCTACATAAATATGGTTACATATGAGGATGTTGCTCCCTAAAACTAACGAAAATGGGATTTGCTTGTAAGTTGTATCCTACATTAGTTGAGACTTGGAAGCAAATTCAATTGTGAGTACCAACCTTGATTCACATAATCATGTGAACAAACCCAAACGATTCAAATAAAATATGTGCTGATACAACTAAGAGTCTCTTAGTTCTGGAATCTCTTTGCCAACTTGATAGTGATGGATCCATATAGATGGTGTGTTTTCTGGTTGTGCTCAAATATAGACTGAAAAGTTCTCAAACTTGAATGTCATGGACAAAGTAGCTCTAGATGTCAAAGCTCTTGAAACCTGGGAACTGGCCAACACTAGTTTGTGGTTTGTACTCCAGGTCAACCTCATGGTCAGGTGACAAGTAAGAGGTTTCCAGTGTAAGAAGGTAGCTTACATCAAAGCAACTCAGCTTTAATTAGTGGTATTACCTAGAGTGGGACTGCTCTAGGAGAAAGACTTGTCTTCAAGCACAACCAACAAGGCAAGTTTCATCTGCTTGTGTGTTGCTCCCAATTGTGTGTATTTATATATATACATATATATATTATGTGCGATATGTGCATGTGTAGCTTTCAAATCAAAATCACAACTTTTTACACTAATACTTCCACTCCTTGGGTGCAAGCTGAAAGTTTAATTTCAACATTGGACTTTGTCACCTAGTACCAAATAAAATTTCTTTGTAATAAATTGAAATTGAGCCATGAAGTTGCATCCACTATTATTTGGGTAGTTGTTATCCCTTTTTTTTCTTGTTCCCATTCCACTTGCAATGAAATTTACTCACTAAGTTTGTATTGCTATTTTGTTCAATGAACTTTCCATTTTACAAGTTGCACTTAGCCAACAACATATTTGATTTCAAATTCCTACTATACTCAAATTTGTTAAGTTTGCATTACTATTTCATTCAATGAACTCTCCATCTAACAAGTTACACACAACCAACAACACAATTAGTTTTAAGTTCCTAATAAACTCAAATTTGTGTGCTTGGAAGTAACCTTGTAATGCAAACTCATGCTTGTAAGTGTACACAAATTTGAGCATGAGTTTGCATTACTAGTATTTGTAAGTGTGAAATTTTTTAGATCGCCCAATTTGGAAGCATTTCTTTCAAGGGGGGATATGGTGGTCCAAATCTCCTCCAAATGCCAGAAGCTACAGTTTGTTGCAACCTTCATATCTGAAATGGTGCGCTACACAAAAAGTGGACAAAACCAAACAAAAGTGTTCCAAAACAAAGGGTGGTAGACTTCAATTCAAGGACCTTACCAGCTATTTTTTAAGCCATTACAAGGTAATCCAACAGTTGAAATTCAAACATTTTAATTACATTTCATTAGGTTAGACCGACACCTTGGATTGCAACACAAATCAAAACCCCACAAAGCAAATACCTCAGGCCATAATAAAGCCATGAACAAGAACACCTAAGCAGTACATAGGGAAAGCATGCCCCTAAACTGTAGATAATTAAAATTCTTCAATATTACTAAATCAATTTAATGTTGAGGTAATGTACATATATAAAACTAACACTTAAACCTACAAATTAGGGGGTATAAAGTAGGAGATGTTAGCAGCTGAGTCAGTCATTTTCCTTCACTGACCCTTTTGGAGATCACTATATCCTGTACATACTTACAAGTCCAAAGCCAGTTTCATACTATTTAAAGGGTTGTATTTCATCGAAAGTATTGTGTATATGTCATTATATTGTTGTCATGAAGATGCAATAAGCATAAATTTTAGCCAAGCCTCCTTTTTACCTTCTTTTATCCTAAGTCAATTGATATGTTGTTGAATTCCAGTTATGACGATAATTAGCATTGATTTAGGTGAAGCACATGTAAGGTCCAATAATATGGTTGTCAACTTGACAATTATGAAAAAATTTCATATGAAATTTCAAGTCTTATAATTCCACTCCTTTCATCCACTCACCTACATATATGAAAAGATGAAATAACATGTATCTTTTTATAATAAAATTTCTAATTTGTTTGAATTTAAGTCAATTTAATTGAAAGCAAATTAAATCCAATGAATTTCAATTCAATTCAATGAGAACATTAACCTGCTAAATTTAAAAGAGAAGAGTATTGTATTTAATTCAATTTTGAAATTTGAATTCAATTGAGTTCAATGGAACTTGAATTTCATTAAATATATTTGAATTCCGTTCAGGATCAATGTAACATGTTATGGGCATGATGCTTGTTGCATGCATAATGCAACACCACAAAGTAAGGGCATGAATCTTCAAATTGAAGCTTCAATTGACCATATCCACATTTACACGAGGGATGCATTTACATAATGAATTAAAAGGTATACTAAGTAGATGATGAAAATTACAATAGTTTGGAGCATAGTTTAAATCAACATTTCCTAAGTTAAAACATAGCTTACACTAGAAGGCTGCCCTCAAGAGGATGAAGGTACTAGTGTACATGCTAACTCACCCTAGTTGGAAGCACCTCTTTTCATTCAACACAACTAATGGGCCCTTGTGTTGTTGGCCCAAGTCCATTAAACCTCTTGTAAGGGCACCCAACCCAATACTATTTGAGTCAAAGTGAGCTTAATTATAGAGCTTCTATTGAAACTTGTTAATTAATTCTAACTTGGCCTTTGTGCTGGTGCACATTACTAGTAATGATCAACTAATCTATTCATGAAAGAAAAAAATTGATTTTTGTGAAAATTAAGTTCCATTTGAATGAAAATATTGAATGACATTGCATGCACCTTGAATTGAATTCAAATTTATTTGAAAAAACATGGAATGAAATTGGTGAAATTTTGAAAATCTGCTCTGAATATGGTTTTAAACTAAATTAAAAAGGCATAGATCCAAAAAGACATCTTTCATGTCTCTTTATTTGGGAATGGGCTAAACAAATTTTAAGCTAGAATTTGATAAGACAAAATAATATGGAACCATGTAATCATCCTACCTAAACTAAGTACAATGAATCATTGTCATTATAATTAAATTTCTAGAGACAAAAATCACTCAAAATTCAATAGATTTTGTTCCATTAATCTCAAAATTGCAAAACTACAAATGTGCACGCTACCTCACCAAGCTATGTCCAATGATTTCAAAAGTGAAGGGGAACTCACCTTCTAGGAAGGTTAGGGAATGTTCACATCCAAACAAACAAACACGTACTCATTTCTTTCATGGCAGAATCATTAGTGGGGGCAGATTCTGCCTCAATATCACACCTTGGGTGGGTGTGATACACAATACACACTATACATGACCGCAATTGGAGACACTAATAATAATATCTGAAGGTGGGGAAGAGGAGGTGCTTTGGGTTTTGCTCTATGTGTCATTCATGTGAACTCAACCTAGATACAAAAGGCAGCATGCACCTGGCCTAGAATATGCAATAATTTATTCCGCTTCTGCTCTGTGTATGATTCATCTGAAAACCATAAGGACTCAGGAGTCAGGAGTATACAATATATACCCAGCTAAGAATATTCAACAAGACTTTGCATGCTTTTGGGTATTTTCTTGCATCTCCAATTCAACTTCATACAGAATCTATTACCTTCTGCAAATTCACGTGTACTCATGCATGTGTTATAACATAACTAGATAGTTTTGATGTTAACTTGACAATTTGATGTTATAGTTATAATACATATTAGAACATCTAGATACTAGATACTACATATTATATCATATAAAATATTAGATCATACCATATAATCACACAAAAAAATTATGAAGCAATACATATTATTATCCATTATCCATCTTCTCATGCATGCAAACATGTTTTCATCATTTATAGTATAAGAGTGCATGTGCTGAGAGAAAACCAAGGAATGGCATAATTTAAGACTTTGAAACAAAAATTCCAAAGGTTGTTGATGGGAGAGACGCAATCAACCATTTTGACTTTGTACCTGTGATCTAAGTACTTACATTAGTGAATACATATGTAGTTAGTAAATACAATTGAATTTGTTTTTTGAAAACTACTTTGAACTAGTCAATAAGTTCAAATAAATTATCAACTTTAATGAAAAGTTACTTAGACATTATATTTAGATGTAACCATTATATTTGTGATTGCTTAGGTATGACCAATCACAACTTCACTCAGTGGTTTTTTCGACCAAATATGAAAGTTTTTAATTATGAAAAATGATCCTTTTGTGTTTCTAGACTATTTTATTTAATTTGGCAAATTGGAAGTTTTATTTTCAAAATTTGGCAAATTTGGACCAATGTTCTCCATGAATATTCCATCACAGTCAAAAACATATCTTTCAAGTCAAAATTTGGCAAAAAAATTGCTAGTAAAAACCCATTGATCTCATTAATTGGTTGTTTCGACATGCCATAAACAATGGGTCATAAGTGACAACTTAAATCTATGACTAGTGAATGACCACATAATGGGTTAGAAAAGACAAGCACTCCCCTTGATAAGTTCTCTAAATTTTGAGTTGTTTACCTAGGGTAGATACACCAGTGACCAAACACTTATAAAGTCAAAGGAGGTCAAATCTTCACACATTTTCCCTCTGTTTTTTAACCTTAAAAAAAATTTGTAACCTTCCATTAGTGCTTCCAATGCCCCAAAAATTTGTTCAATTCCATAAAGGCATCAAGAAGATATGTGGTGTTTGGTGTAAGGGTGCCCAATGTTCAATGATCAATAAATCAAAACAAATTAGGATTTTAATATTAAATTTTTTTATTGTTGCATCTTTGTTTCTAAATCCAAAAACAAGGTGGTTAAGGAACCTTCTTCCTATGTCAAAGTCTTCTTTGCCTTAGAAGTAGAGACTTGAGCAAGTAGGAGGAGCCTAGCCTACTTGCTTGCCTGCTTGTAAGAACTGGCTTTGGTGATCCAAAAAAAAAAATCAAGCTTCGAGCCCCCCCCCCCCCCCCCCCCCCCCACCCTCCGCGATCAACGGCTTCATGCACTCGCCCACCACCCTTGCTCCTCCACAATCTCTGCTCTCTCTCAAGTACACACTATCG
>Ga0116231_10005181_pt1 | contig 25813 bp, 13 predicted proteins | sample S1TSphgellanicum_2_FD_89695 | JGI IMG/M metagenome (GOLD analysis project Ga0116231, IMG submission 89695) | Host-associated microbial communities from peat moss isolated from Minnesota, USA - S1T2_Fd - Sphagnum magellanicum MG | ecosystem: Host-associated > Plants > Peat moss > Unclassified... | reverse complement strand
TCCCAAGTCACGGGGTGAAACCCACTTGAGGGTTTCACAAAGTCAAGTTGCGGAAAGTTGAACTTGGTAGCACGCTCCCGGCTTCCAACTCTAGAAAGGGGTAAAGGGTCGAGTTGGGAGCCCCGGGATTAAACTAGGAAGAAGGTTTAGTAGATCAAGCATGAATCTGCATCAAAACAAACCACCCACGTGGTTAGTTCACATTCCGGGACCCCTTTGGGTGTTGGGATTTGTCACGGGCACTTGGACACACAAGACTCACCACGGCCCGGACTCGGGGGAAGCCACCACCTTCCCCCATATAGTATTCTTTGCGGCTGGTCGCGGAGGCTACATCCAAATGGCACAAATTCCCGGGACTCCCGAAATGGAGTCCCGAAATTGTCCCGGCGGGACTCCCGGAACTTTGACCCGCCATAACTCCCGACTGCAGAGTTGGATCGCGAAGAGGTCTGAATCAAAGTTGTAGCCCTCGTCGAGATCTTTTCAACGCCATGTCGCACGCTCAAATCGGACGTCAGAAGAGGTCGATTCCCGACTTTTAGTGGTCGGGAGTCAAACTGGCAGTTTGACTCCCGGCCCTTCTTTTGCCCATAACTTGGGCTGCAGATGTCCGAATTGCCAATTCGAGGGCATTTTCGATATCTACGTTTCAAGACCTTTCCAATGACACCAAGAACACCCCAATGCGAGGTGTTTTGGGCCTTTCTGTTGAGCTCTAAACATTCGGGAGTCCCGGAGGACTACAAATCCCAACTTTTCCAAGTGTTGGGCTTCACCCCCACACTTGGCCAAAGTAGGGGTGCGACAACTAGCCACTTGTAAACTTGGGTTTATTTAAAGAATGTCTTTGGTGTGATCCCCTTTGTGAAAATAAAATGTTGCACATGTTGATAACAAAATGGCCATGTTATGCATTACGAGCTAAAACAATAGTCCATGGCACACCATTATAGTGGGGATTACATCTTCCACTACCATTGTCTATTGTGAAACATTGTTTGTTAACAAATTGCACCCACAAGGTTTGACTTGTAGTGCTTGTTTGTTAATTGTTGACAAGAGATGCCATTTTAGTTACTACATCAGTTAGTGGTGACATTTACCTAATCACACCTTCTCTACATTACTTCATCTTTTAACAATATATAGTGAGCAATAACTTCATTACGTGGCATTTCTTTTACCTTGACAATGCCATCAACACCAACAAGGATATTTTGTAACCCAAACAGAATATAAAATATTCAAATATCAACCCCAAAATCCATGACTGTATTAAAACAAAGATGCCCATGATACAAAAGAAAGGGATAGATTTACCTTCACAATGTGGTGAACATATATTGAATTTATAGTTCAATTTGTTGCCCCTCCTATAGTTCATACCTGACCCTATTCAAACATAACTAGACATTTTAATTCAACATGAAGCCTTCACTCATTTTCCAAAACCTAGTTTACAAAATTTTGTGGAAGCAAAGTTGTTAAAGCACTCATGTTTCTAATCTTTTCACCTACAATATGACACCAAATATGGTTGTTCCTGAACAACCTCCTGTAGCAATTAAACCTTACTTACTAAGGGGTTTCCCACTTTCACCATGGTAAATTTGTCCAATTTCATTCAAAATCTAGTGAAACACAAAGTGAATTTGGACACATATTGGTGTAGTGAACAAAATGTCAAATGTGAATTTCAAAATTAATGTTATTTGTAAATATACCTATGGAAAAATTATATATTTTCATTTCAATTATTGTTCCAAATCTTCATTTTTAAACATATAATTTTTTGTATTAAATTATTTTGTACTTAATTGCTTTGATTCTAAACAACACAAAGTTTTGCAACCTTAAACAATCTTGTTTCTTCATAGAACTTGTATATGCAAAATTATATAGTTTCAAATGAATATTTTTCATTTCATTTTCCTTATCATTTCTTTCAAATTTTCATTTTTTTGTTTATATACTAGAGATCTACATTTGAAATGGAATCAAAATAATGGTGAGTAAAACATAGCTAGTAGAATATAACCAATAATAATGTTTTGTTCTAGGTTATACATATAATACATGTTAACTACAAATTTCTATGTGTCTAACAACTATACATTGTAGATCTATCAAAATAGAGTAATCTACAAATAATTTTTTAACAACCTCTTCAAACATTATTTGATCATTTTTCTTTTGTATTATTAAAATTTCAAAAGAAATATTTTTGTTTCATTCTTTTAAAATAATTTAACAAATAGGCAGGTTTTAAGTGTTTATTTTTTTTCTTTTTTCTTTTGAAAGATAAATACCCATATCACTTAAAACATATAGTCAAATTAAGTGGGTTGATGTCATATGGCTTGTATTAAATAGTAATGATATGATGCATAAAATATAATCAAATTATCAAAACACATCAAAATAATTTTTTAGCCAAAAAAAAAAACTTAAAAACATTGAAGAGAATATTATATCTTTTCTTTCTTGGTTCAATAATTCTTTCAATTTTTTTGTTCATATAATCATGTGAATATCACTTTTTGTGTAACACCTTAACAAAATGCAAATTTCAACGAGGGAGAGTAAAATATGCACATGCCTAAACATAAAAAACTCTTGACAAAAAATGTTGCATCATAAATCATAGTTACATGATAAAAACACAATTATAATATCTTAATTCTATTGTCAACCTTCATTCTTATTTTTTATTTGAAACACACTTTCATTGGATCAGTACCAAACTTGTTATATGCTTTCACATTTTCTCCCTCTTGCCTTTGTACTTACAATGTCACATAATATTTACATAATTGTAAGAAATCACACAAATTTATACTATTCATGAAATTTACAAAACAAAAAAAAAAAAGAGAAATATAAAAGAAGATTGAATACCATGAATAATATATAAACAACTCCATTGTTAAAATGATTTAAGATCGAATCCTTTTAGTGCTTTAAGATGTGGTTCGCAAGGTAAATTTTGAGATTGGCAGTCAAAGGATGGATGCAATTACAATTGCATTAAATGCAAAACATAGAAAGATTCAACAATCTCATGTTAAGTTTTGTTATTTGATCAATTTTCTTTTACTAAGTTATGAATGCTAGCAAAGAAGGGATGACAAAACAAAAAAGGTACCAAAAAAGGGCTGACCTACGTACAACTTGAAGGATAACTCTATTGAAGTTGGAGGTTGGGAAAAAAAATCCATTTTGAAAATACAAATTTTCCATATAAAAAATTGACAAGAAAAATTGAACATATTTATCTTATATCTATAATTTTAAAAAAATCATGTGAACAAGTACAAAATGTTGAATGGTCCAAAAAAGAATCATGTGACCTTCCAAATTGAAGAAATTCACCTACTTGTGAAAAAAATTCAATTTGCATTTGGTAGGAGATCATATTTTGTTTATTTCTTGATGTAAATCAAACAATGAATTTTTTTTTTAAGTTATATTTTTCTCCAATATATGCACAACTAAATAGATTTATGTCATTACCATGTATCTAATTAGTGCAAATATTGTTGTCCATGTACACAATTAACTAGGCTTAACTTAGGTAAGCTTTGCCCATGGAACTTCAACTTATAGATGCAACATGATAGGGACTCAATTATGTGAAGCAATGGACTCACCCCAAGGAATCAAGTCCCTTAGGCATGTGGAATCATGAGCATCCCCCTAAGATGCCTCTTTGTTAGTCCCTCATGCCACCAAGCTCCATGTACCTACTAACACTTAATTCCTAGCAACTTGTACATCCCCCAACACATGGGGTTAGCTTGAAGTTTTTCAGCTTATTCTAGACTTGACTCAAGAACTAAGTTAGACTAGCTAAAATGACACTAGAACTTAGCCTAAATGCATACCCTATGCAAGAGTCACTCCAGGACAATTCTAAGTCGTCCCAAGGCATCCCAAGAGCCAACACCAAGTGATGTCTCAAGATAATAGAAGCATCCCTAAAACAACTAAGTTGATTTGAAGGAAATGTGAGACAACACCAAGTGTCACCCTAGCAGAACTTTAAGTTACCCCAAAGAAAAAACCTAAGTTCATTCTGAGACTACAATCTCACCTTTGAACTACAATCTCACAACCCTATAGCCCAATTTCATAAAGCAAGTTGGGGAGTTGAATCCCAATCTGCCATGGCTTGAACTCTCACACCCCCATGGTGCCCCACCATGCACCATGGCGGTCCCATATGAAATTCCAAACATGCCATGTATGTAAGAAGATAAATAATGAAAGTTTTGGTTCTAGCCCAAGGGCAAATCATGAAAGATTCCTTTGGTTGGAGTCCTTTGACATGAACGATACCCTCTCAATGTTTTGTCTTGGGCCCTAAGCTACTAGGGTCTTTGGGAACACATAATGGGAATAAGCTTATAATTTTAATCTGTAAATTTTATATGAATATATTTTACATCCAAAATGGTCATCCCTGAAGGCATGGTAACTTTATGAATTTTGGCTTAGGCTTGTGGTAGGCTGTAGAATATTTTCATGGCTTGGAGTCATGGATATGTTTGATATATCGAGCATATCCTAGATGGGCCATAGGCCACCATGTCCAAGCCCCCAACAAGTCAAGGGTCATTTGGTCTATGCCCTATGCCACCCATGGCCCTAATGTCCTAGACCCCATGCTGTCACATCCCAACCCTTGCCAATCTAGGATCATTCTATCCTAGGCCTCATGTTGTCATGTCCTAAACCATGGTCCACCTTTTCCTAGCCCCTAAGGAACCTAGGTTTCATTCAATTTTGTTGTGGACCCATGTTGTGCAATGTCCTAAAGCCTAGACCACCTTGTCCTAGCTGTTTAAAGGTCTAAAATCATTTTTCATAGGTGATAAACCACCTATCCTAGGCCCCAAGCAAGCTAAGGGGCTTCAAGGCACCTGTTTTTGGGCCCAAATACCCAAGGATCTATTTTTGTCATGGCCCTAGCGCACCTTGTTTTGGCCCCCAAGCCACTTGTCCTGGTCCATTTGCTATTTGAACACAGAACAGAACATCTAGGGTCAACTTATGTCATGGGCCCAAGGTCGGCTTGTCTCGGCCCACAACCAATGATCCTTTTTTTGGGAAACTTCATTTTTAGTGTAAATTAGACAAAAAAGCAAACAAAGTCACAAAGTCAACGGTTGAGGGTCGAGACAAGCCAACCTTGGGCCAATGACACAAGTTGACCCTAGATGTTCTATTATGTTTTCAAATAGCACATGGATCGGGACAAGTGGCTTGAGGACCAAAATAGGGTGCCTTGGGGCCATGGCAAAAATAGACCCTTGGGTGCAGATTGTGCTAGGAAGGCAAGTCAAGCTAGTGAAGGTGCTGGTGTAGCAGTGTTACTACAAATTGTGCAACTTGGGTGCGGTTGAAGATGAGGACCACTTCTTGTTGGTTTGCCCTGTCTATCAAAGTGTTCGAGAGAGATTTAGAGGTTCATTGCCACTAACTGCCATCACACCTTTGGCTGAATTGCTGAGCTGTCAACAGCAAGGCATCCTTGCTAGATTCTTAGTGCAATGTCAGACGGTTAGATTTGAATTGCTTCATCAGACTTAACGTCAATTGGGTTCTGGCTCGGGCGCTGTTTGGCCCACTTAATGACGCTAAATTGTAAGTAAGTAAGTAAGGTACCTGGGCCCAAAAGTGGGTGCCTTGAGGACCTTTTAGCTTGCTTGGGGCCTAGGACAAGTGGCCTACTGCCATGAAAAATGAATTTTCGACCTTTTAACGGTTAGGACAAGGTGGTCTGTGCTCTAGGACATTGAACACCATGGGCCCATGACAAAATGGAATGGACTTTAGGTTACTTAGGGGCTAGGAGAAGGTGGCCCAAGGTTTAAGACACAACATGGGGCTTAGGATAGAATGATCTTAGGTTGCCAGGGGTTGGGATGTGATAGCATGGGGTCTAAAATGTTATGGCCATGGGTGGCATGGGGCTCAGACCAAATGACTTTTAACTACTTGGGGGCTTGGACATGGTGGCCTGGGGCCCATTGTAGGACATGCCCGATGTATCAAACATGTCCCAGGAATCCTAGCCACGAGAATATTTTACAGCCTACCCCAAGCCTAGGCCAAAATTCATAATGTTACCATGCCTTCATGGATGACTGTTTTGGTGTAAAATATTATGAGATAAAAAGTACAGATTAAAATCCTCTTTGTGGTTTTGAATCTGAAGCCCTCTAGGAAAAATCACTGAAGTGGCTACAAAAATGCCCAAATGTGGCCAAACCCTTCTTCAGCCCAGGTCTCCATTAGATTGTTGGATTGGATGATATAGGACATTTCTATTGACCAATCAACCACAAAAAGTGGTTGATTATGGAATACTGTTTGCTTGGCTGATTTGCCAAGTTGACGTTTTCTGTTTGCCATGTGGATGAAACTTCCTGTTAAGGCACCTTATGTCAGTAATAACTAGTAACTATGTGTCATCTTCAGTAATCAGTAGACATACTCTAGACTGGGTACATCTCTACACTCAAGTGCATGGACCGGGGTGCATCAAGCTTGAAACATTTGTAATTTGTTAGCAACATATACACTTATGAGGAATGGAAACATTCAGGGGATGTGATTGAACTGGGATTCTGAAAATTGAATCCATGAGCCTACTACAACTGGGGGAGAGTAGAATAGAAGGGAATCTGCAATTTCCTGGCCAGACTGAACCAGTGCACCATGAAAGATGATAATGGTTGGCCTGGTAGACAGGAAACACTTTTTCTGTTGGGTTCAAGCGCCCAGCTCATTTGTTGTTTTTACTACCTCCCTCCTTACACCTAAACGTCAGACGGGTGTAATATGACTACTTTTCTGTGTAGATTTTCAATCTCATGATGTTTAGGGGTTGATAAACCACGAGGTCCTTGAAGCTTGTTAGGTAGGTGTTGAAGGTACTAGGTATATAGTTGAGTGCTGGAAGTTTTTTGAAGTGTCTGAATGCAGGCTTCATTGATGGTGAGGTGACTAACTAGTTGGAGGTGACTGGCCTGCGCCCTTTCGGAAGATGTTAAATAATAAGCAACAGGTCCTTATTGCAGGCAGTACAAATTGGACTCTCCAAGATCCTCCAACACATTTCATCGCTGCCCATTATTTACTTTTGTGTATTCTTATGCACATTTTGAGCCTCTAATAGATACTAGGCATCCATTGATCAGGCCAAGGGCAGACAAGGAAAGAAGAAGCAGTACTGGTAGTACTTCCAATGAGGACCCTTTGCTTATTTAACGTCTTCACATTTTGATGTGGCATTCAGCTTCTTGAAGAAGCTAAGCTTTTTGTCCTTTCAGAAGGTATGAAAAAGAAAGGGTAGGAGGTTATTAACAACCTGCAAGCAGGTTGTTAGTAGGTAAGTAGTGAGAAAAACAACTGGGGTAACCACCAGGGAACTGGAACTAGGGAACTGGAACTCGACAGAAAATTGTTTCCTTATCACTTACAAAATCCAGCCTTGGTGGTGCACTGGTGAGTGCTGGTTCACTCTGGCCCATATGATGTGATGTGGGTAACAAGTAGATAAGAGTTAGGGGAGAGCTTGAAGAGTGGAGACTTAGCAGTGTGCAGAATTCATTCTGGATGAAAACCAAAGACAAGAGGCATGAGAAAATTAGATCCATTGGAACATCACACATTCCCTAGCATGAAACCTATCATATGCTGCCCTGTGGCTTCACAATTGCAATACAAGGGGAACATGGTATATGGGGAGTTGATGTGAATGTATGAGCAAATATTGGGGAGTTTGATTGAGCACTGCAAGGGGATGGTAACTATGGAACCAGCCAGACACCATGTAGCCTTCTGGTGTCTACATGATTGTGAAACACAGATCAACATAAAGGATGCACTCCAGGATGCACTTCATTTTGTAGATGAAGAATCTTCCCCATGCACATACTCCGATGGACTCCCTTTCGTAGGGGAATAATCTCAACTATGTACATTTGGATGCACTTCTTTTCTGGAAGAAAATGGGAAGAATTTCATACCATGACGAGGTAGTTGTGGTCATCATGTTTTTCTACATTTCTTTGACAATGAAAGCAGCCATAATTGCCTCCCCCAGAAAAGAAAATTTCCAAGTTGTGATTGAGTAGTATTGCAAGAAGATGGCAAGGTAAACTACTCTAAATGTAGTCCAAACATTGACATTGAGTGTTTTTTGGCTTTGAATGGCCATGAACATTCATTTTTTGCAACCAAGGATATGATTAGACTCCAAACTGTACCACTTTAGGCAGTTGGCTGCGGAAACAAGCAAATGTACCTCCATGCTCCCAACTTCTACAGTGATGAGATCCTTATGGGCTGGGTATTGCTTTGATGAAACCAAAATCAACTCTTGACTTTCCGTGTTTTGTCTCCGTAGGTTATTGAATCCTTAAACAGTAAAAACCTTTGAGTTGTCAATTTTCATTTGGTTGCGCTTCTCCAATTTCAATTGCTTGCTTCGCTTGAATTTGACCAATGTGAGTTCACAATTGTGAGAAGTGCATGGGGAATGAAGTTTTTTTTTGGAGATATGTTTTACTTGCTAAAACTTAGCTTGACATTATACTAGGTGATTCTCAAGTTGAGTATTTCAAAACCCACCTTTATGCATAACAAATGAGTATTATAAATTTTTTTTAAAAAACAAACAAATTGATAGCCACATCATTATTACAAAAGTGGGGTTTAGTTTAGCAACCCAATTCACTATTGGGCCTTATAAGTGAACTAGGTCACCATAGGTCATCATTTCCTTGTGCCATTTTACCTCAAAGTGAACATGACCACCACATCCTTGCATCACTTCACCTTGGTAAAACTTGAATCATTCATGTTCACATTGAATAGAAGTGATGCACTAAGGTCAAACCTTTGTATTATTCAAACAATTAATTTAATTTAAAATAAAATATTATAATTTATGATTAATTTATATATTTCATTTCAATTGTGTATAAATTTATTAAATGATAGTATGTCAAATACAATGACATTATATTTAATACTCAACATGTAGCAACCAATATTTAAAATTAGTATTAACTAAAACATAATATACTATTTTTTTGTTGACATAAAATATTAGTTATTTATAAGGTAATTTGAAATATCAAAACCAAATTTATTTTCAATTAAGATAAATGGTTTTCTACATTTTATTTATCTTTCCCATTAATGTTTTTGCATAAAGAAATGTTGGAACTTATCAAATCATACTTTTTCTCCAAGAAATAGTTTGTGAATTGTTATTAAACAACAAAATTCAAATGTGTTTTCCTTTCAATGGAATTTTATTTAATTATAATTATATGTGTGTTAACCTTTGAAAAAAAATTAAAAAATGAAGTTTGATTTGTAAAACAATATTGTGCATTTGTGATATACATCCAAATTTTTACACCTTTTATCACAAAACAAAGTGGTAGTTAGGTGGCAAAGACAATGCAACACTTTTAAGGAGACCAAGGTTCAAACCTTGTTACAAAAAAACATATATGAACCATATACATACCGTATTTTGATAAAATTATTAGCAACATATAATATTAATTTAAAAATTATTTTAAAAATGTGATGGAATTCATTATTAGCGATTTCAGTGGGTGAATTCATTATGTATGTATCAACTAGCCCCCAATCTATATGGGACATAATGAATTAATCAAATTCTTGTGTTACAAAATTGGGACAATTTCACTGAAAACCTAATGAAGTTGGCCACACCCTTACTAGTGCATCTATTGTTTAAATAAGCAAACTCATAATTATAGAGTTTCAAAAATTTCAAAGTCTAGTTATTTGGTTATTGTGTAATTTAAATACTTTAGCAAAAGACCTTGTGTGGATGATTATGAAAAGGCAAAAAAAAAGATCGATCAACTAACATTGGTCTCCACCTTTATTATTTATAGTTTAAGCTTCTAATCACCATTTTTGATATTAAACCTAAATTAACTTACAAGGGCCTTTACTAAACTTAGTCACCTACATATGTTTTAATTCATTGGACAATAATGTTATTCTTAAAGTAATCCTTATTTTGGGCTTAACTTTGGTCTTCATTGTAGTCATTCATCTTCCCTTTTGAACTATCTATAAAATCCATCGAAGTGAGGATCAACCTTGAAACTAAGGATGAACTCCCAAAAGTGATCACCATAGTTTCTTTTTTAATTACACAACAATCTACATAGGTTATGGTCACATAAATTAGGAAACTACTTAGATAAGGGTTAACTAAGTTAGGACCTACCTACCTCTTTGTTTACTTACCTAGTACCTACCTAACTTCCTAGGCATTGATTACTTAATAAGAATACATATGAACCCGACATCCAAAGAAATAGGACTTGGATTATGTTTTGCTAAGTAAAACTCTAAAACATTACAAGGGGGAGGGTGATCTTCAAGGATTGCTAAGAGGAAGGTGGCACTACCTTCCAACACAAATTCAAGAAAATGCAATAAAAACAAAAACAAATTAAGCTTGAAATTCTAGCTATCCATCGAAAGGGCAAGAAAGTAATTACCTTCTAGCTCAAGTAGTTGTACTTTTGATAACGACTAGTTTAACAAACTAGTACCCTCCAAAGCTTGTTGCCATGCCATGCTAAGTGGTTGCCTTTCACCAAATAGAGTTACAAATTTTTCCTACTATCTTTTAACAATTACTTTTTAGCGAGATACAATAATCTAGATAGTAAGTTTTAAATGTAACAAAGAGGTAGAATAAACTAATGTGAAAATTATAATAATCTACATCAAACTATCATAAATGATTAGCATTCAATAGGGAAAGTAAGGCAAAAAGAAAGAAAGAATAAAATGAAGACACCAAAAGTTTCCCAACCTTCACACATTTTCTTCCATTACTCTTTCTTTCCTCATTCAAGATCTCTCTCCTTCTCTTTCATTCCTCCGAGAACTTTCCATACAAGAATGATAGGAATTCATCTTTTAATCCCCTTCTTCCAAAAAACACATAAGGTCCATATTCCACCCCCAAAAGTAGGCACCTTATCTTACTCCTTACACAAATCCCTCCTAGTTTATTAGTAAACAATTACTAATCACACATTTCCAATGGATAACTAACGTAATGGCTTCATCCCTAGGATAAACTAGAAAACAACAAAATAATCAACCACTAGTAATTATCTAATTATGAGGAGGCCCATAGGACTAACTAGTCTAGGTAGATTTTCTACCTTTAACAAAGACTAAGTGAGGTGAATTCTTTAGACATGGTTTTCAACCTCAAAGGCATTAAGGAAACGACATTTCAAATATCCTTATATTCATAAGAACTTTAATGATTTCTTTCCTAGGTATCTTTATATTCACCTTGGAAATACATTAATGATAAATAATATCCCTTATAGATTTTTCCACAATCCTCCCTTGAATGCCATATTTTTCGTTCCATCCTTCAAAATTGCAAAAAAAAAAGACAACTAGTATACCTAATTGGTAAGATTTTCTTGTACTTATACGCTACATTACTTTGGAATTAATGTTCCTAGTTTTGTGAAGGACAATCCTTTTAGTGCCATCAAGAATCTTATCATACTTGCTACAGGATTCAAAAGGATATGTGAATAATGCAATAGCAAATGCGATGCCATTTTTTGTACAAAATCACCACCAAGACCTCATGTTTTTGTTTCATGAGTCTAGGGGTTTTTTGGATGACCATATGAATTATTTCATCTTAACTTACATGGTGTTGATCTTGTGATGGATTGCATGCTCTCGACAAATTATTCCCAAGTTTCCAAGTATCTTGCTTGAACCAATGCAAGGGAGTGGGGTAATGGGTGTTATTTTTGTCAAGGTTATGGAAGATGTGGAGTTCTCAACTTCCCATCCTCTAAATATAGAAAAAGAAGATGAAATGCGTTCCATTTCATGTCTTAGGATTGATTTTAAAGAGCCCCATTTTCTTGCATTGAAGGTGAATCCTTTACATGTCATTTTTGATTTAAATGGAGTTCTTGTGGTGACACGGTTCAGGGTGTTTCAAAGTACAAGGACTACAACCCATACTCAAATGCTTACATTTGGCTCCCTTGTTTTAAAGCCTAGATTAAAGGAATTTCTAACAAGATGTTTAGTTCAATTCACAATGTAAATATGGTCCACAACCCAACACCACAATACATATATCAACAAATATTTAGATCAATCCAAAGATGAAGCACAAATTTTTATTGATCTTTCAAGGATGTTTGGCCAAAAGTCTTGCAAGAAAAATGATCATTGATGATTTCATCCTACCAAATCCTAACAAAAGTTTTTCTCTAAATCATAAAAACCTTGATGTATGCTTTTAAAGTTTTCCTAACATTGACATCAGAAGTACATTACTCATAAATGATATGCCATGTAAATCTATATTTAATAATTCTTTTAGTGCCATATTTTGGAGTCATTTGACCTTTCTCTTAAAGTTTGAGATTATTTGTTTTCTATTGTATTTTTTATCTAGTGGCATTTCATTCTTTTATATATGATGTTCAATCATTTGTGAGGGACAATCCTAAATTTGGAAGATTAAAAGTATAAGTTGGAATTATTTTCATTATAAAATGTTATTTGACAGTTGCAATGCTAGGTGTGAGATGACATATTTTATTTTTTTTTTAAAAAAATTTTAATTAATTTTTTGAAAAATATTTCACCTTATTTCTTCAAAAGTCATTTTTAAAATTCAAATTATACATTATATTTATCATATGTTGGCCAATTGTTTACATAATTGAACAACCTTACAAATGTGAATGAATGTTTGGCAGCCATTAGGTATCTTTTCCATATTATTTCCTTTAACACTAATAGCATTTGGACATTTGGTGGCCAATTTTTATTCTTGTTCTTTGTAGATTAATAACATTTGTATACTTTTAAAAAAAATTGATGTTGTTAGCACAATGTGATGCTACCATATTGAGAGTTGAAATTTTTTTGTATTGCATTTTATTGACAAATATTCTTGGTTGTTATAATTAAAAAATTTTTGTAGCCAACTACATTGATTAAAGGCATGTCAATATGTTCTCATCCACATTCACAAGTTGTTGCCCCTAGAAAATTGTTAATTTTTGGTGTGAATGGTGTCATATGTTACTTTCCACAATGTGCCACTTTGGAAGGGAATATTTGAATGTTCGGAATAAATATTGACAAGAGCAAAGTGGAAACAAAAGTTAAAGTGGAACATTTTTTTTGCAACATCTAAAAGTTAATTTTATGTTGTAATGTGGTTTTATATGAATAATGAAACTTAAGGATGTGCTTGAGATTCTTCTTTTGTTGATGTTAAAAAAATTTGTAGACCAATTCATGTTCATTTGGGGATGAGAACAATGTTCTATCTAGAAATTTTGGTGCAATTATAGATGGGTCATTTTATTATCTAGAGGATTTGAAACAAGTATATTATGCTTGTCATGGGTTACCTCATGAAAAGGAAAAACAAACGTTGTTCATTGACAATAAACCCAACAAGGTGTTTCGAAATCCAAAGTGGAATGGTCTTTTCATTGAATTTTTCATAGTAGATATGTTGTTAAATAGTAAGGTGCAATGATTGGACCTAGCATCTTGTTTGTGGCTAGCCTTGATTGGAAAGCCATTGGTGAACATAGTTTGAATCCATTATGACATCATGGTGAAGTATTTTTTAAGCTTCATTTAAATTCATTTTTGCAAATTCATTTTTGGTTCATGCAATATATGAACAATGACAATGGGGATGTTTGAAATACTTAGCCCCTTTTAAGTATGCACTCTAAATTTGATCACTTTAGAAAATTCATTTCATCTAATTTTATCTTTCATCTTATAACTTTAAAAAAATTATTTCATGTATTTTCTAGTATTGATGTTTGTAGCTGGTTTAGACTATTGTTCATAGACTGCATGGCATTGTTTGCAACTTTGAAAATGAGAAAGTGATGTCAGTCATTTAGATTCTTAGTTCGAGATGGCATCAATGCAGTTACATATTTGACCATGGACAGTTACAAAAGACCTAATAATACTAGGAATTGATGTAATCCTTAAGGTTTACACTATTTTTTAAGGTTTACCAAAATAAATTTGTAGTAATGAAAAATATTGTGGATTTTCCATTAATGATATGTTTATTATTTTGAAATTTTGTATGAAAACTCTTGGTGAACCTCTTTTTGGTGTTGTTAATAACTTGGTGGCCACCATGTTCAATTTGTATTTGAAATGTTCAAGAATTTTTTTTGACCTATGTACATTACATGTTGTTAAATTTACAAGGTCCTTTTTTTGGTGTCATTAACAACTTAATAACCGATAAGTTCAATTTGTATTTAAAATATCCAATAAATGTTTCTAACCTATGTAAATTGCATTTTATTAATTTTACAACCATTTTTTTGGGTTGTTAACAACCTAATGGTCATTAATTCATAGTTATAATTGAAATATGCAATGTTTGAACTATTAAAATTCCTTGTTGGTATTTTGAAACTTTTGTAGAGTCCAAAAAGTAATTAAATATGTGTCAACTTGTACAAAACAAAATGAATTATTGCCCTTGTAGTAACTAATATTCAAAAATAAATAAAAAGTAAAACAACCAACTTTAGCTTCCATTATTGATTTTTTTCAACATTGGAATCATGTACAAATTTTTTTTTTCAATATTAGAAAAATGTATTAAATGCTCTCAATATGTTAATAATGACCTTAATGTTTTACGTGGAATGAGAGAGGTTTCAATGAAAGATGTTCATTCTTCTTTTTGGAAGACTTTTATTCAGAGCAAAAGAATTCAAAAAGACCAAATAGGAACGGGCTAAAACTTGTAGAAATGCATATTTTTGCCCTTGAAAACGAAAGATTCATGCGAAAACTCAATTCATGTCTAAATTTATATTTTTCAAGCAAACCTCGGGGGATCAATACTATGAGAAAATAGGGTGTTTTGTAACTAGGATTGCAACTTTTGTATCTTTATGTTATAACTATTATGCAATTACATAAGCAACAATGTGTTAAAGTGGCAATGATGTGTTGACAAATCATCAATGAACATGTGAATTTTTAAATTTTATTTTGATATTTAATATTTTTATTAGTTTAATTTAAATCATCCAACTTAAGGCCAATAAGATGTTAACACATGACACTTAGGTTAATAGGTAAGTAAGTCTAAAGTTAGTAATCATTATTACCTACCTTTCCTAGGTTAAGTAGGTAGGTAGTTAAGCCTAGGTAGATAGGTAGATAGCTTTAGATTAGGTAGGTAGGTAATTTGGAATTATTTTATTTTATTTTGAGGTTAACATGTAGGGCCAAACCTTTTTTATTGATTTATTTCAAATGTCATTTAAAAAAAAACTCCAAATGTACTTACTATATACTTTACAAACTTGAAAGGTATGATAAAAAATATGGGAAGAAAAAAACAATTGCATCTTAGTCGTAACTTATTTGAAACTATTACAAAACAAGCCAGTGAGTAAACATTTAAGCTCTTAAAAAGCTTCAAATCCTAAAACATTGTCCTTTTTCTTTTCAAATGTAAAAGGTGTTTTTAGACCTTGACTTGGCACACCCATAACCATTTAAATTATTCAAAAAAGACACAAAATACGGAAGATATGGTTGTCAAAAGTAAGCAGGGTCAATGTTTGATCACTAGCTTAATTCATATTTTAAGATTCAACACATTCATCTTCTTCATAACTTTTTTTTGTTGTTCCTTTACCTCTGGAGCTCAAATGTTTGATGTAAATCTTAACTTGGTGCACCCATAACATTTTAGATCGTTAAAAATAGACAAGAAACAAAAAAAAAAGGTCTAAAATTGAATGGTTATTTAAAAAAAAAACACATTATGTGATTTTGAAATGTTTTGTGCTTCTTTTGTGTTGTTCCTTTACCTTTGGAGTTGAAACATGTAATGTGTAGCTTACCTTGGCATCCACATAATGTTACATCACCCAATATAAACAAGAAACAAAAAATATCTAAAATTGTTTAATCATTGGCCAACAATCATTGACGGGCAATTATACCCTAACACAATATATCTATTAAAGGTTTATTAATTATTATAGTTCATACTAGTTAATAACTAATAATTAATTATTAATCTATAATCTAAATATTAATGTATAATAATAATAGTAATGGTAATAATAGTAATATTATTAAATAATACATTAGCATAACTATTATTAAATTTTAGTTATGCTAGGTTAGGTTATGGTAGCATAACTTATAAAAATAATTATTATTGTAGCTAATAGTTGGGTAGTTGCATGAAAATTCAATATAATAGTTGTAAAATAGTTGGAAAAATTTGTTAATGAATGTTTTATTTATTCCAGTTGTATTGTAGTTGTCATATGTGATTCTTGTGCAACTTGTTAACAAAGTCAAACATGGTTGACCAAAACCATATATATGATGCGTACATTCATCCATATAGTGGTCCATCTTGGGACTAATATGCAACTATAATAGAACTCCACAAATTTTTGACATGGCATTTTATTTTTTAATTCTTTATATTTCCATAGGATATGCAACATAATTGCGGATTAGTTGTTTTCAAGCTCTAATTATAGTTTATGAAGTTTCCATGAACACAATTTCTCATAGTGAAAGATGGCATAAACTTGTGTTATAGATGGAAAACAATTGTCTTGCAAAACAAAATTCCTATTCCTTAGGGATGGGTTTTGGCACATAAATGGATGAAATTTTGATTCTAATGGTCACCCAATGTGTTTTGAATTGGATTTTGGCAATATTGTCCATTCTTTGATGCAATTTATGCTACCATAATGATGTGTTAAATATGATGTATAATACCAATTATGATGCAAATAATGTCATGCATGTATGTGGTTTCAGTTGATTTTAGATTTTGTGTTTAAGGTTTTTTATAGCAAATGTTAAAAAATGAGTTTCCTTGACATTCTGACATTGTGATTTTGTGTTTTTAGTAATGCTAACTTGTCCATTTGGTGCGCTTGAAAGCAAATACTTGCTCAACATTAATTCATACATTGAAAATGTTCACAAGGGATTTGTTATTAGCTAGGTCATTGGAAGTCAATAAATTTCAAATTATATTTTAGGCTACCATAAATATTTTAATTATTAGTGTACCAGTATCACAAACTTGCCCTTTCCATGTATTTGTGGTTTACAACATTTTAACAATGTGTTCAAAGTTAATTGTTAAGAAGTGTTGATACAATCATTGATGCAATGTTGTAATAACATTATAACACATTGTGATGATTGATCGCTATATTACAATGCCATTACAACATCATATTAATGATTAATTAACATTTCATTAGCACTTAATAATGAACACATTGTTAAAGGGTTGTAAACACATATACATGAAAGCAGCAAGTCTATGATGATTCTTTTTCTTTTCTTGGTGATATAATAATATTGGATTTTTTTTTAAAACTAAAAAAATTAGACAAATTTTTTTTAAATGATAAATTTTTTCCAAACACAAGCTAAATTTCAGTAGTAGTAATAATAGTTGTGATTTCTGAAGTTTACCAACCAACACCAATATTGCTATGATATTTCATGACAACATTTTACCTTCATTGCAATGGTGTGCATATCATATTTTACTATTTTTCTATAGTTCTCAGAGGAAAAAAAATGGAAAAAAAACTACATAGAAGTAGTTGGAAAAAACACTATACTTATTTATTTTCAATATTAATTTTCAAATATGTACTTAACACATTTCAATATTCAAGGTCATCAACACAAAAACTCTAAACACAACAAGCAATAACTAACCACCACTTGTCTCAACTCTCAATCCGTACATAAAGTAGTTACGTACTAAATATCGCAAATACCAATAGAGGTAGTGTTGGACAACCATATGCAATAATAAGATATCATAAGAATATTATAACAACGTTATAACAATATGATCTATTTCTTGATACTATAATCACTATTAGTCTAAACACCAAGGTAGTATCGATATAGCACCACATATTGGTACAAAATCCCAATCTTTTATGGGTTGCTTTTAAACACTATATCTATAGTCATTTATGGGTTGTTTTTAAACATTATAAATATCATGTCCTTTGACAAAATCAGGGTGTCAGAGTAAGAAAAATAAAAATTCATTGGTTAAATGTAGCCTCAAAGAGGCCTCACTCAAGAAGATGAAGGCGCTTGCCCAGGTGGTGGTTCGCACTGGCCAGCATGGCTGCACAAAACTTACAGCTCTGTCCAGAAAGCCAAACCTCCATTGTTGTACTTGTGAAATGTTTTCCTAACGTCAAGAGCCATTAAAATTCTCTAGGTTCAGAACCTTAGAGGGAGCCCTGACTTCTCAACATTGAAGCTTTAGCTTAATCACTGACTTAACCAGTGATTTGTTCCAACAAATTTTGTAGTTTTTCCAACAAAAAAAATTGGGAAATTTCCAGATAAATGTGTTTTACTTGAGTAAATTTGACTATTCCAATTGGGTTCCATTCATTATTTAACCACTATGGTTAGCACAGGTTCTGTTTTTTATACCTCCTTAGTAACAGCCCATTAGTCCGCATGCATCGAGTTACATAGTAGTCACCTAGTATCCTACCTACATATACCTGCAAGACCTATCTTTTAAAAGATAAATTAAGATTGGAACATTACATTAGCTCCAGTTGGAGTTGATCCATAATTGAGCTCAGCCATTACAAGTTTCTAATGCACAGTGCATAAGTGGCTCTTGGTTCACTCTTAGAGTGGCTCCAATTGCAGTAAGTTATTCAGCACATTAAATTCTGAATGAATTGTCACACTAAAGTAGTGAAACTTTCTTTTGGGTTGACAAATGTGTGCAAATAAGGGGAAGGGCATCATTAAAAATAAATGCCTATGGTTAATTTTAATGGTTGGCCTAGGTGTTGAAACATCCATGTAATCTCTCCTTTTTGATACTTCGCAGGGTATTTTATGGTGTTTATGTGTGGGGCTAGAGAAGATTTAAAACTCCACTTTGGATGTGTATAATATTTAATGATTCTCAAATACAGTGTTGTTGGAGCTTCTATTTTTGTAGCTGATATTTGTGTGTAAGACCAAGTTAGTGGAAAGCACTAGCCAGAAATTTCTGGAGTATTTGGAAATGGAATTTCTCCTTCACAAAGGAAGAGGTGTTTAGAAAACTAGTCTCAGGGTGCTGTAATTGGTATCATCTGCAAGTCAATCATCTCCTCATAAATGATCATAGCCTATAGTGCAACTCCGCACTGAAGCACACATAGAAATAGAAATTGACCCACACATTCAAGGGAACAGGACTTTACACAAAATTAATTCTCCAGCTTTTATTATGAAGCATTGGAGCAATTTGTAATGGAATCAATCAAAATGTCTTTCATATGATGAATTCCGTCAGGCATCTGTGTGTGGGTTTCTATCATATCGCAGCACATGTGTATGAAATCTGTAGCAAAAAAGTGACTGGGTGAAACCTTGTCTTGTAATTTGTTCATGTACCCCTGGGAAGGGTAATGCTAATGCTAGCTGCTACATTCATGCAAGCTTTGCTTTGCAATCATGCAAACTGCTGCCAAGCTTTTATATGTCAGCAAAAGCATGGTAGTATGTTGAATCAGAGATGATGTAATGAATTGCAGCTACACAAGTGACTATTGTCAGCACTGCTGAAATAACTACAATTGACCAGTGCCATATTAGCCTCCATGTGCTGAAACCCTTCCCCTTCACCTGCAAACTCACATTGCCACAAAAAACCATTAGCTCAAAGCATCACAACATCTTGATCGGTTCTGTAAAATTCAGCTTCCCAAAAACCAAATTTCAAATTGTCAAAACAAATTCCTCAAAAACATCTTCATTGGTTTTCATAAAATGAGGTTCCCAAACACCAAATTTCAACCATGTCACAACAAATTACTCAAAACCTTCTTGATGGGAACTTCCATAAATTCAGCTTCCAAAAACCAAATTTCAACCATGTCACAACAAATATACTCAAAAACATCTTGATGGGAACTTCCCATAAATTCAGCTTCCCAAAACTGAATTTCAACCAAGTCACAACAAATTTACTCAAAAACATCTTGATGAGTTCCCTATATTCAGCTTCTCATAAACCTGACTTTCAACCATGTCACAACAAATGAATCAAAAACATCTTGATGGGTTCCATAATTTCAGCTTCCTACAAAACCCAACTTTCAACCATGTCACGACACATTAATCAAAAACATCTTGATGGGTTCCAGAAATTCAGCTTCCCACAAACCCTACTTTCAATCATGTCACAACAAATTACAGCTGACATCAAGTTACTGCCAGTTCATATAACAGTTCACTGCCCCCACACCATCAAGACTCCCTACATACACTGTCTTAAGTTTGATTGATATCATTATAACCCTGGCAGCTAATTGTCCCAGCAATGAGATTAATATTCTTGATGACAACATGATATAAGTTGCAACAACGAGTCTAGACTTTGGTACAAGCGTTGAGCTGTTGGGATTTAAGAGAAAGAGACAATGGAATTTTTTAGGGGGGCATTATTCCAGGGTGAGATTAAGAGACCTTGAGGTACATGTGGTGGACGATGCCAGACTCGAGGGGGAAGGCAGCCATGGCACCAGTGAGGGCAATGAAGTCCCCAAAGAAAGGAAGCAAAGCTCCAAGGAATGTGCTGACAGTGATGTAGGTGCCTCGGGTGATGAAGCGCACAAGCATACTGTGAAGAGACCAATCGCTCTGATCCTTCCTGGCAAAGTATGTGTCCATGAACTCATACATTGGTGTTGCATAGATCTGTACACACAAGCAAGCAGTGGCAGCAGCAGCAGCCCACTTTTATAAGTTACAGAAAATTCCATTTAGTCCTCTGCAAAGAGACAAGAAGAAGATGTTGTCCTGAGTATGCACTGTATAATAATGCAAGTATGATTCCAATATGTACAAAAAAAGAAGAGTTTTCTTTGGGGCATCAGTAGTGAGGATCATGTGAACTTACATGGAGAGAGACAATAGCTTGCAAAAAGGCGGCAGCATTGGCAATGGTGACTAAGGACTTTGGGCCACCAAGGGAGAGCAACAAGTAAGGATTGGCAGCATTCCCGTAAGCCCAGTAGCCAACAAAGGTGAGCACTAAGAAAGGGAAAGTCCCAACTGTGAATTGCATTCCAAGAGCCTTATATATGTTTGTCGTTGTTGGCTGTCTTATTGTCGACTGCAATGCAATGCAAAATACCAAAATTTATGTTAAACCCCAGTAGGCAGGCAGGATCCTGCCATACCCCTAGTTCTTCAACAATAAGCTGATGTTCCCACATTGAACATATAATACTCTTGCTATACACTCTTCCCCAGAAGTAGTAGCATCATCCTGAGGACAGTTGAGTGTCAACATACCTGCATCTCAGGGAGAATGCCAGTGTTGTACGCAAATGCAATTGTAGCTAGAGCTCCAATTGCATTGAATGTTCTATCAGCTTTTGTTCCTTTGAGTGAGTAGTCCCTGGGTGCACTTCTTAGACCTGTGTATGTACACTCCCACATTATCCTTGGGTATGAAGCCACTAAGAAGCTGATTTCCCTGGCACTGGGACAAGCAAGGTGGTTGTATCCTCAAGATGTTCAAAGGGAAGTTTTGAGTTCTAGATTGATAATAATACATCAATTCAGTTTGCACTTGGGTTTAGCTGAGAAATGTGAGAAACCCAGCTAGCCAAAAAGCTGTCTCTACATGAAGCAGGACAGAGAGAGATGTCCAGAGAGACAGAGACAAGGGAGCAAGAACAACATACCATCTGAAAAGGAGATAGCTATGGCTATACAGGTGTAGATAAGAGACAGAAGCAGTGAACAGGTGGAGAAGAATCGCAGGGCATGTAAATTGGGAACCACAAAGGCAAACAAGCCAAAACAGATGCCCGCAATCACAATCCAACCAGCCAGCTTAACGCTTGTGTTATCACTGAATGCCCCCCATATCGCCTGCAATTAACCCAAGGTTGATCCCAATTATTACCATCCAGCAACAAATTATAACTCAGTTCAGTAGGAGTGTAGGTACCCCCGAGCTCCCCCCTCATGATCACAACACCTGATGGGCAACAACAGTCTTTCTTCAACCTCCGTTCTTCTTATTCCAAAGCTGCATGCTGATCTGATTGCTTCTTGCATGTTGATCCAAGGCACTAGATCACTCCATCATGCTAACTACCAGAAGAAGATCATCTGTATGGAATGTTCATGGAGGAGGTCCTAAGGACATCTTTCCATTGGGCTGCTGTGAGCACAACAGCTTTTTATTCAAAGTTTTTCCAACTAGGTGTGCTCACAGTTAATCTCACAGCTCTACTGGTCAAGCATTGACAAATTGCAGGAGCTCTGAGAGCTATGAGCCAAACTGTGACTCACCATGCAGTGACTGACATCTGTCCCTTTTTAAAAAAAATGAGAACATGTGTTTCCAAAGTTACATATTTTCAACAGACTTGCAGCTCTCCAATGGAAAGCCAATGCCCCTGCAGCAAGAAACAAGGCCCTATGTCAATGGCTTTCCATTGTGCTGCTGTGATCACATCACACTGTGATCAGAGCAGCCTAATGGAAAGAGACCCTAAGGGATGACACCAGAATTCGAAGCAAATCCCAGCAGCAGATGTGATTGAGTTTTCAGAGCTACAGAGGAAGTGGAAGGACTTCGATGAAGGAAGGGAAGGGAAGGAAAGGAAGGAAGGAAGGAAGGAAACTGGGTACCTTGAGAGCTTCACCAGCGAGAATGATGGTTCCGATGTTTGCAATACTCAAGTTGAAGTACTGCACAAACCAAGTTGCTCTGTACATACCCTTACCATAGATATGGCCTGCAAGATCACGGTAACGAATGTGGCGCTTGCCGCCAGTCTCGTGAAGACTGCCCAGCAAACAGTTGTTGTAGAAGGAGATGATGCCGCCTCCGATGAGGCAGATGGAGCCCATTGCCCAACCCAGATACGCCATGATGAGAGCTGGGAAGCCGAGGATGAAGGCATTGTTGACTGCTGCAATGAAATGGAAGCCCACCTCCCACCAAGCATCTGCGCACATGCAGATCAAGATGAACAACAAAACACGCACCACAATTGCAAACGGCAAATGATCAGTCTAGAGATATTTACAGACTTCGCGAATTCTACTGCTGATCCTGGACTTGGGTTGTAAGCAAATTTTCTGCTCCAATTCAGATTCCCGCCAAGTACTAATCCCCGAAGCTTTTGGACGCGTGCAAATTCTGATCCTAGAGTGGCGAATTTCATGAAAGAGCGAGCGCGGGGTGGTGGGTGTAAAAGCAAGTCTCGAGTGATCTCGACCTTGACCGACGCAATGAACCGTCTGTCTGGACACCAGAAGTTGGGATCCCTGAGACTTGTAGGAGCCAGCAGCTTGCAGGTGATGATCCACTGCTGCATCATGATGGCCTGATTCCGGATCCCCGCTCAATTGTCCTGCATCGTGCTGATGATCTGATCCCACGCGGTCGAGCGATGGCATGACCGACTTCTTGGGCGCCCCCAGCTGCAGCTCCGCATTCATTTTTTGGAACCGGCCCGTAAACTGCTCCTCACATGGTAATCCACCTGATCCGTTAAACGTCATTGCTGCAGCAGCTTCAAGACCCGTTTCTCCTCACCACCGGGAAGCAAGCAAAGACCCAAAAGAAAACAACCAAAAGAGTGCAACTCCTGCGAGATGCGACCCACTCCGAAAAATCGATCCTCTGGCAGCAACGACAACTTCCGACTGATCACAAGCTGCAACCACCTCGACCAAGACTGAAAAAAAACCGCAACATTCAACAAAAACTTGCTCCTCGCGCTTCACCCCAAAACTACGATACGAAACAAACTCGACGGCACAACAGAGCTGCTGATCTCCTTTTAAGGGAGAGTACAAGAGCTAGCGAGCTCTGAGCTAGCGGAGCTCTGCCCCAGCCAGCCAGCCAGCCAGCCGGCTCCCAGACTGGGTCCCAGCTGGTTTTTCGTGCTTCCCGAGACTAGAACCGATAACTGCTGCACTCCAGGCAAAGAAAAACCGATCCCAGACGTTACCGGACTGCGGGATCAGCGCACATTACGTGACACTGACCACAAGCGTTACAACAATTTCTGCTAAAAATACTCACACTTGACGACTACAGGAATGATCACTCACTCACAGCAGCAGGATCGCAGCAGGATCGCAGCACAGCAGTTATGAGCGAACAACAACAACTGGAGTCTAAACAAGAAGCTCACGCTATAATGACACCACTATCCTCCATCAAATCACATATTTCTGACTGCTCATACCTCCTTTTCTATATTTATACATGTCCACAATTTCGATTGCTCATCTGCTGGAGGAGCCCGCAAGCTGCTCCTCCTCCTCTACAGTCTACTACACGTCAACGTCAGTCAGGAGGCGGCCATGACTAGGACCGCCAAAGCCGAGGCAGCAGGCTAGTATAGCCTGCTGTTGCGCTATGTCAGTGGCTTTCCATTAGGTTGTTGTGATCACATCACATACTCTATGTAACTGTGCGGCTGGCTGGGGAGGTGTAGTAACATCTTAGTACTCCAACAACGACAACGACAGCAGGAGGAGGAGTAGTAGTAGTAGTAATGGTTGTCGTTGTTGCGGTGAAGACATGAATGCCGCGGCGAGTTTTATGCGGCATGGGCGCAACCAAAGCTGCGCAAAGGCTCGCAGTCGCCATGCATCTCTTTCCCTCAGGCGAGCTCGCTCGCTTGTGCCAACAGCGGTGACCGATGCTGTTAGCGGTGAGCGAGCGGATGGTAGGGTCCAGCGCGCAGAGATGGTGGCTATGGCTATCGCTGCTGAAAGACGGTACGCCAAGACGGTGCGGACCTACCATCTTCTTCTCAATGTTTTTTAAAGGAATTTTTGTTTATAGCCGAAGTGGCGATCATCGACAAAACGATGTAAAAAAAAAGAACCAAAAAAGTGGCGATCATCCCTAGCAATATTTAGCCAATTCTGACTATAAACCAGAAATGAATTAAAAATATTTAATCATCCTTTTATATTTCTGGAATACACAATGAAAAACCAAATATTACATCTGGCGATTTTTACCCTTTTTTTGTTTTCGCACTTCTGGCGACTGAGAACCTCCAAATTCACTGCTTTTTCGAATTTTTAATCTTTAATTTCTCTTTTTAGCGAAATGTCATCAGTAAAAGTAACGCTGCTGCAAGTTCTTCCTTCCCCTTCACCCCCCGCTCCGCTCCCCCGGCGGCCCGCCAGCGGGGTCCTGCCCGTGCGTCCGTCCGTCCGTCCGTCCGTCCGTCCGCCCCGCGCGGTCCTGGCAGGCTTGGCTGCCATTTGCCTGCTGCTGCCCCAGCCTACAAATTTTTTTTCCCTCCATGGATCTGCCAAATAATTGTTGCAGAGTCAGTCAGGGCTGCCAATTTTTCACTCTTCACTTACCAAAACTCTCCCTGACTGCTTCTGTTATTACTTACTGTTTGTTTGTGCACAGTGAGTATTGGACCTTGACTAGTTTTTAATTACTTCCAGATTTGCACAATCTCTGGCAAATTACTTACTTACCTGGGCTCCTGCCACTCTCCCCACAAAAAGAACTCCCTACCTGCCCCTTTTTCCAAGGGTTTTTTTTTTTTTTTTTTTTTTTTTTTTTTTTTTTGTTTATTTTCTTTCCTGGTCCAGAAGATTTTTTTTTTTTTTTTAC
>Ga0116231_10005180_pt1 | contig 25814 bp, 29 predicted proteins | sample S1TSphgellanicum_2_FD_89695 | JGI IMG/M metagenome (GOLD analysis project Ga0116231, IMG submission 89695) | Host-associated microbial communities from peat moss isolated from Minnesota, USA - S1T2_Fd - Sphagnum magellanicum MG | ecosystem: Host-associated > Plants > Peat moss > Unclassified... | reverse complement strand
TTTTTTTTTTTTTTTTTTTTTTTGTATTGTGAGATTTCATATCACTATGAAATGTAGAAAACGATTCATATGACTCATTTTTAAAATGAAATTTGTTTGATAAACATACAAATAATTAGTTTCAATTTTTTTTTAATCTTATCAAAAGGAGATTCTTAAAAAATTGATTTCAAAGATAATGCAAGAATTGATTAATAATATGAAATTCGTTTTAATTTGATGTTTATTTAAAAACTTTTCAATAAGGCTTTGATGAAGATTCAATAATTAAAATCATAATGAAATTAATTTTTAATTCATTAATTTGTTTGTATTATTGTCACATTTTTTGAAATAAAATTTTATTATTGCCCTAAGCTAAGATAGTAGACATGCATGTATGATTTTAGGTTTTACCAAGCATGTATGGGGGCAAACGCAACTAGTTTCTATATTCATTACTACACAAAGTTTCTGCATTTTTTGATTTTCGCATTCTCCTTTGCTCCATTTGCAAAGCTTCTAAAGCATGGCAATAGTAATCCATTTCCAATGTTTGGTAGATTCTTGTGGGCATAATGGAACAACATCCTTGACATGTCATAATACTTTACAAAAATGTCATATTTGACGAAACAAATGTTATTCTTGCACAATGAAGAACAAGAATAGGGTACTTACTCATCGTCATTAGTGTTGAGAAATGAAGTTACTTATCTTCATGTCTACAATTCATACAGAAGGCAAGCATTCATGTCATAAAACGAAAAATTCAAAATTCATAACAGAAGCTTTGGAATAGTTCTAATTCATGTAATACAAAACTCTAAAAGGAGCTTTACAACATGCCATTTGCTAAACATGATCTTGCAAGTTCCCAAAAGGAGAAAGAGTTGATGACTTGAAAACATCCCAAAAATATAATGTGAAAGGAAAAAAAAACCCAAGCAGATTTACAACAATGAAAAATCAGTTTAATCATTCCATACATGCAATAGCAAGAATGCAAAGAAAGAATTAAACAAAGTCCAGAACCAAAAAAATATGACATGTTACAAAACTATGACAATTCCAAACAACAACATCCTTACCATGCAATTTTGCTTTGATTCCATTTTCCTTGAATGTCCATTGCACATGGCACCATTGTTGCTCAACTTTAGTTTGAGCAACAAAAAATTGTCACAAGAAGTAATGTGATTCCTAGTTGATTTACAAGCCATCCACCATGCTAGAGCCTCCCTCTGCTGAGATTCTTAACAACATATTATTCAAAGCTTACAAGAATTCAAACTTGTGCACTACCTAAATTACAATGAAATTGCTAGCAATTTTATAAGTTGATTTTTAAGTTAAAAATCAAATGCAACAATCTATAGAAACAAGGTTAAGCACTAGATCATAATTAATCTTCTATCATCTTTGAATAAGCATGGAATAAGTCGTCTACTATACTGTACAAATATCAATGCCTAAATCCCTCAGGGTTAAGGAAAGGCATGTAACATTAGCATTTGTTTGCAACTACTCCATCCCATTGTTTCATTTACTAAGAGAACACACCAAAACAAAACATTTGTTGCCATTGTATGGCCTTGGCTTGCACTTTGTATGTGCCAAAATATTCACATGTCCAATTTTAATCCTCTTCTAAAAGGAAGACCTGAGTTTGTCTATCATCATCATCACTACTTTCATCAACTTTTCAACTCATGTTCTTCTTTGATTCACCATTTCTCTTGTACTGATTATAACATGCCATCATTAACAAACCTTTGTTTTGTGACTTTTATAGCTGGAAGTCCTAGAACTACGAAGGTTCAAATGCCTCAATGCCCCACGATTTGCAATGCGCACATTGAAATCACCTTAAAATCACCTATGTACATCAAGTTCCAACATAACTTCAATCACTTGAATGACAATCCTTGCATTTTGCATAAGTATGATCAAATTCCAAAATCCTTCTTCCTTCACCAAGTTCCAATAGAGCTCAATCATTTGAACAACAATCCTAGCATTGTGCATAAATATGTTCAAATTCCAGAATCCTTCTCCACTTTAATTTAAAAAGTTGCCATAAGAAGAGTTGAAAATGTTAGGGTTTAATGTATTAATCCTTTCAAGTTTCAATGTCACTTTGAAGTTTTATTTCAAAGCTAAAAGTTTGATAAATAGGTTGCAACAAGTTGTGGGAATCTAGTTTCTTGAGTTGTTAAACATTCAAGTTTGTAGTGTTCATTGTTCTACAATATACACATGTTGCAAATGATTATCTTCCAAATTCAAGCACAAGTTTTTTTCTAACCACGTGCTTTTTAATCCTTCCAACATTACAAGTAACAATAAGAGTAATTAACCTTGAGCCAAATGTTGTTATTGTCAATCCAACCCAAGCAAAAACAAACCTAGCTAATGGCGATAAGAAGTAAAGGTTATATGAGTTGAATTGGTGTTTCCAAGATAAATGGGTTTTAAAATTCCATTAGGTCACATAGCTTAAATGCAAAGTAAGTTTGCAATGTTGTTGAAGGGCGATCGAAACTTCTACTACCCAAAGTTGGATTCCTTGTGGAAACATGTTGGTTGAAGAAAAGGTCACATTTACATCAAGGGCATGGCAATAGGGGATTTTTTATTTTTTGAAAACCAACCAACATGTTTCAATGAGAAACTTTGTGTGCAAAAGGGCTAAATTTTTTGTTTTGCAACAGGTTGTTGAAGGGGTTGTGGTGGAGAGGAAAAGAAATTGGTCCAATTTATTCCCATTTTCCACTTATTTTCCCATGACCCCAATATGAGCAAATGTAATATTTCTTTACATTCCTCAAAATGTTTAATTATTCTTCCAAATGTTCAAACAATTATGTTGGATGGGAGATTATTAAATCTTTACATAATGTGATACTAAGTACTATTAAAAAGGTTATTTTAGCCTCAAGCTTTCTTTCTATCTTTATAAATGAAGTGATTATAATTGACAACCAAAGTTGGATTTCAATTTGTTATTATGTAAATTGGAGATATGTATTTATTTTGTTCACACTTGAATGTCTAGTTCATTCCTCAAGCATATTAACTTAGTTCATTATGCTAGGGAAAAAAACATTTACTGGCATTAATTAAATTAGTTACAATACAATGGCATTTTCAAACCTTTTTTTTCAACTTGCAATCTAAAATTCCATACCAAAATTGTATTATTCATGCCTTCATGATTCATTGAGTCATCCTAATCAAGCTCCTCACTTGAATACATGCCTCTTATTAAATTTCATGGGTTTTACATTGAAATTCTTACAAATTCCATAATTTTTTTGTATGTATCTCTTGGTAACTTCTTTACAAATCATGAAAGAACTTCACAATAGGATTGAAAGTAAGTAGTGGCTCTTATGTGTTGGTTGAAAAGCTTACATTTGTAATAATTGAAAGCCCAACCTATATACCAATTGAGGGCCAACACCACCACCTCTAGTTGAAAATTTCTTACTTGCAACAATTGATGGTGCATTTGGAGCCATAGTACCCCAAACGATTAAAACATGAATAATACAATCATCATTTCTTGATTTATATTTTTGGACCCATTGGAATTCATGGTAGTTGTCAATTGATAACCCTTCAAGGTGTTGAAATAACCCTTCCATGCTATGAAAGGTGTAAACACTTGGGATTTTGCATATCACATCAAGTATTAAACTCATGAATGCAGTTGCCAAACATGATAGTCTTAACTAAACTAAATAATTGGTGTGACCCCTTGGTGGTTTCATACATTTCATCCATATCCCACAACAAGGGGGCAACAAATGTTAGGTCATGCATTCCCAAGTTATAACACAAAATGAGAATGAACTTTTCATATATCATGAATTCCCACTTTTATATTCCCATTGGCAAATTATAACAAAACATTTAAGCAAAAGATTAAAAGTTGATGGGACAACATTCCATTGGTTTTCATGGATTTGCATTCCACCACCTATGGGATATAAGTAGTTGGACTTATTAGCACATGTGTCAAATTGTTAAAAATTTAACAAAACTTAATCCCACACACATAGCACCATGACTTGTGAAAACCTTTTTAAAATTCTTTGTCTCAAAATAAACTACAGTTTTTCACATGTGTAGGCTCCCTTTTTAGGAACCCAATGGCACAAATATCACCACAATCCAACTTTGTACACCAAAGATACAAATTTCCAAAAAAATCCCCAAGTAATTCCACAATGAAATTTGAAATTATTTAATTATTATTATTTTGTCTAATCACATGATTATATATGTCTGGTCACTAAACCATGTTTGGTTATTAGATAGATGAAAAAGGATGGATGAAAACTTTGACATCCCAATTATGGATGTAATGTAACCCATGTGGATGAAATATATATAATTTTAAATCTTTAAAAAATCAATAAATATATATTTCAATTTTAAAATAACCATGCGGTAGGTTTGGATTGGGCCTAAACTTGATTTCTCTTCCTAAACTTAAGGTTTTGAAAATTAAAATGTATAAATAATTTTAGGAAATTTTTGGATTAAACCCCTTCCACCATTATCCTCAACTTAAACTTTAATAATGTGAAATTGGGTTGTTTTTCAATCCTTGCACATCTAGGTGAATTCAAGTTCGTTAGTGATGGTGGGTTCAAACTTTGCATTCACCACACTTGACCACCTCCCCCCTTTTTCACACCTTTTTTTTCCTTCATGTTTTGGTTGTTGTCACATATGCCACCACAAAACATGATCACATTATGAATGGAGTTCATTCACATGGATTTCCATCTATGATTTCGTAATCCATTCATAGTTCACTTGTAATTAACTTGTAATCAACTTAATTTGTAGTTCTTTGTTAATTAACTCATAATTCATTTCAAATTAATTCTTAGTTAACTCCCAGTTCATTATTTATTAATTTTTAGTTAATAAACTAATTCATTCCCAACTTCTTTTAATCCATTTTGAGTTATTTTTTAATTAATTCAAAATTAACCTTTAGTTCATTTTAAAATAAGTTGTAATTAACTTGTAGTTCAATTGTAATTAAAAAGCTTTAAGTCAATGGGCACATGGAAATCTCCATGGAAACTTTTTTGATCTAGGTCCCTAAAATGGTATAAATAGAGGTAAAATTTTTTATTACCGTTAATTTGTTCAACGTTAATTTGATGTGCAATCTTACACCATAGCTTTGACAAATGCAAACATTAAACACCATTTTTCAATGAATGAATTGTTCATCCATAACTTTTAGTTAAATTTTAGTTAACTTTAAATTAAATCTTAATTAACTTTTAGTTAAATTCCAATTAATTTTTAATTAAGTTCTAGTTAATTCTCAATTAAATTTTAGTTAAGTTCAAATTAACTCTTAGTTAAATCCCAATTAAGTCCTAGTTAACTCCCAAATAAGTCTTAATTAACTTTAGTTAAGTCTTAGTTGATTCCTAATTAAGTCCAAGTTAACTTTCAGTTAAGTTTCAATTAATTCATAGTTGATTCTTAGTTAAGAAGGTTTTCAAAAAACTTCCTTATTTGATGCACACATAGAAACGTCCTTTGAAACTTCCTTGAGCTAGGTCCTCAAAGGGGTATAAATAGGAATAGGATCCTTCAATTCCTTCAATATATTCAACACTAGTTTTAAGCACGATCTTGCACTGTAACCTTGTCATGTTCTTTTCATATTCATGTTTGCATATGTTAATAAATAAAGATTTATCTCCACGTTTGTCTTGCATATCTCATGTTATTGTTTTTAGTTCTTGCGTTTTTGTTTTTGAATCATGTAATCTTATTTTGTTCCTTATTTGATAATTAGACTTAAACCTTTCCTTTAACCCATGTTCTTGTGTTTTTTTGTGTCCTTGACAGTAACCTTGTTATGTTCTTTTCATGTTCATGTTTTTTTACACCATCATAATAAAAATTTGTTTGTACCTTGATTTTGCACATTTTGTGTTTTATATTTTATTTTAACTTTTGTGCTTTTGTTTTGGTTCCTTTGTTTTGGATTTAAATTTAAATTTATTATTTCATCATCCATTTTTGTAATTTTCATGCTTGTGATAATTGTTTACTATTATTATTGGCACGGTTCACATGAATAACAACAAATAACATGACGAAACCACTATGATGGGTCACCTTTTTGCCAATGAAATCCAACCTAAAATCCAAGGTTCTAGTGATGGCAATGCAGTAAATGTTATTATTACATTATTACTTTGTTAATATATTATTGCAACAATGCCCAAACACATTACAAGGGGAAAGGCATTTGCTTTCATCCCTTAATATTGTTGCCAAAGGTTAATCAAGTGTAACTGAAAATTTGAATGACAATGGCAATGATGGCATTATGTTATTGTTGCTTAAATTTTTTGGGGCGATGTTTTGGTGATGCAAAGAAAGAAAAAAGAAAAAAGAAAAGGCCTTTTGTGGTAGAAGCAAAGGCCTCATCCTTGATCCTCTTAAATTTTATTTTAACTTTTTCACTTTCAATTCACATTTTCACACTTTAAATATTGAAGACTCCTTGGGGACCCAAACCCATTAGGGTTCAAATTCAGGTGCAAACATTCAATCATGAATCACACTTACTCCCTTAAGCCACTATTCGTTTTGAACAATACTTTTGAAATATTTTATAAAATATTTTTGAAAATTTGAAATTTTCAAAATATTATATGTCAATTTTTAGATTTGAAAATTTGAAAATTTGAAAATATTATATGTCAATTTTTAGATTTGAAATTTTGCCAAAAATAGTTAGCATGAGTCATTTTACACTATTAAAAAATAGTTACAACTATTTTAAAAGTGATTTTAGATTTTTTTTATTCATTAAATTGATTTAAATTTTTTAAGATATGTACATCAACGTATTGAAAATAACATTATATTAAAAAAATTCATTTGTAATTTTTTTCCCCCTAAAACGTTAAATTCACAAAATTAAATAGTGGTTTCAATTTTTTGGTACATGTTTGCAAAACTACATCCATCCCCATGCAATGATACAAAACACCAATAAAAAAACACAATGAAAATGAATGTAAAATTGTCACTTTTGCTTTTGAAATGGACCAAGGATAACCTTAACTATCTCTTGCTAACAACGACAACAACAACAAAGAATTAAAATTACAAACCTACTAAACTTGGTTTCCAAGATGCAAACACAAAATTTCACCAACCCAAACCAAAATCTAAACAAACCATGGCACTTGCCACTTAAACAAAAATAAAAATTCAAGCTTTCAAACCTGAATGGATTTTTTTCAAGTCAAAATACAATGCATTCCACTTGGGAATCCATGCTTGACACCAAACTTGCAAAAAACAAATTATAAACTTGAAAATTTTGGAAACAAATAAACTTCATAAAAGTTGCAAAACAAGATATGGAAAAACAAAAAATGGTGCAAGGGACTCAACTTGAGAAAGATGAATCTTTTGCATCACAACTTCAAGTGTTATCCCAAAGTTGAAATATCTTTAACTTATTCACATTGTTTAACTATTTTATCTTCTTTTTTATAAAAAATATTAATTATTTAATAAATTCCCAAATAATCTTAACAAAACCATGGGCTTAAATTACATCCAAGCAAATGTATTTTCTACTATGATCAAGTAGGGAACTTAAGTCATATGATCTCGTTGAAGGGGCTAGGAGTATTACATAGCAAGGTTAAAGCCATTTTCTTAATGCATAGGTCAAATAATGTGAATAGGTTAATAATCTTTAAATAGGGTTGACTAATTGCTATAAAAGATTTGTGAAGCACTTTAGCACAATTGCTAAATGCCTAATGACATTGACAAAGAATGAGCAACCATGCATGGGGACATGGGGCAATAACACTAGAGGTGGCATTTTTGGAGCTTAAGGAAAAGGTTGACCACAAGCCCCATTCTAAGAAGGTTCATTGTAGGAAAAACTTTTTAATTACATATTAGTTGGAATAGCTTATGCATTGGAGTAGTGTTAATACAAATGAACAATGATGGTAAGCAATTTGTGATAATGTATTTGATACATTCTAATAACAATGTTGAATCACAATTTATACTTTGTATGAAAGAAAATGTTTGATGTCCATGTGGACAATATTTCATTTCCATTGCTACTTGGATGGTTATGATTTTTTGCTTGTGGCTTGAACCATCAACTGTTGATGTGGTTGATAGAATCAAAACAATAAGAAAAACTTGTAAGGTGATGCTAAAAGAGTATGACATTGAGGTAATGCATCTCATGGGGCTCATGAATATGGATGTTGATGGGTGAAGTAAAAACCCATGCTTAAGGCAATTGGATGTTACATGAACATGATAGCATGAGGAAACAAATGTGAAGGACACATGTTAGAATGGGTTGTCTCGAGGTACTTACTTGCATATTGACATTGAATGGAAATTCAAACTTTCCACAAGAGGATGACCCACATATCATAATGAAAGATGAAAAGTTTGGGGGCATTAGATATATTTACATGAGGATGAAGTGGTGATGGGGTACTTGAGGTAACCACCAAGGAAAATGCTCATGGATCATATTAAAGGCCAAGAGGTTCATATGAAAAGGGATGGAAATGGCATGATGGAAGGACATGTGTGGTGTCACCAAAAAAAAAAACAAACAAAAGGGACAAGTTCGTGAATAATGAAGCAAGCCCATGAATAACTAAAACACTTTAAAATGATAATAATGTATAATTTGTTCTTAAGGGCAATATTGGCGACATGGCATGTAGGCACAAGTGCCACACTTTGTGACAAGGTCTGTGGTTTGTGATGGGATAAAAACATCATTCAATGCTCCCATGTTTCAAATGCAACCATTGCTTATTATGGGCTTAAAGTATAGATGAAACTTTGATATTGTGAATCTTTTGTCCTTAACTAAAAGGCATAGAAAATTTGTGCTTATAATAAATGAACATTTATTTATTCATGGATAAAATTAGTCACATCACTTGGTAAGACAAATGAAACATATCCTATGCCTTGTTGGATATGGCACATTGAGTTGTTTAGGGCTTTAGTTAATGTTTTAATTAATCGAAAACATGAATTCTCAAGGGAGAATTCTAATTTTTATGTGTACTTAAAATACATAGATTACTTGTGTTTGCAACAAATTACACCCACAATATGTCACATTATTTTATGTGTGATTGAGGTGCTAGGTTTTTTTTGTTCAAAGGATGTGATGGATAGGTATGGAAGGATCATACATGTATTGTGCACCATGCCATTTACGTCACATTGATGATAGGACCCATCCTTAGTTTATTTTAGGCATGTTACAGTGCATGATTTGTGGAGATGCTTGAGGGATGGCCACCATGGTGATGTGTGACAAATGTTTGAAAGGATGGCATATTGCAAAGGTCATTTCTATCATCCTGAATAGGTCATGGATGTGTCCATATTGCAATAAGACATGCACATGCACCACACATGCTTGATCCATTTTTATGAGATTCATTACAAGATGGTGATTAATAATGGGGCTCAAATATTGCACCCCATTGCTTGGAAACATTATTCATGGACAACTCCAAACTAGACCATGATAAGCCCCAACTTAACATTAGATAACAAAAGTGTTAGTAAATGTGGCTAGGGATTCCCACACAAGCAAAAAGGACAAATAAAGGGAAGACCTTTAGTTTTCAATAAGCCTTGATTGACTAGTTTTGAAGGTGAATACACATTACACTAGATCAATATTGATGTCACAATAAGTTTTTTGCAAGGTCATTTTGGTCAAAACCCTTTTTGGACGTGTATCAACATCTTAATTTATTCAATTAGCATTGGTTTTAAGTTATTAACTTAAATATGAAGACATAAATGTCACCCTATCTTAAGTGAATATTTCAAAATTAAGTGGGTGAATTTTAAAATTGTAAAACACGGACTAGTCTATTCTTAGTGGTGTTATACGTGGAGTTTTTTTTAAAGATGCAATTTAAATATTTGTAAGGGTTTTGTTATGCCTTGTACAAAATCATGAAATTTTTATGAGTGAGTTATTTTCAAATTTTTTGGATAAGAATCTAGTTGTGGGCTTTGTAATGGTCAAAATTGATGCATTTATTTGGAAGTTCATATATTTATTTGAAAAAATGTATTTTTTGTTGGATTTATACACACATGTGCAAAAATAGTGATATCTAGTTGGGACTTTACATAAATGAAAAAAACATTGCTAGGAATTGATGAATTGGTGTTGTTTAACTACGTGATCATCCTAAGGTTCAAAAAAAACAAAGGAAATGGATTTATGAATGTGTTTTCATTTGCCATTTTTGATTCAATGTAATGTGCATTCACCCTTATATTCATTTGTTGTTAAAAGTCACCTTCATATGGTCATATTTTTGTACTAACCATGATTAGTTGATGTTCACCCCAAAGGCTTCGCACAAGGTATTGGGGTAAAATTTATGATATAATACATTACAAAAACTCAAAAACCTTTGACATATTCTTAAGTTTCATGCACTAGAACAAGAAAAGCATGCGAGAGCTTTGAAATGGGATTAGAACTTGACTTATTCAAGTTGAATTCACAAGCAATGCAAAATTTTTAAAAAAAGGGTGATTAATCCATTTGGAGCCAAATTGGTGCATTATAAATAAATCTCACACAAGGTTCAACACATGAACCCAAATTTGAGAGAAGACACCGCTTTCCTTCTTATATTATGCTCTATAAATGGCAATAGAAACTATGTTAACCTTTGAAAATATCTTTTCAACAAATTTATCAAGCTCTTCAATAGGATTTGATTTAATTTGATTATTGAAAAGGTCGAATAAATGGTTAGGAAACAATTGAACAATTTAACTCCCAACCTTTGTACAAACGGTCATAACTTTTATATATCCTTGTTCTCCAATGCAATCTCACTAAAGTATTTTAATTTTCAAGACCTTTCCAATGGTTTAAAAATAGTCCAATTTGCACAATGGCTTTGGAACATGATCTTTACATGGGCTTGCAAGAACATGTTCATGTAAAGATGGAACATGGATCTTGCCTACCTACCACCCGGTCCCTTGTGGCTTGTCATGTAGCCCGCGATTTCACCACCCGTGGAATTCGTCTCCCCGAGCGAGCGAGCGGAAGAAGGCGGCGAAGGTCAGCGGAATTGCATTTCGTGCGCGCGCTTGTTCCCCTCTCGTGTTCGTTTGCGCTCGACGAATCGGGCTGCATCGGCGTCGATCCCAGCTTCTTGTAGCTCTGGATCCTCGTGTGCTGGGTTTGGTTTATTCATCAACCCAACTGGCATTTTCTCGCACCCAGCCAGCGCACGCATCTGAGTCGCTTTGCAGCTCGCTTCCCCGTTGATGGGGTGAGATCGTCTTGCAGATCCATTTCTCCTCGCCTCTTTTGAATTGGGTTGTGTTGTGTTTTTTCCCTCGCTCCGTTCTTCTGCGAGTTGTACAGAATTCGGATCCTCTGCCTTGTTGTTGTTGTTGTTGTTGTTCTGCTTCTCGAGGTGTATGTTGCTTCTTAGTACAGTTTTATTGTGTGCTGTCTGTGTTTGATCTGGATAGGATTTGGGTGTTTTTCCTTTTCTCCCCAGAAGCGCCTTGTCGGCTGACATAAGCTCTTAGGTTTCTTGCTTAATGGATTAGGTTAGAATCTACTGCTTGTTTTGCCCCTGGAGTTCTGGATTGAGGGATTTTTTTCTTGGAGGGAGGAGGATTCATCCGCAAAGGAAGGGTGCCTTTGGAGAATTCCGGGTGAATCTGTGGAGCAAAAATGGCTAGAAGTGGATGAGTTGAAATTGACTTCACATGCAAGCAACTCTTTTTTTTTGTCTCGCAAGCTTTGTGACAAATAGGTTCAATTGGGGTTGTAGTGAGGACTTTGGTTTGCTGTTTTTTTTTGTGGAGCAGATGTAAGAGCAACTCCCCTTATGCTCAGTATGTGACCCTGCAAATGAAAATTGGTTAGAGAAAAGTCAAAACATGCTGGTTTCGCTCTGCAAAGTGGTTTTAGGCACAGTTTGAGCCTGGTAAAAGGCATAGTAAAGCCTAACACCTGCCAGAGTGTAGAAGTATGATCTGATTGCTGCTCCTTATTTCTGATTGGCCAGTCATAATGATTGCTTGAGGTGGTTTGCTATTAGTAGTCTCACACCTATTTGCAGTCCCACTTCTAGTTTGACAGGTGGGATTGCACGGAAGTAAATAAGTAAACTTGGATGTGAGAAATATATTTTACAGGGTCAGATACTGAGCCCCGCTGGAGATGCTCTAAGATTTCCCATGAAGGATTCTGTGGCTGCTGCTGAGCTTTACTGAGAAAGCTGATGGAGAACGGGGCACATCCAGCAGCAAATGGAAATGGGGATTCAACAGCAGAAGAGGGGATTGAAATGACTGCTGTTGATATATCATCGTCGCCCTTTCCATTGCCTAGACCACATTCTGCAGAACCACTCACTGTACAGTGAGTTTGCTAAGCTCCCTTTGTCACCAAGTTTTTGCAAAGTAGAGCTAATTTGTGTGCTTCTTCGCATGTGTAAAGAAATCCATTACTAAAAGCAAGAAGTCCCATTTTGACCCAGGCCACCGGCAATCAAACCAAGTGCAAACAAAACTCATCAACAGAGGGAAAATAGCGAATACGATGATGATCTTTTTGAGCGTGCAGAGCGAGACACGAAGCTCGAGCTCTTCCAAACTGATGCACTTGTTGATGTCAGAGGTCTCAAAAGGTACATCTCAAGTCCTTGCTGATGAGCAGCCGACATTGTATGGATATTTGGTATGTGCAATTTACTGGAGATTGATCTCCTGTTACAAAATCCAGACATCAAAGTGCACTCTACTGTGACATGACAAAGCATCTCTCAGCACTTGTTTGGACTTAAGACCTTACTTTGATTCTCATGAGAAACAGGAACATGGAAGAAACAAATGAATATATATTTTCCAGGTGATGCTGAAAGAGCTTTTGAAACTGGGGAAAGGGCAGGGGGAAGATTAATGGTACCTGATGGATTGCTGTTTTTCTTTCTGCAGTATGGGAGGGCAGCAACCAGCAGCACCATCCAGTCCAAGGAACACTGAAGACTATGAAATGGATGCTCAACCTAGTGAAAATCCTGGTTATATCTCGCTTTTCTTTGAGGTGAGTTCAGGTTCAGAAGACCCAAAAGAAACATAGTTATCTGCCAGCTTTCTAAATCAAGCTGGCTGTGGCCAGCTTGATTCTCAGCACCAATCAAAACTGTTCAAAATTTTATCTGCAGCAACTCTGAGACATAATCCTTGACACTATTGTTTGTCAACAACCTGAAGCCATCTGAGTAAACTTACTACTACTAGGAACTTGAAGAAAGCAGGCAGCTGGGGGATCATCTGCTGGAACCTTGTCTGAGAACCTGAGGGTTATAGTAGGAAGGGCATACTCTTTTTAACACCTGAGCCATGATGGGTGCTTAGGGATTTCATGCAACTTGGTTTTTTTACTGTTTGCAGAGTCAAATTGGGAAAATGGGAACATTGATGGGTGTCTTTGTACCATGTCTCCAAAGCATTTTGGGTATCATTTTCTACATCCGGTTCACATGGTGAGTTCATGTTGGTGTGAGTACCAGGTGTGATAGCTCTTGAATTAGTGCTCAACAGTTTAATGGCAGACTACTGCTTTGTCTTGTAGAATTGCTTTTGGGCTGCTGGCATATTCAATCATACACCAGACTTTTGTGGCATGCTTTAGTTTCTTATGCCTCTGGTGCACTGTACTTGTAAAAAGATGCAGACTTGGAGGCTAGATCTCTTAATATGAACATGGAGTTCTCATCCTTTTGTTGTGATTATTCATGAAGGTCTTTTTTTTCTTTGACCACTCATTTGGATCATTTGACAGGATTATAGGTATTGCTGGACTTTGGCACAGCCTTCTGCTTGTGATTTTGTGTTGCCTCTGCACATTTTTGACTGGCATCTCTCTCAGTGCTATTGCTACAAATGGAGCCATGAAGGTTAGTTTCTGTTGCACATCTTTTGCATATTGCATGTTATGTTTGCAATTAGTTGATTGTTGAGTGAAGTTTCTGACTACTTATGGATGAATAAATCTACTTTTTTTTCCTGTTTTTCTTCAGGGTGGTTGGGTCACCTCCTTTTGCCTGTTTGCTGATATGTTGTCAGATCTGAGATCTTTATATAGACATTGAATCTGTGGGCAATGGCTTAGCTGAGATGACTGCTCTCCTGGCCAAAGGCTCAAACAAGAGGCAATACTTCTCAGTCTGCACCTCAACTGTGATAAATGAGTTTGAGGGTGCATCACTGTTTTTGCTTTGCAGGGTGGAGGCCCGTATTATCTCATTGGCCGAGCACTAGGTCCAGAGGTTGGAGTGAGCATTGGACTCTGTTTTTTTCTCGGAAATGCAGTTGCTGGGTCATTGTAAGTAATTGCACTTTTATCAATCTTGAGAGTTCACAAGGATTGTGTTGCCAGTTAAACCTGTCAATCATTTTATTTTATTTTTGGGTTAGGCTCTGGACCAATTTGTCTTCTGTTTGAAACCTCCCCCTTCTCAAAACTCTCTTGGCAGAGCTGGAATTCAGTAGTACATAACTTTAGTGTACGATTGTCTTACATGCTGCAATTTCTGGAGGTTTGCAGAGGCCATCTTCTGAACTCCACACCAGAACTGGTCAAATTGGCTGAGAAATTCATGTGCCTGCTGTGCCAGATATATTCTGGGAGCTGTGGAGACGTTTTTGAATGCCATCCCTGGAGCTGGTATTTTTAGAAGTGAGCTGCTTACTCTGACTGCAAGGACACAAAGAGGAAGAGAGAAAAAGAACGCAAAAGTAGAGTGAATTTTCTTTGCAAAGCTTCAATCAAGCTTCTCCTCTTACTTAACCTTAGCATGATACCCACATATGAGTGGTCAATTTGGTGGATCCCATTTCCTGCTAATGTCTGGTGTTGAGGCCTGCCAAGAGATCAAGTACATGAACTTTGCTTGTTTGTTTGAAACTAGTCAGTTTCGACTGTGACTTTGAGGGGTATGCACACCAGGACACTGATTGCTTAACTGATTGCTTCCTCCTTTCAAATGGGAAGCTCCGTCTCATCTACTGTGGTTTTTGTTTCTGCCAGGAACTGTCACTGACCTTTATGTTGCACCCTCGCCATCAGCAGTCTCTGAAGTTTTGAAGAGCCCAAATATACATGATCTGCAGGTGTATGGTGTCATTCTCACAGTAGTGCTCTGCTTGATTGTATTTGGAGGGGTCAAAATCATCAACAGAGTCAGCCCTGCATTCCTCGTTCCTGCGGTGTTGTCAGTTTTCTTCATTTATATTGGAATCTTTGCATCTCCTCGAAAGAATGATCCAGGTGAGTTGCTCTCTGTTTTCCCTTACTCCCTTGCAGGGAGGTGGGGTGGGTGGGTTTCCTTGGGTTTGACCTGCCACCCATGACAGCCCATGACACTTAACACCACCACCCCCAGTTTAACTGTTGTATGGATCTCACCTGACACATCTAAAGTGCAATCTCTGAGTAGAATTGAACAAGCTTTGATGGGTAGCACACTGGATCTCACTATCTTGGCCTTGTGTGGTAGTGGGTGTGACTGGGCTGAGGTTGAGCACTCTGCGGAACAACTTGGACCCAGCTTATCAGCGCACAAATAATGCTGGCATACCTGCTCCAGATGGTTCTATCAACTGGACCTTTGAGTACGTGAGACTCCCTTATTGTTCACTGTATCATTTTGCTCATGTGCTGCAGGCTTTTCTTGGCAAATAGGGCCAAGAAGGTGAAGTCCATGTTTTCCAAAGGCTCTCTATTCTTCTATTGTTTTTCTAGATTGATTCTCTATGCACTTGGCATGAGTCTGGTTTCAATGAAGATGACAGTTTGCAGGAAGATGATGCATTTTTCATGTACAAATCTTGCATCTCCAAGTGTGCAAGATGATACAGTTTTCATGCACACTTGGAGATGCAATTGTGAGAGAGTTGTGGCTGTCCAGTAATATGTATGACACCCTAAATAGATGTGAGACTCATCATTTGATTGTTGGTGTTTTATTGCAGGAGTCTGTTGGGCCTGTTTTTTCCAGCAGTGACAGGAATTATGGCTGGCTCAAATCGCTCTGCCTCTTTGAAGGATACCCAAAAGTCTATACCTAAGGGCACTTTGTTGGCCATCGTAACAACTACTGTTCTCTATTTGATCTCTGCTGTTATATTTGCAGCAGTTGCTACTCGGGAGGAACTCTTAACTGACAGGTAACAAACTGGCTTCCTGTTCTGTCTTTTGCTCTGTGGACGGTGTTGTTCTGTTATTAATATGCCACTGGAGAGAGGTAGAGTTGATGTGCAAGGCAGATCTGGTTGTGGAATGGCTTTTCTCTTAAACTCGTGTGATTGTTTTCTTGTGTATTTGATTAGGTTACTGACTGCAACAGTGGCATGGCCAGTGCCATGGGTGGTGCAAGTGGGAGTTATTTTATCAACCCTTGGGGCAGCACTCCAGAATTTAACAGGAGCTCCCCGGCTTCTTGCTGCCATAGCGAATGATGACATTCTCCCAGTTTTGAAGTACTTCAAGGCACCAGACAGTGAAGAGCCCCACCTTGCGACACTTTTTACCATGCTGCTCTGTGCCAGCTGTGTCATTCTCGGCAATTTGGATCTCATCACACCCGTTATTACCATGTTCTTTCTGCTTTGTTACGGAGGTGTGAACTTGTCATGTCTTCTGCTTGACCTTCTTGATGCACCCAGCTGGCGGCCTCGCTTCAAGTTCCACCATTGGAGCTTCTCTCTTGTTGGTGCTCTGCTGTGCATATGTATGCCCATAATTGCTTTTTGTTCCAACGTTATGCCCACATCTAAACCTCATATGAAAGACTGCTTGAAAGGGATGTTGACGTCAAGTTGATGTCAAGTTGACACTAGTCTCTAGAACACTGAGTCTTTTTAAGGTTCAGCTCTCCTTCTCAGTCTTTTGTCTCCTTGTGATAGCTGACACGATTTCTGTGTTTTCATTATGAATTACACAAGGTTGCCTCTGAGCTTAAGAGAATACCCATGTGGGTTTTATGCAGCAATAATGTTCTTGATATCATGGGCATTCACAATTGTGTCGCTTGCACTGGTGAGTCTGATATACTGGTATGTCAGTATCAAGGGCAAGGGTGGTGACTGGGGTGATGGATTCAAAAGTGCATACTTTCAACTTGCATTGCGTAGTCTTCGATCCCTTGGAGGTCTCTCTCTCTCTCTCTCTCTCTCATCAGATTGTCTCCTTTTGAATACATTCTCATCCATGGTTGGACACCTTGTGAGTGACTGCAGTTGAGCAGCATTGCAATGTATGTGTAACGATTTGGTGGGTGGTTTGGCTTGGTTTTACTGTAAATGCAGACACTCCTGTCCATGCCAAGAATTGGTATCCCATTCCACTTATCTTTTGCAAGCCTTGGGGTATTCTACCAAATGATGTGCCTTGTCACCCCAAGCTGGCAGACTTTGCCAACTGCATGAAGAAAAAAGGGCGTGGTATGTCCATTTTTGCTTCAATTGTGGAAGGTGACTACAAGGAGAAAACTGAGGAATCTCAGAAGGTAAGATTATGATCTGTTCTGTCTTCTCCTTTGGTTCTGTTTGTTGAGTATGATCTGGTCCTTCAGACTTTTGGGTGCTGAATAGAGATTGAAAACCTTCAGACTGGTTCCCAACTTTCTTCCTACATGATGCTTGTTTTGACAGGAAGAGTGGCTCATTCTTGTTCCAGGCATCCAGGCTTCTAAGCACTTACATAGACTACAAAAAGTGTGAGGGGGTAGCGGAAGTTATTGTGGCAAGCAACATGGCATATGGGTTCCAGCTGATGGTGCAGACTATGGGACTGGGAAACCTGAAGCCCAACATTGTCTGCATGCGTTATCCGGAGATATGGAGGGAGGAGAGATATAGTTATGTTGCAAAGCGTTTTGTGAGCATCATCAATGATTGCTCAACTGCCAATAAAGCAGTGGTCATAGTCAAGGGTCTTGATGAGTGGCCCGGAGAGTTCCAGAAACAGTACGGGACTATTGACTTGTACTGGATTGTTCGTGATGGTGGCCTTATGTTACTGCTGTCCCAGTTGCTGCGTGCAAAGGATAGTTACGAGAACTGCAAAATTCAGGTTAGTGGGTGTTGATCAAAATCTTTCCCACCCAAATCTCGACACTTTGAAGGCTCTGTCCTTCTTCAGTACATTTTTTGTCTTGTAGTTTACTCATCAGCATGTACCCATTTAGCAGATCTATAATGTGCAGTTTTAATTTTTTGAAATCTGCAGCTTGTAGTTCTGATGCTGTTGTGGGATCTGTACACACCCACATTCAGGTGTTCTGTATTGCTGATGAAGATGCAGAGGCAGATGAGTTGAAAACTGATGTAAAGAAATTCTTATATGATCTGCGAATGGAAGCAGAGGTTATTATTGTGACAATGAAGTCGTGGGACGTTCATCGAGAAAATCATCAGGCATCATCTGAGATGACGGGACGTGAAGATGCCATGGAAACTTTCTCCAAAGCACGCAAGAGAATAATGCAGCATGCTGCTGGAATAAGAAAGACAGCCTCCAGTAGCAATCAGTCTGAAACTGAAGAGAGCTTGTTTGATGACCAACAGGTAAAAACAAATTCATGTTCATGCATCTGTTTGACCTTGCTTTTCTTTTCTGCAGATGTTGAACATACAAACAATGGACTTGGAGAAGCTAGGGTGAGAGATTCATGGTGTTTTTGGCACATAAGCAGTAGAGTGATACAAGTGTATTGATGATAAAGTCTAAACACTGACAAATCTTATCAGGTAAACAAGTTCCTTCTGACATGTCTGAAGCTCAACTCCATTATATTGCGTTACTCTGGAGCAGCAGCAGTTGTGCTGGTCAGTCTACCACCACCTCCACCACGTCATCCCTCTTTCTGCTACTTGGAGTATATTGACCTCCTTGTTGAAAGCATCCCCAGGCTCCTCATGGTGCGTGGTTATCGACAGGATGTTGTCACCATCTTCACATAGCTCACTCAATATCCAGGCACACATGTACTCCTGAGGCAAATAATCTGCTTTCTGCATATTTTTGAGATAATACCCAAGTTGGGAAATTGGATCAGAGAGGAAAGAGTTGACAGGGGGAGAAGAGGTAGGAGTTTCTTTTACCATTGTTTCATGTCCCTGTTGTATACAAAACCAGTCCTGGGTGACCACTTCTGATTTGGGTGTTTACAACAATCCTGACTGCAAAGTCTGCTTTAGAGTTGAGGGTTCGAGCATCACAGATCTCCTAAAAACAGATTTCTGTTTATTATGGGTCACCACTAAATTGTGACAAGAAAATGTCATCACTGTTTTTCCACTGTGAGAACTGTGATGATCAACACATTCAGCAGTTGATTCACTGAATGAGCTTGGAAGATGTGGACACATGTGCAGTGTTGTTTAGATTGCAGCTGACATCATTTCATTCGCAGGGCAGACTGCAGGCCAGTGTTGCAGAATGCCAGTATTTTTAGATTACCAACCATTCTTTTGCTCACTTTTCCCTGCATTCTAGTGGTGGTGTCAATTTCTTTACTTAGAGAATGTAAGTTTGATAGGCAACACTGTCATTTATTGTACACTGCAACTTCTATTGGACACATTGGACATACTCTTTGAGAATGGTACTCCAAGCTGTTGTTCATTTCAGTTGATAATGCTGGCCAGAACTTTGCATTAATCAGTTTACTTTCAGTATCTCTGAGATTTTTTCCAGAGATTTTGAAGATTGCATTTACTCTCAGAGCATCTGACTGACATCAAGTGACGTATGTTCTTGGTTTTGACCTTGCAGTTGTGTGATAAGTTCTGTTCTAGAAGAGCACATTTGGTGAATGTGTGTGCCTTGTGATATACAAATGACTTCAAATTTTCTGATGATTGTTAGAAGTGCATAGTCCTTGGTACCAAGAATCTCAAGAAGTGCATGGACATCCAAGTGTAATCAAAGCGACCTGCATGGCAAGGTGCTGCACCTAAAATTGTCAGACTTTTCTAGTGTCATAGCTTTTGGTTCTAGACTTTGTTCAGTTCTTTTTCTGCATTCTTGCTGCATGCATTGATGACTCAACTGATTTCTCATGTTGTAAATCTGCTTGGGTTTTTTCATTTGTGTGTTCTGTTTTGGAGTGCTTACAAAATCAACCCTTCTCCTTTTGGGAAGCTTGCAAGATCATGTTTAGCAAAATGGCATGTTGCAGAGAGTTCCTTTCTAATGTGAATTAGAACTATTCCAAAGCTTCTGTTATGACTCTTGAGCTTTTAGCTCTATGACTTGAATGTTCAGCTTCTCTACAGATTGCAGAGGTGAAGATGAGCAGCTTCACTTCTCTACATTGCTGATGAGTAAGTACTCTGTTAGAATCTGAAAGAATTTTCCTGTTTTGTGCTCGATTCTGTCATTCCTAAGCTTGAGAGGAAAAGAGAACTATAGATCAAGCAGGCAGATTTGTAGCTCTCTCCTTGGATCTGAATGTAGAGCTGGTTAATAGTGGTTTTTCAATTTTGTGAGCATGCTTCTTTGCAGAATTTTGACTTCTTTGTGGGAAGCACATTTGCTGCCAGTGTTTGTGAAGGAGGTAAGGAGGAAAGAAGCAGGAAAAGTGGTCTCTGCAAGGAGACAAAGAATACAGAGACACAGAATTGATAGACCTGTTTTATGACAGTCTTGACAGACGGAGGCAGGAGTGCTTTCTGCCAGTAAGGTCCCTACTTGGGTATTGTGTAAATCCATGGTTCAATATTGAGACACCGAATTGCAGAGCTACAAGGATCTGGCACAATGCTGCCAGCAGCTTGACTGTGCAAGCAAGATGCACCAGTTGTGTTACAAAACCTTGCATGTTTGCTATTCTGCAGAATTACACTTGGCCTAGCTTGATATGCCATCATCACCTGCCAAGAAAAGGGATGCACAGTCCTGCCCATGCTTAGTCTTCTTCTATCTGATCTGTCTTTGTCTAGTGATAGCATTTTGTCAGTGGAAACTGATCCACCAAATGTACATGTTGTCTTCAGTCACAGCTGCTGCCAGCCTGAGAATTCTCAAAGAGCTGTAACCTTTTGTCGTTTGTGCAGGACTAGCAAAACAAGAAGTTGTTATCATTCTGCAATCATTGAAACTGTGCATGAGCATCCAAAACTATCTGAGGTATGACCATGAGCTTCAAGGTAAGTTGTAGTGTGTCAGAGCTTCACAGGACACTTCACAAAAGAAAACAAATAATCATGGCCACCCAGACCATGAATTCTTATCAGTTTCTTGCTATCTGGGCAAATCCCCAATTGCAGAACTTGAACCACTTGCAGACTACAATCTAATGCTCTAAGTTAACCACAGCAACTCCAGATGTGCCGAAGATATAGAATGATTTGTGTTCAACCCATGCAACAAGCTTTCTAACATTCTCTTCTTCACTGTGGCAATAATCCCTCAAAGAATCAGGGAGAATGACACCACCACCTACAAGTATGATTTTTCATACTCCAAAGGTGTTTGTCTCAGTGCTACTACGTCCATGGCATTCCAAGTATTCCATTACAATCCAGATCTAGATCAAAATAATAAGAGGACAGCAGCAGCACACTCACAAGAGAAGATTTGGGAACATTTCTGAAACAGCAGTAACGGAGACTCTTTACTGATGCAACTTCAAAAGAGATAACAACCAAGTCTAAAGAGACTAGTTGCGGTGTCATGGAACTGTGAAAGTTGCCAGACGGCTGGTATCCTTTTTCTGAATTGACAATTTTTTCACCTGCTCCAGAAATAGAGTCTTCTGCAACCTGACTTGGGACTGTGGTGTAGAATGGAAAATACCACATCAGAGGTGCTCTACTTCCAGGCGACTGTTTGTGTAGAAACTGCTTTCAAAACTGGAACTCTCCAAAGCTGGTATGTCAACTCGCTTCATAAACATCTTTGCCATCCTTCCTCCATTCACAAAAACTCCAGCAAATCCTGGTGCTTCTCTCCCACTGACACATATCGCTGAAGTTGGGCATCTGAGCTTTCTTGATATTTGCAGGGGACATGAGATGGGGTAAGAGTGCAGATTACAGGCCGATGAGGAGGGTCGGGGGCAGGGGTGGGGGTGTGTTTCAATACATGTGAAAAAAGACCATGGAGCTTAACCTCTAATGCTACACATTGCCAACACTCATACTTTGCAAGGAGTACAACTGTTGTTCTGGGATACCCAAGCAAGGCACATGCCTCGGGGTTGCTGCCTAGAACGATTGGGAGCTTCAACAGTCTCCCAAGACAGCTTTGGCATGTTCTTATCCTGTACCGGTGCAAATCTCTGCATACAAAAATAAATAAAAATCGTTGATCAGTTTCAGGTGCCTAACACATGTATCTATGCCATAATCTGGGCTGCAGCAAGCAGCTGTAGGAACGGAAAAAAAATTGTCAACCACAAATGGCAGCAGCAACTTGGGAGGGAGACTGTCTCACCTCCATTTTATGGACCAGCTCTCGGGCTGTGGGTGCAGAGACAAGAATGAGGCGTGCTGCAACACTCAAGAAACCTTCTTCCACAGCTTTGTCAAAGAGGGCCAGGAGTGGGTCATAGTAGCCATTCACGTTTAGAAGCCCAATCTGCACAAGCAAAGGACCACCACCATATCCACACATGTAAGGCTTCTCTCTTGAAATCAGTAAACCACACAAATTCAACCGCAGCATTTAGCACCTGAACCAAATGTGAAGAAACCAAAGGCTCTTCTGAGTTAAAAGTTGTAACAGAATGATGGTTGTTGGTGTGCATTGATGTACTGCCTTTTAAGGAAGTTCACAAATAGTTTGAAGGCAATCAACCAACTGTGCTGCTGTGCATTGATATTCCATCAGTGCACAATTTTCTCTGCTGAACAACTGTGCATTTCACTGCTGTGCTGTTGTTTGTGCATCTCTGATGAACTGGAAACTTACTGGCTTAGCATGAATACCCAGTTGTGACCATGTAATAATCTCCATCAATTCCTCAAGAGTGCCATATCCGCCTGCATAATTCCAGTGCACCATGTAAGAAAACCTGAATTTTCAGACAATGACCATCAGTAAGGATTGGAACTGTAAATGCCAGAAGTGTTGAGCAATACATGTTGTACATACCAGGAAGAGCAATGAATGCATCAGCCAAGCGAGCCATCTCTGCCTTACGTTGATGCATGTCGTCCACAGGAATCAATTGTCCAATTGTTTGCCCACAAATCTGTGCACCCATGATCACAATTATTTTACACAGGGTCAAATAACTCCAGCAAACAACAAAAAACCTTTCCCAAATCACAGTGTCACAAAGGAATCGAAAGTGAATCACTCAAAAGGAATCAAGAAAGAATTTCACACAAGCATCATCATGGATAGTAGTGCAGAATTTTTTTACCTCAAGTGGCATCAGGGCTTTTGGTATCACACTGCCGTCAATCACAAACCCACACAACAATAACACAAATCAGGTCCAAAATGCAGATGACTGGAATAATTGCTGTTAGTAGAGGAGGCAGGAGGAGGAGACAAGAAGAGCATAAATTGCAGAGACTGGTAATGATATTGTACATTTCAGAGAATTCATGCAATGTTGTTGTTGTGTTCATTTTTGTGTGTGTGTGTGTGTTAGAGAGAGAGAGAGATGAGGCGGCAGACACAATATGATTTGGTGCGTTTCAGAGAATTCATGAAAACCAACTTCTGCAATGCTCTTCTTCTTCATGGTGCAAGAGATGGCACAGAGCTTGGCAAGCAAGAGATGGCACAGTGGGTGTTCCTCTTAGCTGCTGAGATGCAAAGAGGAGATGGAAGAAAACGGATTGTGCAAACGTACCCAATGACATTACGACCACCAGTATGCACGGTTCCGGCAATCTCTCCCATCAGTCCTATACTTCCTCCTCCGTAGACCAGATCTACCTTCCGCTGCACCTATAGTAAGCAGTAGACAACAACCAACACCCAACACCCATCTCCCTCCCATCATCATCCACGCACTCGACGACCAAAAAACCTCACAAAACCCACTCGCAAACCTAAACTCCAAGCGTAAAGGACTCGACACAAGTCTAGAACTTTGGTTTCTTCTCACAACCCAAATCCATTGAAATGCGAGCATGTCGCTCTGCGCTTGTGGTTGTAGAGAAGAAACAACAAAAGTTCCAACTTAGGTAGAAGAAGAAGAAGAAGAGAATCACAGTACTGAGCTGAGCTGAGCTGAGCTGAACCAAACTCGCTGCCGCTGCTGCTGCTGCTGGTTGCAATGCTTCCATGCAGCAGCAGCAGCGTGACCACCACCACTGGCAACAAAACATCATGTGTTCGACAATTTGGACTAGCGACTCAAAAACCAACAACTCTACAGACAAAAGATCATTGCAGTACGTAGTCGTAGACATTGTGCCTCAATGTCGCCACGCTGGTGGACGTAAGAGAGTTCATCTTGGACTCAATGTGCTACTGTCTCTGTGGGTGTGTTTGCGTGTGTGCGTTTCTCTCTGTGTGACTCTGTCTCTGCTGCAAATTTGACGTCGTCAACATTGTGTGGGGGTCAAGGAGCTCAGAGTAAAGAAACAGAGACATTGCAACAAAGTGGTAGATGGGAGTTGCAAAAAAACAGGGGCGTGTGTAAAATTGTGCTGCGAAGAAGAAGAAGAAGAAGAAGCTTACAAGCTCATCCCCTAGCTCCCTCGCGACGTCCAGGTACACGGTTTTATTTCCGCTACTACTGCCGCAAAACACGCAGATACGCTTGAACCCCGACACTCCGGCGCTGCTGCTCATCAACTCCGGTGCCTCTATAATCTCTCTCTCTCCCTCACACATCTCCGTTGCTACTGCAGCTTCCCTCCTTCCCTCCCTCCGGATGAACTTCAATATCTTCAATATCCAAACCCAAAAAAAAACCCAAAAAAAAACACAAAACATACACAACAACAACAACAAAGAAAAGGACGCAACTTCTGGAGAGAGAGTCACTCAAGACTTGTGCAAATTCCTCTTTCAGAACTCACTCTGTGAAAGAGCACATACAATCCTTCCTTACCGATTGCAAGGACGAAAAAAATCATTACCAAAAAAGTTACAGTACCAAAACACCATAAAACTTTCAAAAGCAGCAAACTTTCCAAAATGTAGGTAACTAAGAGACAAAGAGAAAGGAAACGAACAAACTTTGCACATTCAATTCACAGATTTCCACTGCAATCCAAGCAAAAGAGAGACACACACAGACACACAGACACATATAGACAAAACACACATACAAAAAAAAAATGTGAGAAAACACACGAGCACCTGCCCACCCACACACACACACACACACACACACGAGCGCCGCACAACACAGTACTTGCAAATCAGCCAAAAAAAAACTCCCACAAAAACACACACGAAGATATTGATCCAGAGACCAGAGAGAGACACAGAGAACACACACACACACACACACGCAGAGACAAAGAGTGCAGCGCTTGGAACTTAGAAGAGAGAAAATTAAAGAGAATCAAGACTTAATATCTTGATTAGTGGCCACTAATCATCCAGTGAATTTTTTAATTTTAATTTTAATTTTTTTTGGGGTGGCGAATTTTCGCCATTTTTCTGTATACTCAAAAAAAAAAAAAAAAAAAAAAACATAAAAAAACAAAAAAATAAAATGATTAAAACAAAAAAAAAAAAAAAAAAAATAAATAAATTTATTTTTATATAT
>Ga0116231_10005179_pt1 | contig 25822 bp, 28 predicted proteins | sample S1TSphgellanicum_2_FD_89695 | JGI IMG/M metagenome (GOLD analysis project Ga0116231, IMG submission 89695) | Host-associated microbial communities from peat moss isolated from Minnesota, USA - S1T2_Fd - Sphagnum magellanicum MG | ecosystem: Host-associated > Plants > Peat moss > Unclassified... | reverse complement strand
CGGCATGAGCGGGCGCCAGAGAATCCAGGTCGAGGACGCGACGGTTGCGCTGGTGGAATTTGCCTCGGGCGCGCAGGGTCTGGTGCAGTCGAGCTATATCGCCGTCGGCAACTACCCCGGCGTGGAAATCCGGGTTTACGGTTCCAAAGGAGCGGCCATCGCGCGCTTGATCACGGAAGGCGGCATCGCGGAAACCTTGAAGCTTGCCCTCCCAGAGGCAGTCGAATTCAAAGAGGTGATTTTGGACGCGACGCATTTTCCGCCGGGGACGACTCTCGCGACGCCGTGGCCGGAATTGTATTACCGTAACCTAATCGCACACTTCGTCGACGAAATCCTCGACGGCCGCGAGGAAGAATGTACCTTCCACGACGGCGCAAAGAGCCAGCAAATCGTCGATGCCATCATTGCAGCTCACGCTGAGCGGCGCTGGATCCGGTTGCCGGAGGGCGACTCATGAGCGTTGCTGAAGCGCGATGCGTGCGCGATCGGAGCCGGCGATCGTGAGCGACAGGGGGCGGCGATCATGAGCGACACAGGTCGGATCATGAGCGACATTGGCGAGCGCTTTCTCGCCCATCATCTTAAGTTTAGGCCCGTCGACGGAACCTTCATGGGACTTCGCGAGTACCATGGGTTGCTGCCGCGGGCCGATGCGCGCGCCGCGGTCGACGAACTTGGTGCCATCGAGGAACTCAAACGCGCCGTCGCCGCGGCGCCCGAGGCGAGCGTCGCCGAACGCATGGACAAGCGCCTAGGCTGCGCGGAACTGACACTGGCCGCAGCGAATCTGCGGCAGCGGCCGCGCTTCGCGAATCCTGCTTGGTACAGCGGCGAAGCGGCATTCGGGATCATCGGCTTGCTGCTGCCGCAGTCTGCGCCGCTCGACCCTGACGCTCTGCGCGCGCGTCTCGATGCGATGCCGGATTTCCTGGCGGACGGCCGGGCGCGGCTGCACGAGCGGGGTGCGGCGCCGAAGCTTTGGTGTGAGCGCGCTGCTCGCGAGGCGCGGGCGTTGGCGCGATTCCTGGAACAGGATCTGCCACGCGTCCCCGCCGATGCGGCCGCTGCTGCGGCACCCGCCGCCGCGACAGCCGCGTGGGCTCCACCGGCGCTGCGCGCAGCGCAAGCTTTGCATGAGTTTTCGCGCGGGCTCGAGGCACTCGAGGATTGCAATCCCGCAGCAGGCCTTGAGTATCTCGAGATGGTGATACGCGACGTGCATGGAATCGCCGGCGGAGCCGAGGCGCTGCTTAGGGAAGCGTCCGCGGCGTTCGAGAGGTTGGGTCAGGAACTTGCCGAAGACGGCGCACGGTTGTCGCCGGGTCAGTCTTGGCGGGCAAGCATAGAAACACTCGCCGCGGTCACGCCGCCGGCCGATGGCGTGCTGGCGGCCTATCGTCGCTGGCACGATCGCGCCGTGAGCGTGGCAGAAGCAGCCGGGCTCGTGACCCCGGACACCGAGTATGGGTTGGATTACCGCTTCCTCGAGGCGCCGTTTCAGAACATTGCCGCGGCGACGTATTTCCTGTTTTACCGCTCGCCGCCGGCGTTCACGCCGGCGTCCGGAAGTGTGTACTGGGTTGCTCCGCCAGGTGAGGATCTCGCCGGTTACTTGCGTGGGCAGAATGTGTCGGTGCTCAAGACCACGCACACCGTGCATCACGGCAGCATCGGCCATCACACGCAGAACGCGCGGGCGCGCAGCGCACCCGGCCTTTTGGCACGCGTCGGCGGCACTGACTGCGCTTTAGGGCTCGCATTCTCGAGCGCCGGTACCATGGTCGAAGGATGGGCCTGCTACGCCGAAGATCTGCTGCGCGAAGCGGGCGACTTCTTCACCGGCGCGGAATTGCTGCTGCTCAAGAACAACGAGCGCCGCAATGCCGCGAGCGTGATGGTGGACATCAATCTGCATCTCGGCCGCTGGAGTTGCGAGCAGGCTGCGCGGTTTTACTGCGAAGACGCCGGCTTCGCTGCTCACCGGGCCGGACCTGAGACGGTGCGCAACTCGATGTTCCCCGGCAGCCGGCTCATGTATTGGAGCGGGGTTGAGGCCATCAAGGCGCTGCGCCGTGCCTCGCGCAGGGGCGCCCGTGAATTCCACGATTCTCTGTTGGGCTTCGGCCACGTGCCGATTGCCGCGGCCGGCGCGGAAATGGCGCGGGCCAGGCCGGCAGCGTGATGGCCGGCGTACCTGCGGCCGGCGCACCGGCCGCGAGCGAACCTGGGGCCGCTGCGGTCTTGTCGCTGCGCGGTCTTGCGGTCGAGTTCGCCACCAAGGACAAGCCCTTTCGCGCCGTCGATGGAGTGACGCTCGACGTGTTGCGCGGCCGTACCCTCGCGCTGGTGGGCGAGAGCGGTTCGGGCAAGTCGGTCACCATCCAGTCGGTCATGCGGTTGCTGAAGCCGCCGGCGCGGATCGCGGCGGGAAAGATCCTGTTTCGCGGACGGGACGGCGAGCGTCGCGATCTGGCGCGGCTCGACCAGCGCCACATGCGCAGGATCCGCGGCAATGAGATTGGATTGATTTTCCAAGAGCCCATGACGAGCTTGAACCCGCTCCTCAAAGTGGGGGTGCAGATCGCGCAGGCGGTGCGGCTGCACCGGCGGGCGTCGGCGCGCGAGGCGGCCGCGGAGGCTGTGCGGTTGTTGCGCCAGGTCGAGATTGGCGATGCCGCCGCGCGCGCAGCCCAGTATCCGCATCAGTTGTCGGGCGGCATGCGCCAACGCGTCATGATCGCCATGGCGCTGGCATGTCGACCCGTTCTGCTGCTGGCCGACGAACCGACCACGGCGCTGGATGTCACCGTGCAAGCACAAATCTTGCACTTGCTCAGTTCACTACAGGAGCAACTGGGCATGGGCGTATTGTTCGTGACCCATAACCTGGGCGTCGTGGCCGAGATCGCAGATCAGGTCGCAGTCATGTACGGAGGCCAGATCGTGGAGTCGGCGCCCGTCGGGAGGCTGTTCGACCGGCCGCTGCATCCGTACACCCGCGCGTTGCTGGCAAGCCGCCCAGATGCCGACTCGCACGGGACGCGGCGGCGGCTCGCGGCCATGCCGGGTGAAGCCGTCGATCCGCGGTGCCCGCCGCCGGGCTGCCGCTTCGAGCCGCGCTGCGCTCTTGCGAGAAGCGACTGCCGATCGCCTCCGGCCCTCGAGACTGCCGCATCTGGTCATGGGGTGCGCTGCGTGAGATGGAGCCAGCCTTGAGCGCGGCGCTGCTCCAGGTCAGCGGTCTTTCCGTGCAGTTCGAGGCGCGGCGTGCGTGGATGCGCCGCGCGCCGCCGCCGCTGCGCGCGGTGCAGGACGTGAGTTTCCATATTGCGCCGCGCGAGATCGTGGGATTGGTGGGAGAATCCGGATCAGGGAAGAGCACGCTCGCGAGGGCGATACTGCGGTTGATCGACGCGACGTCGGGTTCCGTGCGTTTCGAAGGCGTCGAGCTGCTGGGCCTCGAGGGCCGCGCCTTGCAGGCGATGCGGCGCGGTATGCAGGTGATATTCCAAGATCCTTATGCCAGTCTGAATCCGCGCATGACCGCGGGCCAGAACATCGCCGAAGGATTGCTGCTGCAAGGGCAGCGCGGGCCACAGAGGCTAACTGCCGTGGCGGAGGTCTTGCACCAGGTCGGATTGCCCAGGGGCGCCGCGAACCGCTATCCACACGAATTCTCAGGCGGCCAGCGGCAACGAATCGGCATCGCCCGGGCGCTCGCCGTCCAGCCTCGCCTCGTGATCGCCGATGAGCCGGTGTCGGCGCTCGACATGTCGGTGCAAGCGCAGATCCTGAATCTTCTGCTCGATCAACAAGAAGAGCGCGGGCTCGCGCTGCTGTTCATCGGGCATGATTTATCCGTGATTCGCCAAGTATGCGACCGGGTTCTGGTGCTCTATCTCGGCAGAATCGTGGAGAGCGGAACCATCGACGCCGTGTTCGGGCGTCCGCGGCACCCTTACACGCGCGCGCTCATCGATGCCGCGCCGGTGGTCCACCCGGCACAGCGCCGTAAACGCAGCTTGGCGGGCGATCCACCCAGTGCCACCGCCGCCCCCACGGGTTGCGCATTCCGGTCACGTTGCGCCTCTGCGATGGCTGCGTGCGGAAACCATCCGCCGCCGTTACGACAGATCACGCCGACACACGCGGTGGCATGCTTTCGTGACGATGCCTAAAGCTTCGCGCGCCTAGCCCGATAGGCGGTATCATAGCCACCGGGGGCAACGTCATCAATTGTTGAAACCAATCCCCCGGTTGAGGGGTTGTCAACATCTGAGGCGTTGGTAAACGTCATCGGAAAGCCTCGGGATCTTCGCGATGAAGCCTTTGAAACCCAAGTTTCAGCCGGCACAGCCCGGGCTGGATAGGACTCGCCTGGATAGACCCGGCCTGGATAGGGCCGGCCTAGACAGGCGCGGCCAAGATCGGTCCGGCCAGGATAGACGCCAACCCTCGCCGTGGTACGCCGTGTCGGTCGTTCCGGGCCAGGAGAGTTGCGAACTCGTCAAGCTGCACCAAGGGACCCGCTGGTTGTCGGCGGAAGCGCCGCGGCTTCCGGTCCCAGGGTGCGATGCGAAGCATTGCGATTGCCGTTATAGGCATTACGCCGACCGGCGCGCGAATGTGCAACGTAAGCAAGATCGCGATGGCTGGGTCCGCTACCACAAGGGCGAGGATCGTCGAACGGGCGGGCGCGGCAGGCGTGCATCGGACTCGGAATAGGAGGTCCGCGTCGTGCTCTCGATCAGCCACCTGAAGAAGCACTACGGCGGCCGCACCGCCGTCGATGATGTTTCCTTCGAGGTTCGTGCCGGGGAAACCATTGGCTTGCTCGGGCCTAACGGCGCGGGAAAGACCACGACATTGTCGATGATGAGCGGACTCGTGCAGCCTGACGGCGGGTGGGTGTCCTTCGGCGGTGAGCGGGTGCACCAAGATGCCGCCAGCCTGAAGAGACGCGTCGGGCTGGTGCCGCAAGATTTGGCGCTGTTCGATGAGCTGTCCGCCTGGGCCAACCTCGAATTGTTCGGCGGATTGTATGGTCTGACCGGCCGCACGCTCGAGCATCGCGCCGAAGCTGCGCTCGGTTTGGTCGGGCTTTCGAGCCGGCGTGCCGATCGAGTCAAGCACTTCAGCGGCGGAATGAAACGCCGGCTGAACATAGCCGGCGCGCTGCTGCACGATCCTGAGTTGATCCTGCTCGATGAGCCGACCGTCGGCGTCGACCCGCAATCACGCAATGCCATCTTCGAGAATCTCGAGGAATTGAAAGCTCGCGGCAAGACCTTGGTTTACACCACCCACTACATGGAGGAGGCCGAGCGGTTGTGCGACCGCATCGTCATCATCGACCATGGACGAGTTGTTGCCAACGACACGGTGCATGGCCTGCACCGGCTCCTGCCGAATTCTCGAAGCGTCGAGCTGCAGTTCGAAGGAGGGGCGGCCCATGCCGGGGCGGCCCATGCCGGGGCGGCCGAGGAGCCGTTACTAACGGCGCTGGCATCCTTGCCGGGGATCTCCGCGGTCTCGCGCAGCGAGGCCGGCGTCAGGCTCGAGACCGACGATTTTGCGGCCGGCCTGGCGCGCGCGCTCGAATGCGTTGCCTTGGCAGGCGTGCGCGTGGTGTCGGTGCAATCCTCACGAGCGACCTTGGAGGACATATTCATCACGTTGACCGGCCACGGACTGCGGGACGCACCGGTGGCCGCGCCGCTCGCCGCAAAAGTCTCTGCTTGAATCTCACGGCCGTCTGGGCCCTGATCCGCAACGATCTGCGAATCTTCGCGACGGATCGGCGTGCCATGATCATCGGGGTATTGGTGCCGATCTTGATTGCCGCGTTCTTCGGCTACGTGTTCGGCGGCAACGGCAATGCGGAGTCAGCGAAAATTCCCATCGCCGTGGTCGATGAGGATCACAGCGACGTGTCGCGCGCCATCATCGCGGATCTTGGCCAGGACTCTTTGGTTGGCGTGCAGATGCTCGATCGTTCGCAGGCGCAGCGTCTGGTCAGGGCCGGCAAGATTCAAGTGGCCGCAGTGCTGCCGCCGAATTTCGCGGCCCGTGCCACGGCCGCGCTCGATGCCGATCAAGAACGGCCGCAAGTCGAGCTGTTGATCGATCCAAGCCAATCCTTGAGCGGGCGCATCGTCGAGGGCGTATTGGTTCGGTACGCCGTCCGTGAGGTCACCCGCGCTGCGGCCCGCGGCGCTAGCGGACCGAATGCACCGCGCGAGTTCAGCCTGCCATACACGGTGGCGACTACCAAGATGACCGCCGGGAACAATGCGCCCTACAACAGCTACGCACATTCCTTCGCCGGCATGACCACACAATTCATCCTTCTGACCGGCATCGACGCGGGGATCGTGTTGCTGCTGCTGCGCGAGCGCGGTACCTGGCAACGCATACGTGCCGCCCCATTAACCCAAGCGCAATTCCTGCTGGCAAGGACCATCGCGACCATGCTCATCGGCATTTTTCAGTTCACCCTGATCTATGCGGTCGCGATCGGCGTTTTCGGCGTGCGCATCGATGGCAGTGCGGTGGGTCTGGCGGGCATGGCGTTGGCGCTGTGCTTCATGAACTCCGCATTCGGGTTGATGCTGGCATCGGTCGGCCGCAGCGCCGCCGCGACGCGCGGCATTGCGCTCTTGGTCACTTTGCTGTTGGTGATGATCGGCGGCGCGTGGGTGCCTTCCTTCGTTTTTCCGAAGTGGATGCAGCAGGTATCGCTGGCGGTGCCGACCCGCTGGGCGGTGGATGGATTGGATGCGGTCACATGGCGCGGGCAGGGATTGCAAGCGGCGCTCGCGCCCATTGCGGTCCTTTGCACGACAGCCATCGTCTGCTTGGCCGTGGCGATCTGGCGCTTCCGCTGGGAAGACTCGTGACTGCAGTGTTGTCGGTCCGGCTTCGTGGTGCTCGTCAGGCTTTGGTGATGCGCGCGATCGCATCGGACAGCGAACGTGCACCTTGCTCGTAATCCTTCCAAGGTTTTTCTTTGGCCAGCAGCGCTGGCGCGGTCCTGACGGTGAATTTTTTGGGGCTGAGGCCTTTCTTCACATCGCCCCAGGCGATCGGCATCGATACGACGGCGCCCTCGCGGGCGCGCGGGGATAGCACCGCGACAGCCGTGGCCGTTCGGTCGTTGCGCAAGTAATCCAGGAATATTCGTCCGGTACGCTGACTCTTCGACATCGTATCGAGATAGCGGGCAGGGCTGTCGTTGACCATCTGCGCGCAAATCAAATGGGCGAAGTTCTTCGCCTCCGGCCACTTCACCGCCTGCTTGCCCCCCTGCAAGGGTGTGACGACGTGCAAGCCCTTGCCCCCCGTGGTCTTGCAGAACGAAACGAGTCCCACTTTCTTCAAGCGCTCGCGGATCTCCAACGCGGCGGTGATGACCGCATCGAACTTCACGTCCGGTGCCGGATCCAGATCGAAGATCAGGCGGCCGGCGCGTTCAGGATCGTCGCGCACACAGTTCCAGGGGTGCATCTCCAGCGCGCCCATTTGCGCCGCAGCCGCCAGCGCCTCGATCCGGTCGATCCGCAAGTAAGGTTGCTTGTCGCCGTGGACCTTGACCAAGTCGAACAACGGCGACATGCCGGCCATGGCGTGACGTTGGAAGAAGTGCTGCCCGCCAATGCCATCGGGAGCGCGCACCAGCGAGCAGGGCCTGCCCGCCAGATGCGGCAGCATCCACGCACCCACCCCCTCGAGATAGCGAGCCAGGTCGAGTTTGCTGACGGGCGTCCCATCGCCGCCGTCCGGCCAGAGCGGCTTGTCGGGCTTTGTTATCGTCACATCCATCACCGTCGAACCGCGGGGCGTGGCGGTGCGTGCGCTTGCCTTGCCGGTCTTGCGGCGTCTGGGCGCCTCATTGTCAGCGGTGTCGCTCGAATCATTCGCTGCGGCGGCGGGCGGTGCGGCGGCGGCCGGTGCGGAGGCGCCCGGAACCTCCGCAACCACGTCCTTCGCGTCCTTGTCCTCGCGCAAGCCTTTGAAAGATGCCTCGCGGATCATGCCTGCTCCAGTCCAGCCCGCGAATTCGATTTCCGCCACCAGTTCTGGTTTCAGCCACCGGACGTCGCGTTCCTTCGGCGGCTGGTTGCTGCCACCGAATGGACTGGACGAGCGCGTGAGTTTTTCCAGTTTTGGGATCAGAGCCTTGGCGATGGCTTGTCCATAGCCTGTCCCGATGCGACCGACGTATTCTAGGCTGCCGCTGCGGTACACCCCGGCGAGCAATGAACGAAACCTCCCGGCTTCCATGGTCCAACCGCCGAGTACAACCTCCTGCCCTGCGCGGCACTTGGTCTTCACCCAGTCGTCCCCGCGCCCTGAACGGTAGGGCGCATCGAGTTTTTTCGACACGATACCTTCCAGTCCCATCTTGCAGGCGCTCGACAAGACCGCCTCGGCATTCGACTGCAGATGGGCGACGTAGCGCAGGCGCGCGCCGGTGTCGAGACCCGACAGGAGGGTTACAAGGCGCTGCTTGCGCTCGCTGAGCGGCAGCGGGCGCAGGTCTCGTTTGCCTTGAAAAAGTAGATCGAACGCGAAAAATACCAGGTCCTCTGAGTTCTCGGCCGACAGCGCCGCCTGCAGCGCGGAGAAGGAGGGCAGCCGGTGCTCGTCGAGCGCGACGATCTCGCCGTCGATCAGGCAGTCGGGCAGTGCCGCGGCTTGCGCGGCGATCTCGCGAAAGCGATCGCTCCAGTCCAAACCTTTGCGAGTACGGACGCTGGCGCGACCGTCCACGATTCGAAGCTGCGCCCGATAGCCGTCGAACTTGACCTCATGACCCCATCCCGGAAGATCCGGTGGACGATCCTGCAAGCGCGAGAGCTGCGGCTCGACGAAACTCGGAATCGCGACAAGCTTGACCGCCTTGCTGCGCATTGCTTTGGGGTGCGCTGCGGCCGGCATCGCCAGGGGCGGTGGCGCCACGGGCGGTGGCGCCACGGGCGGGGACGCTGCGGCCGGCCGTGCTTTGGCCGTGCCGTTCGCGATTTGTGCGAGGCTGCGGCCTGAGACGACGGAAGCGTCATCGGCGAGCAGTTGGTCGCCGTCCCCTGGCCTCGCACTCGCATCGCGATGTTTGATGAGCAACCAGTTGTTCTTACGGCCGGAGCGATTGCTGCCCGCGCGGTCGCGGTCGGTGCGGTCGTTTTTCATGCGCACCAGCGCCCAGCTTCCGGTGAGCCGCGCTCCCGCGAGCGTGAATTTAAGATCGCCCTTGGCCAACCCCTGCTCAGGGCTTAGCGAGCCCTCAGGTATCCAGTAGCCCCGGTCCCAGAGCTGCACGGTCCCGCCGCCGTATTGCCCGGCCGGAATCGTGCCTTCGAAATCGCCGTAGTCGAGCGGATGATCCTCGACCTCGACCGCCAAGCGCTTATCGGCAGGATCGAGGGAAGGGCCGCGGGTCACCGCCCAGGACTTGAACACGCCGTTCCACTCCAGGCGCAGATCGTAGTGAAGGCGCCGGGCGTCGTGCCGCTGCACGACGAAGCGCAGCCGCGAGGCGGGAGCAACGGGGCGATCGCCGGCAGGTTCGGCGGTCTTCGTGAAATCCCGCTTGCCTTGATACGTCTTGAGCGCGGCTTTGGTCACGCTCACGCACCTTGCCGGGCCATCATGCGGCGATAGGCCAACAGGTGACGCAGGGATGCTTGCGGATCCTTTGCGCGCTCATAGAGTCGCGCGACGTTGAAGTGTGCGTCGGCGAAGTGAGGATCCATTGCCAAGGTCTCGCAATAGGCCTTGATGGCATCCGGTTCACGGCCCAAGTCCTCGAGTAGCACCGCGAGGTTGAAGGTCAGCAGCGGCTCGCGGTGATCGACGCCGCGATAAATCTTTTCGGCCTCCGCGAGTTGGCCGTCCGCATGCAGCAGCCGGCCAAGGTTGATGCGTGCCTCGAGATGCCCTGGATCCGTCTCGAGGCATGCTTCGTAGAATTGGCGTGCCTGCGCGGGTGCGTGATCCTCCAATGCAAGTGCGCGATCGAAAATCTCGTCGGCCGTGGCAGCCGGCGCACAGGCGCGGGGCCGCGAGGGCGCTGCCTGGTGCTGCCGTGCGATTACATGCAGCTTGCCCTGTTCCTCGACGATCTCGAGTGCCAGAGCGTATTGGCCGGTCTCGGATTCTCGCAACGTGCCGTTTTCGCGGATGGCGATGCGATTACCGAGCGCCGTGAGGGAGAGTTGGTTGAGCATGACCTTCGCCGGCAACGCCGAGCGCAGCTCTTGAAGAGTGCGGTTGATTCGTCGCGCAGAAATTTTGGCGGCGCGCAGGGTACCGGCGGTGCGCAGCACGACCAGGTCCTGAAAGGTGTAATGCAATTTACCGTTGCGGCGGACGGGATTGATATTGCCTGCGCGCGCCAATGAGCGTACCGCCGAGGGCGGCAATCCGAACAGGCGCTTTAGATCCTTGACGTCGTAGGCATGCATCTCATCGGGCGGTCTTGCGCGACGAACCGGCGGAGGCGGCACGCTTCGGCGCCTTGCGTTCCTTGAGATCCGGTGCGGCGGCCGCGGCTCGCGTCGGGGCAGATCGGGCGGCAGATCGCGCTGCGGTGCGCGTGTCGGCTCGCGCTTCGCTACGGGCATCAATGCTCGCGCGCAAGGCCTCCATCAAGTCGATGACATTGCTGCCCTTGGCGGAAACAGGTCCCTCCGAGAGCGAGACCTCCTTACCTTCGATCTTTCGATCAATGGCGGCCTGGACTCGCGAGCGGTGCTCGTCGACATACTCGTTGGGATCGAAACGCTTCACGGCCAGGTGGTCGATGAGCTGCTGCGCGAGCTTGAGTTCAGGCTCCGACACCGTTGCGGGTTCTATCCCCAAGTCCTTTAAATCGCGCACTTCGGCCTTGAAGTGCAGCTGGTGCAGAGCAAGGCCGTCCTCGACCGGCCTGATGACGACGATGTGCTCCTTGCCTCGCGAGATCCACCTGCCGACCGCGCATTGTTGCGCCTTGCGCAGTGCGGTCGCGAGCAGGGTATAGGGCTTTCCTCCGCCCTTGTCGGGCGCCAGATAATAAGTGCCATCGAAATACACCGGATCCACCGATTCGAGCGGTACGAACTGGCCGATATCGATCGAGTGGCTGGTCGTGTCCTCCAGCGCCTTGAGTTCCTCCGCGCTGAACATGACATACTGATCCTTGGCGAATTCATAGCCCTTGACCATTTCCGCGCGCTCAACCGGCTTGCCATCGTTGACGGCGACGTACTGCTGCTTCACCCGCGAGCCGTCTTTTTGGCGCAGCAAATTGAACGATATGCGTTCGGTGGACATGGTCGCCGAGTAAAGCTTGACGGGAATTGCCACCAAGCCGAATGAAATCGTCAGCGAAGCAATCGATCGAGCCTGTGTCACCATGGTGTCACCTTCCCTGAACAATGTTTGAAGGTCAATCGGCCGATTCTGATGAACGAATGAGTGCAAGCCCTTCGTTTGATTGGGCTTTATCAGGTAGCCTAGGAATAAAAACGGGCGTTTTCAAGTAAAATCTAGTCAAAACGGCGCACAGGCTGCTGCGCGCCAGAAAACGGGGAAACACTGCATGGTGATCGTCGAAAGCTATCCATTGGCGGTTGCCATGTGCGTCATTACCATGATCTGTTGGGGATCTTGGGCGAATACTCAGAAGCTCGCCACCAAAGCCTGGACGTTCCAATTGTTCTACTGGGACTACGCCATCGGCGTGTTGCTGTTGTCCCTGCTGCTGGCTTTCACCCTGGGCAGCAGCGGCGCCGGCGGCCGAAGTTTCCTGCCGGACCTCATGCAGGCAAACGCGAGATCGCTGGGATCGGCCGCCTTGGGTGGCGTGGTGTTCAATTTATCCAACATCTTGCTGGTGGCGGCCATCGACATCGCCGGCATGGCGGTGGCATTTCCCGTGGGGGTCGGGCTTGCGCTCGTGCTCGGCGTCCTCACCACCTACGCGGCAAAACCCGAGGGCAACGTGCCACTGCTGGCGTTGGGCGTGGGTTGTGTGACTCTCGCGATCGTCCTCGACGCGCTCGCCTACAAACGCTTGACTGCCGCCGGTCAATCGCCATCCACCAAGGGCATCGTTCTATCGGTGGTGGCCGGCGTATTGATGGGGTTTTTCTACAGCTTCGTGGCTGAGTCGCTGGGCACGATCGATGCGGCCGGCGCGCTGCAGCCGGGCAAGTTGAGTCCTTACACCGCCATCGTGCTGTTCAGCGCCGGAGTGCTGGCGTCGAACCTGCTGTGGAACAGCATCGTCATGGCCAAGCCCTTCAGCGGCGAACCCGTGGCGTACCGCGACTATTTTCGAAAGGGCAATACGCGGCTGCACCTCATCGGGATATTGGGCGGGGTCATCTGGAATACCGGCATGAGCTTCAACATCATTGCCAACAACGCCGCGGGCGCGGCGTTGTCCTATGGACTGGGCCAGGGCGCGACCCTGGTCGGCGCGGTATGGGGCGTTTTCGTCTGGAAGGAATTCAGCGGCGCGCCGCGGGGAACCGGCCGTCTTCTGGCCGCGATGTTCGTGCTATACCTGACCGGGCTCGCCGTGCTGATTGTGTCGAAGCGTTGAGCCGCCCACATAGGCGGCGCAGCGATGCGCGCATCGGCCAGCGCCCGCGCGCGGGGGCGCACCCCAGGCGGTGACGAACCGAGCGGGCTCGTTCGGGCGTCAGACCGCTACCGCGCCCGTTTGCATAACCTCTTCGCTGTCTTCGATGTCCTCGACGTCCTTGGGGGCACGTTCGTAAGTCCCGATCACGCAGCCCACACCGACGGCTCGTTGCAGCACCGCGTCGATGAATTCGCCGCGCCCGCAAAACTGCGACAGCAACGGCCCTTCGCTCAAAGCAAACATCTGAAAAACGTAGCGATGTTCGCCGTGGCCGGGAGGAGGATCCGGGGGCAGCCAGGCGTGTTTGAAAAATGAGTTGCGACCCGTCTCCAAACCCGTGCCCCGATGGTGTTCGCTGTTCAAGGCCCCCTCGGGCAACCCACCGTCAGAGGCCTTAAGATCGACCACGATGGCGTGCACCAATGGATGCGGCGTCGGAGCGTCCGCGTCTTCGACGATCAGTGCCAGCGAATCCGCCTCCACCGGTACGTGGTCCCACGACAGCGGCGGCGAAATGCCGTCGCCGTCGGCGGTGTATCGGGCAGGTATGCGCGCGTTGAATGCGAACGCGGAACTTCGCAGTTCGAACCGCACCGTTTGCGGAAGCACCGTCAGGCGTTGGCGGTGCAACAAGTTGTAGACGACGTTCTCCATTCCTGCGCGCTGGTGAATGAAGGCTCGGCCGATGCTTTCAGGGAGAATTTCAAACATGGGATGCCTCCGTCGACATGGACCGGGGACTCGAGCCTAGAGCAATCCGCCCCGCCGCATAAGCGCACACACGCGACAGGCTTCGAGGGAGAATTCCTACTTGCGTTGGGACGGCAACCGTGGGGGCTAGAGCTGCCCGTCGCGCGTGGGGGCGAGGGCAGCGCCACCCGTGCAGGCGAGCTGGCTCTCGCCTGCACGGGTTGGATTACGACTTGCTGCAGGCCTTGCCGTGATCGGCATGGTTACCTTGGGCTATCGCATCTGATTCGGACAAGTATTCGCCCGACTTGGTCTTGCCGTACCACTTGTCCGTGGGGCAGTGATAGACCTTGCTCGCGGTGTTGACCCACACGAGACCAGGGCCGCCGCCGGGCGCTTGCGCCATCGTCGGTGCCGGGGCGCCCTTGTGAGCCGTTGCCGCAGGCGCCGCCGTTGCAGCGGGTGCCGCTGCTGCTGCTGCTGCCGCGGGCGCGGGTGCAGGTGCGGGCGCAGGCGCCGAGGCCGTTGCTGCCGGTGCCGCTGCGGCGGGCGCCGTGCTGCCCGAGCCGCCATACCAATCTTGAACACCTTTGTGTCCGTGGCATGCGCCTCGCTTCGTAGCACCCGTCCAATACGTACCGTCCTTACACTGACCCGTGGCGCCCGCGGGCGCGCCGGCCGGCGGAGCTGACTGTGCCATCACAACCCCCGCAGTCAATAGGCCAGCACAAAGCGAAATGAATCTTTTTCCGTGAAGCATCTTGAACCCCTTTGTATTTATCATCCGCGTTTTCTAGAAAGGCGATTTAGCATATCAATGGGTACCGCGTTGAGGCTTACAATGGCGTTACCCTTATGATGCCCGGCGGAATATGTCCAAAAGGGCGCCTCGGCGCAGCTGACGATCCTAGCTCAGGCAACAGTCCTAGCTCAGGCAACAGTCCTAGCGCAGCTGACTATCCTTGCTGCCGCGCCGGTTATACCCGCTCACAGCAAGTTGATCGCGGTCGTATGCTTCCTGACAGGGCAAGCATAGGCGTGCGCCGGCAACGGCTGCGCGGCGCGCTTCGGGAATCTCCGCTCCGCATTCGGCGCAGTGCGAGAGGCCCGGGCCCTGCGCCAGCTGGCTCTTGGCCCGCAAAATGCCGTCCTTCACGGTTGCATCGATTTGTTCTTGTACGGCGCCTTCGGCTGCCCAACCCGTGGCCATTGCTAACTCCAAGAAGGTATCGTTATGACGAGCGGCAAGCATAGTCCGATATTGGGCTGCCTTGAATAGATGCAATGGCGGATTCACCGGCGCGAGAACTGTTATCGATGTGGATGGCGGCCCCTGACGCTTTCTGCGGTGACTGCATTTCTACGCAAAGAGGCGCGAATCCTTGGTTGACGCCGATTTCGGTTGGGCGCCATATATAGATATTCGGTGACTGTCCCCACAAACCGAGGATGGTGGAAGATGAAGACCGGGCACGCAAGATCGACACGCTTGGAGCGTGGGTTAGGGCATGACTTTTGGGCGGCGCGCAGGGACGCGGTTAGGTGCGGGCTGCGCTCTCGAGACCGGTGCGTCAGTGAGCGCGCACCAATGTGTAGGTGGCGAACGTGGACCAGCTGCCGTTTGGCTTGCGGAATTCCAGCAACAGGGACCAGTCGCCGTCGGGCAGCAGCGTGAAGGTATCGCGGAACGCGCCGCTGACGTAGGGAAAGATCACGACCAGGTGCTGCGCATCGTCGCGTTTGCCGGTGCCCACGACGCGCGCGCCGGCGGCGCCGAACCGGTCGAGCCAGTGCGCGATGAAATCGTGCCGGCGTGGATCGACGCCGATGAACACGTCCGCTTCGTATTGGGGATCGGGATCAGCGTCGATCATATGCAGCCGCAAAAATGCGCCCTGCAGCACGCGCTGGCCGCTTGCGTGGTAACGCAGAGATTTGCCGCTCATCTCTCCCGTCATATCCCATTCGCCGATGAGTTTGTCCAAATAGGCGTTGTCGGCATCGGCGGCCGCGTCCGCCAGCGCCGCACTCGCGAGGGTCAGTTCGATCAGGAGTGTCGGTACGAGCAGCATCACTGCGGCGAGAGCGGATCGTGAGATGTTCATTGAGCTTTATTCTCCTTCACTGTTCCACTATGGATGATCCGCGACGGCGACGCTGCTGTCCAGGAAGGCGCCGGCAGCGAAAAATGATGCTCCAAATCACGAAGCTGCCGCGAGCCCTTTGCATACAGTAGTGCACGCATGTCTGGACTGGATGGACGCAAACGAGGGTTCGCCGCAACAATTCGCGCCATGGCGCGCGAGTTTCACATCGACAAGCTGAGCGACGAATTCGGTCAGTACACGCTCATCTTGAAGTGCGACCGGTGCGGACACGAGCGCATCACGCAGCCCGCCACGTTGGGGAGGCTCTGTGGATGGGACACCAAACTCGCCGATGTCGCGAAACGCATGCGTTGTTCCAAATGCGGCACGAAACAATGCAGATTGCGCGCGGTGCCGCCGCGAAAGCCACGCGGCTACAAGTCCTTGCCGAATTAGTCGGCGGCAGCCCGGACGGCTCGATCTTCCGCGCCCTACGGCACGCGCGAAGCGCACCGCCGACATTGGATTGGTCCTTCGGGGAAGGTAAGGCCCAATGCGTCAAGATGCCGTGATAAATTACCGCCCGAGAATTTAAAAACTGCGGGGCTCCATGACGAATATTCATTTGGTTGGCGGAGAAAAGGGTGGTGTCGGCAAGTCACTGGTGGCGCGCCTATTGGCGCAGTACATGATCGACCATTCGATTCCGTTTCTAGGCTTCGACTCCGACCGTTCACACGGCGCGCTGCTGCGTTTTTACGCTGCCTACTCGTCGCCCGTGTTCATCGACAAGTACGAGAGTCTGGACGCCATCGTCGAGGCCGCCGCGGAGAATCCGGAGCGGCGTATCCTGGTGGATCTCGCGGCGCAAACCAACGAGCATTTGATTCAATGGATGGAAGATTCGCAGTTGCTGGAGGTTGCACCCGAGATCGGCCTCAACATCCGCTACTGGCACGTCATGGATACCGGGCGCGATTCGGTGGACATGTTGAAGCGGCTGCTCGATCGGCACGGCAACGGCCTTCACTACACACTGGTCTTGAATCAATTGCGCGGCGATGATTTCCGCATCCTGGATGCATCGGGTGAGAAGCAGCGGGCGCTGGAGATGGGCGCGAGCATCGTGACGCTGAAGCGCCTGCACGAGGCCTCGATCACGAAAATCGATGCCAGCAGTTCGAGCTTCTGGGCGGCGGTGAACAAGAGCGAAGGCGACACCAGCGGCCTGCGGCTGCTCGAACGGCAACGCGTCAAGGTGTGGCTGAAGAGCGCCTACGCGGAGCTGGCGAAGCCGGGAATTTAGGCGCCGGGCTCCGGGCGCGCGGCTGCGGGCAGCCTGTCTGGTTTACGACAGGCACATGAGGCCGTTTCTGCACGAAGCCGGCACTTAATTCCATTCAAGTTCGCGAGTCCTCCCTTCAGACTGTTTCACGCGGCGCATATTGCCGCGCGTCAACAATCATCAAGGAGTGCTCATGAATAGTTTCACGATGACCGCGGTCGGCAATCTTGCCAAGGACCCGGAAACGGCGTCCAAAGGCGACATCGTCTATACACGGTTTTGCCTCGTCGGCAACGATTACGCGGGCAAGGATAATCAGGGGAACGTGCGCGAAGTGGTCACCAGCGTCTGGTTCGTCGCGTTCGAGAACATGGGCGAGGCCATCGCAAAGAATGCCCGCAAAGGCGACCAGATCATTCTGCAGGCGCAGATTCGCGCCAACAATTGGACCGACAAGGATGGCGAGAAGCAGTTCGACTATTCAAACATCGTGCAAAACTTTCGCTTCGGTGCGCCGGGGAAATTGAAGCGGGAAGAGTTGGCGGCCAGGCGCAGCGACAGTGAGCTCGCGGCGTTGGAATCGGAGATCTAGCAAGGTCAGGGCCAGGTCAACGCCCAGCGTCACCCATCTCAAATCGGAAAAGGAATTCCGCCGTGCATCACTCCCGAACTTCTCGAACGACCCATCTACCTATCGCGCTGCTCAGCGTCTTGGCTCTTGCCATGTTGTGCGTGCCTGGCGCAGTTCTTGCGCAGGCTTCTCCTTTCATGACAGGCGCAACCGCCCTGCAATCCAACATTCTGGCGTGGCTCACGCCGGTGGCCATCATCCTCGTGATGGTGCTTGGCGGCATGGCAATGGCGAATCGGATGTCTTGGGGGTGGTGTATCGGCGCGATTTTAGGCATAGCCATTGGATTCGGAGCGCCGCAAATCGTGACCTGGGTACGTGGGATGTTCGGCGTCTAGGCGCGCGGGCGCGGGGGATGCAAGTGAGCGAGAGCAACGCGGGTCTCACGGCGGATCCCCTGTTCGTCGGCGCCACCCGTCCGCCCATGCGCTGGGGAGTTACTTACTCGGCACTCCTCTTCAACATGGTGTTTACGATGGAGGCGTTCCTGCTCACCAAGAACCTGCCCACCTTGCTGTTGTGCCTGCCCATCCACGGAGTCTGTCTGTTGCTGTGTGCCCGCGATGCCCGGTACTTCGATTTGATCTTGTTGTGGGCACGAACGCGGCTGCCGGCGCTGTTCGGCAACCTGCGGTTCTGGAAGGCCAGCAGCTACAGCCCCTTGACCCTGGATCTTCCGAATCGGAGTGGTCACAGGCGGCGGTTCATGTTGGAAGGATCAGCTTGAGGCCGACGGTTCATGCTGGAGGCGATAGAAAACCAAACGCGACTGGACAAGCAGCGCCGAGAATTTGTTGCCGAAGCTGTGTCTGCACGTTCCGAAGCGATCGCCATCGATGTGATTCGCAAATGAATTCCTGGATTCGGCGGGTGACACGGTATAATATCTATACCGTTAGTATACTCTATTAATGCGCTAGAAATAACGTCATGGGCTTCGAGTACGACCCCGAAAAAAGCGCCGAGAACAAGCGTAAACACCGCGTCGATTTCGAGGAAGCTCAAGCGCTCTGGTCTGATTCCGCATTGCTCGAAATCCCGGCGCGGGTAAGTGACGAGCCGCGGTGGGTGGTGATCGGAAGGTTGGCTGAGAAGCACTGGTCCGCCGTGATCACGCGGCGCAATGAGAATGTAATCATTTCGGTACGGCGTTCGCGCGACGAGGAAGTGGAGATCTATGAAAGCCAAGACGTTTGATCGGAAGTTCGATGACGCCGAGAAGATCATTGATCACCTCGATCTGTCAAAGGCACGGCGTATTGGCACCGAGCCCAAGCGGGTGAATGTGGATTTCCCCGGTTGGATGGTGGACTCCCTGGATCGGGAGGCGCGCCGGTTGGGTGTCACGCGGCAGTCCTTGATTAAACTATGGCTCGCCGACAGACTGGGGCAGAATGCTGGGGCAGGCAACCGCCGAAGTTGACCTAAGCGGCCCTCGGTGAGTGACCGCTACGAGGCAGCATTTAGGGTGCACGACCCCGCAATACGGAGCATATTTTCTCGTTTTTTTTTGCGCGGCGCCGTTGCCACAATCCCATGAGAGCAAGAAGAATTAACGTACTCCCAATGGCTAGACCACGAACCTAACCGTGCCAAAATAAACTCATTGATTACTCCTATCGTGTGCGGCGAATATATTCATGGCATATAAGCTCGCAGAATTCCGGCTCGGTTCCGTGTGGGTTTAGTTTATCGCAGCATGCGAAAGCCGCTTCAGTCCTGTTTGGCGTCAATAAACTACACGCCGAACCAGACACGAAGTATTGTCCCGACGGTTGGGATCAAGTCGCCAACGTTGTGAGCGATGGCGGGCGCAACCACGCTTCCTGACTTCTGCAAAAGGTATGCGTAGATTATGCCCCAGGCAAGCGCGAAACCCTGTTGAAACATCGCCCATACCAATGGTTCTGTCCGGAAGCTGTCTGCATGTCCCAGTGCAAACAAGATCGCTACGATTATTCCGGCGCCGTTCATCTTGTAAGGCCCGAGCCGCAACTGCCCTGGCATTGCAGTGGCGAGATAGGTTACCGCCAACGCTCTAAATGGAATTTCTTCGGTGGGCCCGACATAAACACCTTCGAAGAAAAGCCACCCTAAAAGATTCGGTGTCGTCGACTCATAACCCAGCACTGCGTGCTTGTGCGCCAGGAGTTGCGGTACGGCACCGACTAGAAACGCAGACGCGCCCAGAACAATGCCCCATGTAATTGCTACACCAATATAGGTTTTCTCGCGCGGCCAATGCAGTCCATAGTCCGCGGGTAAATGGCTCTTCACGTAAGCAACTGCGACCAGTGCCAACAAGACTTGGATTGTGTGGTCTAAATAGAGCCAAAGAATGAGTGACTCGCTCTGCGATGGCGTATGTAGTAATTGATTGGAGGCCGACGTCAGAAGAGCAGCGAGACCAGTGATGCCCAAACTGAGGCCGGCCGCAATGACGATCGGCCCAACCTTCAACTGGAAACGTGGAGGTAGTGTCGGATGTCGTATGGTTGGGGCAGAAGTCAGAGGAGCGTGCCTTACCTTGCTCGCTGAGCATAAAGGCGACTTTAACCTGGCGCGATGACCGCTTTCCAGCCAGTAATACTGTCCTATGAACGGCGGCTCTGGGCCGGCCCCTCGCTTCGACAGCGTCTTTCTAGGCAAAGGCCGCAGTTAGTGCGATTTCAAAGGCGTCGGTCTCGGTCCATGCTGCAAGCATGATTGACAGACTCAAGAACGCCCCTGCCATGCGCCGCGAGCGTGCGACGGCGGAGTGCATTCCTTACGCGGCGCATGTGGCGCCATCCGTCGTCAGCACCCAGTTCGGCGACTACGTACAGGTCCTCCGCCTCGCGGGCGCAAGTTTCGAGACCAGCGATGACGAGGAACTGAACAACTGGCACGAGCGCCTCAATGTACTTTGGCGCAACCTCGCGAGCCCCAATGTCGCGCTATGGACGCACATCGTGCGCAGGCGTGCCGAGACCCCTGCGCAGGCGCCAAGGTCCGGCGCGCCTGAGAAGAATTTTGCCGACGCGCTGCACGAAAAATACAACCGTAGGCTGGCGGACGAGACCCTGATGGTCAACGAGGTGTATCTCGCCGTGGTTCATCGGCCCACGAGCGGCATGGCATCCGGATTGGTGTCGAGGTTGCTCAAGGGAACTAAGCGCGATGGCTTGCAGCACGATCTTGCGCAGGCGCTCGAAGCGTGCGAGAAATTGGCTCAGACGCTCTGCGCCTCGATGGCCCGGTACGAACCCGAACTGCTCGGCGTCTATACTTCGGGCGCGCTCTGCTACTCCTCGCTGCTCGAGTACCTCGGTCTTTTGATCAACGGCGAATGGCAGAAGATGCCCTTGACGCCGGCGCCCCTGCAATCTTCGCTGGCGACCACACGGTTGTTGTTCGGCAACGAAACGATCGAGTATCGATCGGTCGCGGCCACACGGGTTGGGGCCATGTTGGGAATCAAGGAATATCCGACGCCGACTGTTGTGGGCATGTATAACCGCTTGCTGTCGGCGCCTTTTTGCTTCGTGCTGACGCAGTCGTTTGCCTTTCTGACGAAGGCCACCAGCCAGGCGCTCCTGACGCGGCAATACAACCGGATGGCCAATGCGGGCGACTTCGCGGTCTCCCAGGCCAATGAGCTCAAGGTGGCTCTCGATGCGCTGACGAGCAATGAGTTCGTCATGGGGGACCATCATTGCACGCTGCAGGTGATGGCAGATCTCCCCGTCATTGCTGAAGACGCGGACGGCAGCACTCGACTCAAGCAGTTGAACGACCATACGGCGGCCGCGCGCGCTTTGCTGGCCGATACGGGCATGCTTGTGGCGCGGGAGGATCTGGCATTGGAAGCCGCATTTTGGGCGCAATTGCCGGGTTGCTTTGCCCTGCGGCCGCGCAAGGCGCCGATCACCTCGCGGAACTTCGGGGCGATGTCGCCGTTTCATAACTTCCCGCTCGGGCGGCCGCACGGCAACCATTGGGGAGACGCGCTCAGCATGTTTGTCTCGAGCGCCGGATCGCCTTATTACTTCTCGCTACATGCCAGCAATCCCGCCGATGCGGATGGTGGCAGCCGGAAAGATACCGGGCATACGCTCATATGCGGCCCTACGGGCTCCGGAAAGACCGTCTTTGTCGGATTTCTGATTGCGATGCTGAGCCGCCAGGGCGTAACGCAAGTGATCTTCGACAAGGACCGTGGCCTCGAGATCTTGGTGCGTGCGTTGGGCGGAGAGTACTTGAGCTTGAGGAATGGCACGTCCACCGGGTTCAACCCCTTGCAGTTGCCGATCAGCCCCGCGAATACCGAGTTCCTCAAGGCGTGGTTAGCGCTGCTGGCCGGCGCGCGCGGCGGGTGTGGACCCACTGCCGCGAGTCCGGTCAGGGATACCGCCGACTTGGAGCAAGCTCTCAAAGGGACGCTTGCCCTGGAGCCCCAAGCGCGAAGACTGTCCAGATTGATCGAGTTCCTCGATCCCACGGATCCGGAAGGACTGCACGCGCGGCTCTCCCGATGGAGCGTCGCCGGCCGCGGCGATTACGCTTGGGCATTCGACAATCCGACCGACAGCGTCATTTCGCGGCTGGACGCCAAGCCTATCATCGGCTTCGATGTCACGGAGTTTCTCGATCACGCGTTGACTCGCGCGCCGATCACCCTCTACCTGTTCCATCTGGTGCGGCAGCTGTTGGATGGCCGCCGGCTGGTGTGCTGGATGGACGAGTTTTGGCGTCTGCTGTCAGATCCGGAGTTCGAGAAATTTGCGAAGGACGGTCCAAAAACCTGGCGCAAATTGAACGCCGTCATGTGCCTCGCGACCCAGAGCCCGAGCGATGTGCTCGACAGCAGCATCAGCCGCACCTTGATCGAACAGACTCCCACCAAGGTGTTCTTCCCGAATTCCGATGCCAGTCAGCGAGAGTACACGGAGGGCTTCGGACTGACTGAACGGGAGTTTCGACTGATCAAGGAGCAGCTCGAGCCCGGGTCACGCATGTTCCTGGTCAAACAAACACACCACAGCGTGATATGTGCGCTCGATCTCAAGCATTTCAGAGCCGAGCTATCGGTCATTTCGGGACGCAGCAGCGAGATCAAGCGCATGCAAATGCTCATCGATGCCGCCGGCGCGGAGGGTGCCTGCGCGGACCCGCAAGTCTGGTTGCCTCAATTTCTCGCCTCGCTCCACTGATCCACCCGCAACCTAAGGAGAGTTCGATGATGACATCAAGTATTCGATGGATTTTCGCGGTCTCGATCTTGACCACGGCATGGGGTTCACCGGCGCGGGCGCAGTGGGCGGTCGTCGATGCTCCCGCCGTCGCGCAGCTGATTCAGCAAGTCAAAGATATGGAGGAGATGATCAGCACCGGGCGCAATCAGCTCGACCAAGCGCAGCAAGCCTTAAAGACCATGACCGGGGATCGGGGCATGGAGTCGTTGTTGAACACAACGGTGCGCAACTATCTGCCATCCAACTGGACGCAACTCGCAGGCGCGGCTGCCGGCGGCGGTGCGCTTGCCGTGGACGTGCAAAGCAAGATCGCCGCGAATGCGGTCCTGTCGCCGCAACGAATGACGACTCTCTCTGCCGAAGCGCAGCAGCTGATCCAGTCAACCCGACAGTGGGCGGCAGTGCGCCAGTCCATTTCACAGGCGGCATTGGCAAACTCGAGCGGCAGATTCTCCTCCCTGCAGGCATTGATCTCCAAAATCGGATCCGCAGGCGACCAGAAGTCCATTCTGGATCTTCAGGCCAGAATCAACGCGGAACTCGGCATGCTGCAAAACGAGCAGACGAAACTCCAGATGCTCGACCAGTCCACGCTCGCCCAGGAATCCATCTTGAGGCAACAGGCCCAAGAAATGGCGATTGCGGGGCAGGGCCGCTTCGAGACGCGCTTTCAGCCGGTTCCATGAGCGCGTTGGAGATAGCGATGGGCTTCTTTGCCACCTTTTGGTCCTGGCTCAACGGGCAACTCACCAGCTACATCGGCGACAACACGGCGAGGCTGGCATCGGTGCTGGAACCCACCGTCGTGACGCTGGCGACGCTCTATGTCATGGGCTGGGGTTACTTGCATCTCATGGGAAGAATCGAAGAGCCCTTCGTGGCCGGCCTCAAGCGCCTCGCCGTAATTGCGCTCGTGCTCGGAGCGGGTTTGCATCTTTGGCTGTACAACACGCTCATAGTCGATACCTTCTACAACGCCCCGGCGCAATTGGCCGCCGCGGTGGTTGGCGCCGGCGATCCGGTGGCCACCATCGACACGATATGGGAAAGCGGGGGCACGGTCGCCAGCAATTTATACGACAAGGGCGGATTCGGCTCCGACGTCGGATTCTACCTGGCGGGCACGATCGTGTACTGCCTCATGGGGATGCTGTGCGTGTACGCGATGTTCCTCATTGCACTGTCGAATATCGCGCTGGCCGTGCTTCTGGCGCTCGGCCCGCTGTTTATCGCGATGCTGTTCTTCGACGCGACCCGGCGCTACTTCTCCGCCTGGCTCGGCCAGCTCGCCAACTATGCCTTGATCACCGTGCTGACCATCATGGTCGCGGCGCTGCTGCTGCACATCGTGCAATCCTATGCGGCGCAGACGGCCGCCCGCGGCACCGCCATTCTGACTGTCGATGCGCTGAACATGATTCTCGTGGCCGTCCTCGTGTTTCTGGTGCTGCGGCAGATCATGCCGGTCGCCGCGGGACTGGTCGGCGGCTCGCCCTTGAGTTCGCAGGGGTTCGTCGGCCGGAGCATCGCCGTCGGCCTCGGTATGTTCCGTGCAGAAGCGAAGCCCGCCAGGCAGTTTGCGGCTACTCACGTGGCAGGCAGTGTCGGTAGGGTGGCCTCGGCAAGCGGGCGCGTGATGCGCGATGCCTATGGCAAGGCGGGCGCCGGTGCGGCGTCGCTCGCCCGAAGCTGGCGCAATCGGCGTCGTTGACGATCCACCGCGGGATGATCTCGCGGGACGACTTCGCGGGATGACACTTACACCAAGGAGGGTGACATGGCTCGATGGATTCTTTGCTTTACAGTGGTGTTGCAAGCGTGCGCATCGCATGCTGTGCGTTGCGATACGCATCTGCAGCCCATCAACGCGCCCGCCGCGAAGAGCGCGCCTGCTGGTCCCGCGGCGACCGGTCCCGCGGCGACCGGTCCGGCAGGTGCCGCGGAGCGCACCCCGTGACTAGCGACCTCGAAGGCTATTTCGCAGAAGCCCGATCCTGGGATGCGGATCGCGCCGCGCAGTTGGGGCGCAGCGCCCGCGCCGCATGGTTGACGGCAACGGCAGGTTGGCTGTGTGCCATGGCGGGTGCGGTTGCGCTGACCGTACTCATGCCGTTGAAGCGCGTCGACCCGTTCGTCATCCGGGTCGACAACACCACCGGCGTCGTCGACGTGGTGCCGGTATACGCCGGCACCACCAGCATGGATGAAGCCGTCACGCGCTACTTCCTGGCGCACTATCTCTACGTCTGCGAACGATTCAACTTCGTGACAGCCGAGAGCGATTACGAGGAGTGCGGGGCCTTCCATTCGCCGCAACGCAATCAGGCGTGGTACGCGCTCTGGACGACTACGAACCCTGCTTCGCCGCTCAATGTGCACAAGGATGGCAGCTCCGTGCGGGTGCAGGTCACGTCGGTGAGTTTCTTCTCCCGTGCCGTCGGGCTATCCGACCTGGCTCAGGTCCGCTATCTCAAGGCGGCGCGTCAGGGGCCCGGTGCCGAGGAGACCGTAACGCACTGGTTGGCGACGGTTCAATACGCCTACGCCGAACCTGCCAAGGATCCGCGGACACGCCGCTGGAATCCCCTCGGATTCAAGATCCTAGATTTTCGCACCGAGCCCGAAGCGATCCTCGAGCGACAGAGCGACAACACCGCGAGGGCATCGCAATGAACAAGCTGATCGTCATTGGCCTCTGCGCGTCGTCCGCTTGGGGCTGGTTGTTCGCCTACGCAGAAGCGGTACCGGCAAAGGGCAAGATCGATGCGCGAATCCGCAGTGCCGCCTATGACTCCGACCAGGTTTATCGAATTCACGGCTATGTCGGGTATCAAATCGACCTCGAGTTCGAGGCGGGAGAGACCTTCGTCGGTCTTGGGGCCGGCGACACCGAGGCATTGTCATTCGTGGGCAAGGACAACCATCTGTTCCTGAAGCCCAAAGCCATCAAGGTCGCAACCAACATCACGGTGCTTACCAACCGAAGGCAGTACCAATTCGACTATACGGCCACAGTACGGCGTCCCGAGTCGGACGACGACGTGATTTATTCGCTGCGATTCCTCTACGCTCCGTCGATCCAGGAACTCGCCGCGGCCGCGGCATCGCAACGGCTCGAGTCGCAGTTGCAGGATGCAGCGGCGAGTCGAAAGCGCAACGTCGATTATTGGTATTGCGGGCACGCCACCTTGAAACCGGAAGCCGCCTCGGACGACGGCGTGCACACCCGCCTGCGATTCGCCGCCAACGCGGATCTGCCGG
>Ga0116231_10005178_pt1 | contig 25825 bp, 18 predicted proteins | sample S1TSphgellanicum_2_FD_89695 | JGI IMG/M metagenome (GOLD analysis project Ga0116231, IMG submission 89695) | Host-associated microbial communities from peat moss isolated from Minnesota, USA - S1T2_Fd - Sphagnum magellanicum MG | ecosystem: Host-associated > Plants > Peat moss > Unclassified... | reverse complement strand
GTGTGGGGGGGGGGGTTGTGGCGCTGGGGGGGGGGGGGGGGGGGGGGTGGGGTGGGGGGGGGGGGGAGGGGGGGGGTGGTGGGTTTGTTTTTTGCTTTTTTTTATTTATGGGTTTGTTTTTTTTTTTTTTTTTTTTCGGATCTTAGTTCTTGCGACCCGTAGTAAAAAGCAGTGTTAGGCGGGTATCAACCAGGGCGTGCACATGGGTATGAGGTGCCTTTGTCCATCGAGGGTTCGTTGAAAAAACATCCCATAAACCCGGCCGAAACAGGCTTCTTTTCTCCCTTACTTGGGCAGGCTTGTATTTTACAAAGGGTCATGAGATGCATGGATGGGGTAGGCATCTCACATTGTAAAGTTGTGCTCTGCATGGAGGTTTAAGGTTAGGAACTTTTAAGGGTTCACGGTTTTGAAAAACATATCTCAGAAGGATCCTTGATTTTTTTTTTGAATTCTTGAGTGTGTTGAGTGTTCTAATTTGAGAAGTGAGGATGACGCAATGAGAATGTCAATTTCTCAATGTCACCTACAACCAATAACCAATGTTCACCTCAAGTAAACCTTCAATCCTTTGTTCAATATATGTTGCATTATTGCATTTTTATAATCTTTTTTTTTTTGGTTCATGTTATGCGTTTTCATCACCAATTGCCTTTTGTGGTTCTATTTTTACATTTTCACCATTGTTTTCTTTTGTGTTTATGCATTTTTATCACCATCTACCTTTTACGTTTGAGATTCTACATTTTTATCATTTTTTACTTTTATGTTTGTGTGTATGCATTTTCATCACCTTTTACTTTTGTGTTTGTGTTTTTACATTCTCATCACCATCTACTTTTGTGTTTGTGTTTATGCGTTTTCATCACCTTTTACTTTTATGTTTATGCTTCTGCATTCTCATCACCATCTACTTTTGTGTTTGTATTTTTGCATTTTCATCATCCTTTGCCTTTTGCATTTGTGTTTTTACATTCTCATCATCATTTTTTTGCATTTGTGTTTTTGCATTTTCTTTGTCCTTTGTGTTTGTGCATTTTCATCAACATCTACCATTAAATTTGAAAGCACATGTGTGTGTGTGTGTGTGTGAGAGAGTGAGAGAGATTAAACATTTAAGGTAGTCAATTTTGTTATAGCTTGTCTCTTGCATCTTCTTGACCCAAGTACTCATATTGGGCTTAAATTTAAAAAGCCTTGGTCACCATCATGCTTGTGTTTTCTAGGTTTAAGGTGAGGTTTGTTATAGCTTTTTGTTGTTCAAAAACTACAAATATATAATGCTTTTAATGAATGAAATGAAAAATGATGGATTTTGATTGTGTGTTGTTGACTATGGGCTTGGTAATAATGAAGGTGGGGCTGAAAATGATTATGGTTTAATTGGAATGGTGATGGTGGGCTTGTAGAATCTAAAGTAGTTCGTAATGAATTAGTTGTTAACAAAGACATTAATGAGGATAATAATGAGATTTTATAAGTTAAAATAAAAGTGTGGCAAGAATAGTGGCTCATGCAATTGAAGTTCAACCAAAAGTTTTGCCTCACATGGAACAAAACTACAAGTATGTGGGCATTCTATAAATTCAATGATGATTTAACTTTTGTTGGTTTTTTTATATTTCAATGAATGAGATGCATTATGTGTCATAATGTGTACCAAGACATAGACCAAAATTCTACCCAACATAAAACAAAGTTGGTAATGTATAACAAAAACCATGACACAACTACCATGAATTACCATGTTGCTTGAAAATGTTTTGCAATTTGAATAATTATAATACATAACACTTTGTTGCTACCTTGCGAATTGATGTTCAACAAGGTGCTAAGAAAAAAAACAAACCAAATGTGGCCTTAATTCTAATTTCTCAATAATGTAGTCCCATACAAAAAAATTGAACCTATTTAAGAGCAATTCCTTGAAAATTTGGTGTCATACATTACCAAAGGCTATCATTCATAGATTTATGCCAAGAACATTAAGTTAAAGTGACATGTTTTATCAATGTGGGCGAGTTATTTTTTTAATTACACATCAATTCATTAATAGTGGGGTAATCCCTAATGTTGTCAACAAGACCATGGAACACCATATCCTTACTTCCTTAAAGCCACCATGATTATTACAACATTTGACTTGTGAATGTATCATGGAGGATTTAAAACCTTTACATTAGTTTTCAATTACATTACAAAAAATAGGAACCATGTCCTAACACTACATGGGGATTTTTGAGGTTCATGAAATAATAAGGGTTGCCATGGTCCTCTATAATTAAAGGACTTGCTTGCCTAATAATATTTATTGAACAAAATTATAACCTATGTGAAAGATGAGGGTGTTAATTTGAACACCCTCACAATGTCTTTGACAAGCATTGTGCCTCGTGTTCCATTCATGTTACTTCATCTATATGTGATTATTTTTATGATCATGCCATGTTTAAATGTTGTTAATATGACATTAATGACCTAAAAATGTCTTGTGGAATGAAGGAGATTTCAATTTAAGAAGTTTAGTTTTCTTTGTAAAAGACTGTCATTTGGATTTTAAAAGTTGAAAAGGTAGCAAGAATGGGTTATGGCTTGCAAAGAACTTGAAATTAAAAATTCATGTCAAGACTTGGTTCATGTCCAAGGTGATTTTATTAAAAAAAACCTTGAAGTTTAAAAATGTCAAAAACCTTTGTTATCCAAGGCAAACAATTACATTGCAAAACATTATTCCTACTTTTCAAACATGGGCTATGGTGTCAAAATTGTCAAAAACCCTAACTCCAATGCTCACCCAATGTGTTTTGAACCAATCTTAAAGGTATTGGCTATGGTTTGATGCAAAATCTATCACCATAACCATGTGTACTTTCATGGGCACTTGAGTGCAACCCTCATTTTGTGTTGCTAGCACCAATTGTAATACAAATGGAGTAGTTAGGTATGTGGGTTTATATTTAAGGTTAAATTTAGGGGTTTTTTAAGGTTTTTTTTTTTACATGGAAAATCAATGGGAGTTTGATTATTTAGTTCTAATTTTTATTGTTATTTGCAAGTTAGAGAATTTGACTTTGAGTTGATGCATCTTGGGCATCGCATGTGAACTAAAGTTATTGATATGTTGAGGTCATTCCTAATTTTTGCATTATCATTTCAAAGGCATGTTGTTTACAATATGTTAATTCTTATGCATGACCCATGTTTTGAAAACATGTAGTTCATTTAAAATTATGTGGGCTTTGAATTAGCCATGCAAGTTGTTGTAAAATATGATTGTGAAGTCATTTGCTAATGTTATTAATTGCTTATAAAACCTTAACATTAAATTTTGTCACTATTGAACCTATTGGGTTTATTATGGTTGAACTAGGCATATTTGAATCATTGGCTTTTAATGAAGAAGCTACATTGGGGCCTTTCAAAGTTGAATTATTTCTTTTCAAGAAGTTTACAATGCTTGTTGATCCATTCAATCCTTTGATTTGGTGTGCGCATCATGAATGACATTTTTTTAATTTATCATATCTTGCTCATCAAGTCATGGATGTTGTTGGTTCACAAATCAAAACTAAAAATATTTTCAATATGGTAGAATTCATCAGAAGTTTGAAATGTTGTTAGCTCTAAATTGAGAATTTAGATAAGTTGGTTTTAATTTTTAAAAACTAGTTAAATGATCTTAAAATCGGGTTCACAAATGGGCTTATATCCATTGAAAAATACCTTGATATTGAAGACAAAATGGTTTTAAAAAATGAAAACCTCATTATAAATTTCAATTTATTTGAAAAAGATTAGCATCTTACGGTGTTGAAAGGTGTAGATTCCAAGATAATTGCATATGCAATTAATCTTATGAAAAATAACAAAGGAAATATTAAATTGCATTTTTTTGGGTTATGGGTTTTCATGATCCATTGGTTGCAAGTACTCTAACCAACCCTAATGGGCATAATGCTTCAATTGTCTGCTGTGTTTTTGTGATATGTTGGTTGTAAGTAGCATAACCTTAAGGAACAAAAATAGAAAAAATGTGAAGCACCTTGAAATTTTTCAAAGTTTCACAATAGGTCAAAATTTAAATATATGAGCAGTGTCAAATATCAATGTTGTTTGAGGTCTATGACTTTCTATTTAGGTTTTCATTTTGTAAATAATCAAGATTTAAGACGTGTGGCTTTTTTGTTGGGGTTTTGCAAGCAACTAAAATTTACTTAGTGTGTGGTTTTTTGTTGGGGTTTCCATTTTGTAAATAATTATGATTTACTTGGTGCATGGTTTTTTGTTAGGGTTTCCATTTTTGCAAGCAATCAAGATTTAAGGTATATAACACATATTTAATTAATTTCAAACTTTAATTCTAGACTTAATTCAATACATGAAAGGAAGCCAAAACACGTCCGGTGGCCACCAAATAGGACATATTTCAACCATCTTTTCATGTAATTTGCATAAATTTTCAATAAAAATTTGAATTTGACACCAAACTCAATAGGTTAAGCAATAAAACAATTTAATGGCCACCAAATAGGATGTATTTCAACCACCTTTTCATATAATTGCATAAATTTTCAACAAAAACCTGAATTTGACACGAAACTCAACAGGCTAGAGAATAAAACCCATTTGGTGGCCACCAAATATGACGTATTTCAACCAAGTTTTCATGCAATTTCATTAATTTTTCAAAAGAAAATGAAATTGACATCAAATTCAACATGGTGCAAATGTCAAAATCGGTTTAGTGGCCACCACATGGGAGGAATTGCCACCATGCCAACATGCGTTCTCATAATTTTCATTCAAAACTTGAATTTCCATTCAAATTCAATATGATTGTTTAGTGGCTTTTCAATTACTGGATTAATTTCAAGCATATTTTAATTAATTTTCATAAAATTTGCATAAGAACTTGTAAACTCAAACATGTTTTAAATTAATTCAAACTTGTAAACTCAAGTCTAACCGGTGTGATGCTCACCAAATTTCAAGTAATTATTTCCATCCTCCTATCATCAATTGCAACCAATATTTTCAAATTAAAATTCATTGAATTTGGTATAAATTGAATTGATTGGCTAAAATGAAGGTTAGATCTTGTAGACAACAAATCATAAGCTTAAGTACATGAGTGCAACTTTTTCTCCATATTTATCACTAATGCCACCAAATGTTGACAAAAATTTCATGTGCCCATGACATTAAAAAAGGAAATTTCCACACATGACCTCTATAGTAATTTTTCATGCACACTTAAAACAACAAGTTAAAACAAGCAATTTCCATATTGACGAAAGGTCTTCACAAACTTTGGAATGTTTATAAAGAAAATAAACATTAATATTTTCCTCAATGAACATAGATAGGAAAATTGAATATATTCTAAAACATTAAAATCCCACTTGAAAAAAAGACTAGACCTATTGTAGTGACCATAAAATAACACCAACATTTTTATTTAATGTTCATAAAAAATTTGACTTACAATTACAATGCATAAGAGTTATTATCAATTGTATCAATATTAGCTTTTGCTTTGGATGCATGGGTCACATTAATATTTATCATGGAATGAATTTTTATATTATTTCCAACTAAAAAAAAACATGACACAAGAGATTTCGACCCATTGTTTTGGGTCTACATGATTATTCTTCCACTTGTTCAACCAACAATTATGATACAATTCTTCATCATTTTTGGTTCCCTTTTTCACAAAAGCCCACCATTGAACATAGACCTTCTTATAATTCTCATTCTCTTAATCCCTTACAACATCACTTTGGCCCTTCCCATCCACACATGATACGCTATAGGGTCTGTAGGATGCACAAGAATAAAATTACCAACAAACAAATCATGAAAAGGCGTGTATGCAACAATGCTCAAATAAGGGCACATGTTTCTAGGGCCACAATATGGAGGGATGACAAGATCTTTAAGGTTAACATCTACAATGGTAGGAATGGATGCGCGCTTATAATTAACTCTCCAATTGCTAGAAGGCCAAAAGGCTTCCAAAGAACAGAACTATGTTGTGGGAAAGGTTTTGATAATAGTTCCAAAATGTTCTCCCAGTATTTCACATAAGGACCCATAACTTTAAAATACAAATCATCCTTTGACATCCCAAGCTTCCAAAATTCAATATATTTGAAATCCTACTACTAATGAACCAAATTTTATCTCACTTGCCCTTAATTTGCCATTTCCCCCATATTAGGCAAAATGGAATAGGATTTGGGACCCCCTTCGCCAGTTTGGCTGTCCAACACCATCCTCCTTCTACAGTCACATGGCCGAATCATCTTTAAGGCTCCACAAAGCATCAATAGGAAATAATTTGTATTACATCACTGGCCACCTTACCTCGTCCACCAAAAAATAAAACAATTACATCTCTGTATGACCAACAAGGACGTTAAGGCCGTCATTCAAATATCCATTGACCCATTTAAAATCAAAGATTTCTTGAATGAGTTGAAGAATGAATTGGCGATTTTGGGAAAACATCAATCCTTTCATCAAATCTGCCATGACATAATTATTCTGCTCTCTCAATTTTTTTGACAAATATCTAAAACTTTCATCAGTAACTTCATGTGTGTGCCCAACTACAAGAAACCCCAATTGAATTTCTTCAAAAACTTCGTGGGCAATTAACAAGGAAAGAAACACCAGCATGTGAGGATTCTTGTTATCTTTCACACAATTGTCCATCTGAAAAACCAACTTCCTTAGCAAGGGTTTCACACCCACGATTTTTTCCACATGCTTTCATGCATTCAAACAACAAGAACTTCCTTGCAAAATTTGTTGGAAACATGTGTTTGGGGTTTAAACTCAAACAAAACCCCTAATTCCTTAACTTGTTCCTTTTCAAAACTACGAAACAAGCGCAAAAGTGACTCAATCATGAAATTAGGATCATTGGGCCAAATCTCATTAGAATATTAAGCAAAGGCTTCATCCCCATGTCCATGAGCAATAATTCTAGTCGATGTCACTAGCACCTGCCCTAGCTTGGACACCATTTTGTTCTTCATTTAAAGTTGAAGCAAAGCTGTTTTAGAATGGTCCATTTTATCATGAATTACACATAAAAAATCTTCATTAGATAACATAGATTTAGTTTTCCAAGTGTGATATAAATATTGACAAGATTCTTGGTGAATGTTGTGTTTCTTCAATTTAATTTCATGCTCCTTCACACAAGGGTTGTTTTTTCCTACTTTGGATATCAAATCCTTCAAGGATTCATAAATGGTACATTTGGCAAAAACAAATCCTTTCTTCTGCACATCCACATTCAAATGTTTTTTTTTCTCAACTAGTTCATAGCAAATTACAGAATGTTTACAACTTGCAATTCCTTACTAATCTGCAAACGTGAGGAGAAACCAAATATTAAAATGACAAATAAGAACATTAGATATTTATTGCAACTTTAATTAAGGCCATGTTATTCTATAAACTTGGTGGGCACCGGATTGAAAAACTATCAAGACATTGAAGGATTATAAAACTCCATGAAAAACCAACTTTAAAAAATAAAATTGAATGAAACAATAATGAGCACACCATTACCTTATATGGTAACCACCTGATGATGCCTTAATTAAGAAGCATAACAAGTCTTCATATAACACAACGAAAATTAATCATTCCATGTTAACTTGGTCACTATGTTTTCACATTGTCTTCCAAGTATCTAGAAGATACTTGGAGATCCAAGGAGATGGACATGTTGTTTCCCATCTCCGATTCCCTTCATTCGATGCAACATTATATCATCACATTGCTCAATCAAGGACTTAATGTTTGATTTGGCATGTATTATTGAGGCTTGCAACTTTTGATTCCCTTTATTTCAATGTGGCAAAATCCTATGCCCTCATTTGCTTTCCTGCTTATAACTCAAGTAAGTTGACCTAGAAGTCCCCATGATTTTGCCAAGTAGTTTCACAAACATCCCTCTTTTGAAATGTTTGAGGAAAAATCTACCCACACATTGGATATTCCAAGAAGATTGCATCAAAGAATAGATTGTAATCATGCCAAATTTGTGTTTAAGAGTTCTTGTCATTTGGTGAAGGAAATGTTGATAGTAGTTTAGCGAACAACACATCGCTGCCCTTACTCCATGACAAGATTCCTCACTCAACACCTTCTCTACCTTCGAAATGAAATTTATGGAGATGATCTCCTTTTATTTTCTTTTACTGAAGCCATATTTCTTTTTTTCACACCAATTATTCCCTCCACATCCACTTTAGGTACATAGCTTTCATTGTATGAAAGCAAAAGCTTTTTTAGTGAAAATTCCTCCATAGTTGTTTAAGTTAACAACCATTTCCAAATAGTCATTACCACTAAGATGTCTCCAAGACAGTAGAGAATGGTCAAGCTAACATGATCATGTCCAAGAATTTCATCCAAAATTATTTCCTTCCGATCAAATACCATCACATAACCTTTCGTGAGGAGAACACCTTCAGGATTTAGAAGATCAAATTCCTTTCCATGCCAAATGATATGCTTTATTTGCGGAAGTTTTGTTTGGCACATGTCTTTTAAATTAGGCAAACTTGCCACATCGTCTTCATTAACACTAAAAGACTTACTACCTTTGCTATACTCACCCCCCAAAACTCAAGGAAGCTTTGGGTAAAAACCTAATAATGGTGCTTTCTAAATGTGCCAACATTTTGGATTAAATGCGGACAAACCACCTTCTTTGTAGTAAGATTATTGATAGTTTCATCTCCAATATGCTCCAATCTAAGAATCACTTGGCTTAATGGCTAGAAATAGTTTTTTCCTACAATTGATCTAAAATTTGCAACGTTGGAGTTGGGTTAAAAAGTGCTTATTCTTGGTAAGAAAAGAATATAGTCTTCGGTGAGACAATGATGCACTCCTCTGGTTCCTAGGCCCCATAGATAGAAGTAGTAGATGGGTCTAAACAAACACCATAGTCTATGTGAAGTTTTCCACGATAGTCCTATGACTCCCACAAATCAACTAAATTTCCATAATTCAATGCTTCCATGATTTTTGTCAATCCTGAAATAGAATGTTTAATTATATTCAGCTAAGAACCTAGGATACAAAAATCAACCAATTGTCTTTAATTAATGAAGTCAATTCAAATGTTATCATTTGTCATTCAACGATATTCTAGAGAGCTACAAGGTATTTGTTATTTTGATCGAAAAAATACAACCAATTGGAGTATTTTTCTTTATGTATTTTTATCATTCCTTAAAATATCTAATATATTGGAAAACATTTCCTTGTGAGGTTAGCGAAAGATGGCTCGGCGGCTGTCAACGACTGCTAGGTCTTTTTTTTTCGAAGGTAGCAAGAGGACGACCTAGTGGCCATTAAGTTGTTTCCTCACAAGGGTAATGAGGGGAGAACCTAGCAACTGCTAATTTGTTTTTTCACAAGGGTAATGAGGGGACAACTCGGTAGCCATGTTATTTTCTTGCAAGGGTAACAAGGGGACGATTTGGCAACCGTTAGGTCATTTTCTCACAAGGGTAATGAAAGGACGACCTAGTGGCCACTAGGTCATTTTTCACGAGGGTAGTGAAAGGACAACATGGCGACTACCATGTCATTTTCTCGATCTGTTTTGATATCACAATCTAGTAGTCACCAAATCACGAAAATGAAACCTTCATGAGAAAACGATTTGGCAACTGCTAGATTGTTTTCTCACAAAGTTGTTGTTTTCATGATTTGGTGAGGTGGATGATATAATGACTGCCCAAATCGTCTCTCAAGATTACTTGCTTTCACAACTTTTGGACGTGACATAACATTTTGAGCTTTTGCACCTTTTGGATGCTCCAGTGTGGAAGGCCATGTTCAAAGTTCTTGAAATTGAAAAAAAGAAATAGATGACAATGATACAAATAAAAAGATGAAATGAAAAAACTTGGTGTCATGAAATAAGGGGAGTAATTCAAGAAGAGATAACATGGAGACAAACAAAACTATGGTCAGGGAATAATTACTTGAAAAGAGTAGATAAGGAAACAGTTGAACACATTGACATGAAACAAAAAAAAGACCTTTAGAAACCCTAACTTGCAACTTCCAAAAGTTGAAGACTTCCTTCTAAGAGAAAGATGCTTGAAAACCCTAAGTCAAGATTTTCACAAGTTGAAATGCTCCTTCTCGCCTTTTTTCCAGATTGGGGTATTAAAATGATGTTATATGGACAACAAGGTTTTAACCCTATTTCATTCATTTAAATTTTGGACATTTAAATTCAAGGCTTAACTAGTTTACAAGATCTATATGCAATAACCAACCATCATTGTTATTAATTATCAACTTTAATAAACATTTCATAACATAGTTTCAATATTGGTTGCTAACTAGTTTGTTGTATTATTTAGGTGCATATTAATCTTATTTTTTGGAATAAGTTTATTCGCACAATAATTTCCCTGGTATTAAGAATCAATTATATAAACATGGGCCTTTATAATCAATAAAAAGTTGATAATATTCTTGTAAAAAATTTAGAATATTTTTTTAATGGACAAAATTTGAGCATCAATTGAAAAACACTTTACAAATAAAAGTTTTTGTGCAATGTAAGGCTAATTAATAATGTTGTTTTGTAAAATTGAGAATTGTTTTTGAAGTAAAAAAATACCCAAATGATCTTTTGAAATTTGTCAAAATTATTTGAATAAATCATCATGCAAATCCACACAATGATGAATTGTTACAACATTACATATAAATGGAGTTTATATACAAAAACATATATTAAGTTGGGATTAATATATTGGAGTTCAATTTCATTTCCATGGTCCTTATTTATTTCCATAATTATATTATTATGAAGTTAATTTAAAATTTTAATATTTACATTTTTTTGTGGAAACGGGTTTAAATGTTGAGTTCGACAAAGTTCAACATTGTTCTTATAAATGATTCACAATTAATTTGTTGGTATAATTTCCCAATTTACCACTAAGTGGAAATAAGAAAAAATAAAATCTCAATGTTACAAGAATAATACTAATATTCTACAATGATCATTATTTTGTATTCATTGGGAGAATCATGACATTTATGGATTATAACAATGTTCAAGTAAATTATATGTAAAGCAATTAAATGTTATTTTTCCATTTTAATTGTACATCAATGTAAATCACTTGATTGATTTACTTTATGTTTTGTTATTAAGTACATTGGGTTCCACATTGCCAAGTTCGCCCTTGAATATTATTTCACTAATCACAATGTGGTGGGAATAAGTCTTCTACCAAACTTGAAATTTTGTTTTAAGATGCTATTATATTGGACACGATTTGAGTTTTTTTTCTAATATAATTATTGCACAATTTTTTGTATTTTAACTTGACATCATTGGTGTGTGCAATTATAAGTCTAAACACAAAACATAATATTAATTTCAAAATTCATGGATTTTATTTGTCACTCTATGCTTCATCAATTAAACACCAATACATGTGTGAGTACATATATAATATACATATAAAATTGGCAATGCGTGAGTATTTTTAATTCATTGCATATATAATAACTTGCATCTTTGAACTTAGTTCTGTTTTATTGTCATTGAGCTTTATGATTAAGATTTTGGAGATTTCAAACCAATTTATCCAGTTGTTATTATCATCAAAATTATAGATTATTAATGTTAATATTGCATTGTATTATGCTATTTATGTTTGGTGTAAAAATTAGAACAAACATGCATGACATGATACAAATGGGATGACAACACATCATTAAGCAAAATTTGTTATAATTTATGGGTTTTTGAGTTAATAAATCATCATAAATAATTTTGCCTACATGTGTGCAAAATTTTAAAAAATACAAAATAGGTAGTCTAATTTCCATTCACATGAAAATTATAAAGATTTTCATTAGTAGTTACACCACTTGGTGGCCAACATGAGTATGGAATGTGGAAGGAGATCGTAGTTACATCCATTGAAACAAGTGTAGGCGTTAGTGGGTGTAGAGAAGGAGAAGCTAAGTAGAAGCTTGGAAATAGTAATGCCTTGGTTGCCCAAAGTACTTTGATGATCTAGAAGAGAACTTTGTAAAATTGGTATTGGGTTGATAATGTTGTCATCTAATAGTTCTTCTTCACTGTAATTCATTTTTATTTACAATGGAAAAAACACAGAGTTGGAGTTCAATTTGGGGTGACCATTTTGTCGCCTAATATGTTGAAAAAATAGTTGCAGGATTTTGCATTGCATGTTCCATTCATAACGGCACCTTGGTAGCATGGTAGCATAATTAATGCCAAGACTGGGCATGCTTCAGGCCTTCTGATAGCTAAGGGTCATAACCTATTCATGTTACCAACAAATCTTAGTGGCATATGAGGTTATTTGAGCCACAATATCTTTGAATTAATTGATAAATTTGACAACATAACGATACTTCGGGGTGTTCTACTTGTTCTCATCTCGAATGGTTAGACGTATTATAACCTAATAATCAATTTTCCTAGCTTGCATGTGCATGTACTTGATTTGAAACCTTTTCAAATAGGCCTTGGTCATATTGGACTTATTAGACACCATGGTGCCAAGCTAGTGTGGGCCTTTGTGTTGCACATCCTCTTCCAAGCATTGAAACATTGAAAGAGCAAAAGGAGAGAAACACCGCAAATACAAGCACACCAAATACATGCAAACATCAATAGTTTCATTCAATTGGTCGTTATGAACCATATTATTATCGATGTAAACTTAAGCAAGACAGTAACTTCATTATGCACAAGCTAGTAAAAAATCTACTCCTTGAACCCATGTTCTCGATAAACAAGATATATTTATTGTTGCATCATTTGGTGGCCCCCAAATGAAAGTTTTTCTTTCATTTTTCAACTTCCAAATGGTAAAAGTCTTATGATCAAATAAATGATATCTTTCTTAAACATCTTAAACCTCTATTTGATTTTTAAAAATCATATTTGATTATGATTATAATAAGTTGTAATTTTACAGATAAAATTTAATTTAAATGTATAATATGTAATTAAATAATCATCATATATAATATTAATAAATAAATCATAACTCAAACATATTTAGTAAAAATATATAATAATTTGCACTATCCACGTCAATAACATGAAAACTAATAAATAAAAAATAGACACAAGTTGATTATCAAACAATTATTGTAATTCCAAAGATGTCACATATGTTTTAATCATCAAAATATTCTAAATGGACAAATTATTGGTTCTAGTTACCAAAACAACTATGACTAATTGTAAAAACATCTAGGTTTTCATCCATCCAAGGATCCATTCACAATATTGGATGAAAAATGTGCACTTTTATTTCACTTTTCCATCCAAACATGTAATTATAATCACAAATTATAGATGCATTATAGTACCATCTACCTACCTATGTCCTACCTACTTATTTACTTACCTACCATCTACCTACCTACTTACCTATAACCATCTCCCTATATTTTGTTTATTTATCTTCCTACCTACTATCTACCTACATATGAAGACAATTTTATGATTTACCTATAGTTTACATAAGTAGGTATGAACATTCAAAAACATAAGTTAGTAGGCATGTGTACTTATCTATCTACCTAATTAGACACATACTAATCCTACTTATGAAAATGGTTAATATTTGAAATGTTTATTTAATGTTTATAGAGTTTAATGTATAGAACTTAGGTTTATGGTTTAAAGATGAATTATAGGGTTTAGTGTCGAAAGTTGATTTATAAGGTTGAATAAGCAGTTACATAATTTTTTTCTATTACTATGGCAATATTTCATGTCATATTTCTCTTAGAAATCATTGTTGTACTAATATGTCCTAATTCATAGTTTAAATCAAATTTGCATTTGGATTAATTAAATCATTGTCAATATGTAAATTGTATGATATTTGTTTATTTATATGTGGCCTAGGTTGTATCCATGTATAGATGTATATGTATGTATGGATGTGTGGTTGCATATGTTTGTATATATATCTATGTGGACATATGTACATTTGTTTGTGTTTTTTATTGTTTATAGTATTAAAAAAATGTGTTGAAAATAATACATAAAGTTGTAAGTCATCACATGTAGGTTGACACAAATATTTTGGTGTGTGGTACATATGGCAATTTTCAAGATAAAAATAGTTTGGATATGTGGTTTGTTTGGATATGGGTTTTTAAAAAATATTCGTTTGGATTATTTTTTGTGTGGAAGACTTAATGTGTGTTTTTTTTTGTGGGTATGAATGTAAGTGTTTATGTTGCTTTGTGTATGTGTTTCGTGTGAATATTATGTTTGTATGTTTTTTAAAAAAAATCAATATAATTCAAATATGAATTTCAAAATAGAATAAAAATCATAGTATAATTTATTTATTTATTTCTAGGTGTCTATATATATTATGTTTGTCTTTAACACAAAAAAACGGAATGTAACAATAAATACAATTTCTTTGTGTATACTGTTGCATTTCATTTTTTTTGTGTTGAAGGCATTTTACCCAACAAAGATCAAAATTGTCATGTTATAACTTGCATTTTTTATTAAAATTTTCAAGACTTTGTCTCTTTTCTAAATTAAGCTCTTAATGGCCACCAATGTCAAAAAAAATTGTGTTGTTATAGGTGAATCATATTTTGGTTTGGATGTGGTGTACCATTCAACATATAGAAATCTTTTAAAGTTTAAAAGGTTTGAGGTTATGGTTTAAGGTTGCAAATTCTTTCCTAGAAACAACAACCTTACAACCGCATTGTTGAATTAAAAACAAATCAAATTGTGCAAATGTTCTATTTCTCATACTTGTAACTTGTTGATTTTTTTTATCAACAATAGTTAATCAAATTATGCAAATGTTCTATCTTTCATTAATTTAATAAATATTTTGTCATTTCAACATTTTGTTTGGTGCCCACCAAGTTGAAGATGTTAGTCTATTTATCTTTAAACTTTCAAAATTCATTATTTTTTGACTTTTCCAAAGTCCATAATTATGGTAAAAGTTCAAACATTTTTTTGTAAGTTGTGTGTGATACTTTCACATTCACACATCTTTAAGTTAAACACATGTATTTTTCTTGAAAATGATGTGAATTATGAATGTGTTCTTTTATGCACATGCCCCAATATATTTACACACATCTTTGACTCAACATGTGTATTTTTTTCTTGAACATGATGTGAATTATGAATGTACTCTTTATGCACATGCTTAGGTTGGTGTCCAGTTGGCATCACTCATTATCATACTCATTACCCATGCCCTTGTGGGAAAATAAAATGGACTTGTGTCTATGCTTGGAGGGCATGAGTTTGCTAAAAAAAAAACATTCCTATACCCAGGCGCTTCAAGCTTCACAAATGGATTATTTTAATGCCCTGCCCCCTGGTATGCCTGAAAATAGATACCCAGCCAACACTGGTAAAAACCTGTCAGAAATTACATAGAGCACAATCTTATCTCCACCAAGAGTTAGTAATGCCTTCTCATTTTGCTTTTCAAAATGCTTGTCTTGTTTCTCTTTTTCTTTTGGAAAAGAATTAGGATCAGAATTTTGCGACATGTTTTTATGCTCAGTAATAACAACCGCCTCCCAGCACAGCGTTCTGGAACTAAGCACCCCTAAGCTCGACCTCAGGTAGGCATTCAATTCAGTAACACCCTGGTCCTCGGCATTACCCCACACTTTACCCACTCACCTTATTTAGGTAGCCATTTGTGCTCACGTTTATGGTATGGTTGCACTTCAAACCGACTAGAATTTTATAGTAAATAGTGTGGCCTGTGCCCGTTGGCCCAAGTGTTACCATGTCCTCAACTGATTTTTCCTTTCCAAAACCTGATTTTTTCGAATTTCTTTGAATTTTCAGCGGCAGAAATCCCTTACAAACCAATATCTCCCACATTCTGAATCCAAAACTTACCAAACAAATTCCATAAAATCATGCTCATCGAAATCTTTCCAACAACACCAAAGGCACACTCCAATTCCTCCAAAAATTTCAGCAACGATTTAATTTAATTTTCAGTGAAAAAATCATTCAATACTCAAGAACTTTTGCACCGCAAGTCCAAACGTCATGGAGCCAAGCCCATGCACCATTCCTCATGGAGAGCTTTCCAAAGACACCAAGAATCCGATCTGAAGCATCCAGGTTCAGTGGATCTCGTAACTACAAAACAAAACAAACACCTTCCTTCATAGATCGATAAGAGTTTGGAGGTACTGCTGAATGCCTCTAGTTGTCTATTGTAGGATATAATGCGTTGACACCTTTCATACCTGGGCATGGATTTTTTTTCACTTTAGGTTTCCAGTTTCCACGTACGGGTGTTAATCTACTTGGAGTTGATTGATTTGCAAATGCAAATCCTTTCCTACTTCCTAGCGTTGGTACAGCTTCCCTCAGAGGCTTTTCCCGTTTGGTTTGCACGTGGATTGTTAAACTACATGGAGTTGATTGATTTGCAAATGCAAATCCCTTCGTACTACCTACTGATGGTACAGCTTCCCTCATAGACTTTTTCCGTTTGCTTTGCACGTAGATTGTTAAAGACTCATGGACTCGACTTATTGGCAGATGCTTGGATTTTGAAGCTTGGGGAAGATTCTAAGTTTTGAATTGATAACGCTTGATTTACACTTGGAACGTCCGTAGAAAATTTTCCAATTTCCCAGATAGGTATAAGATGTCTAGGATTTGGGCACTCTTGACGCCAATACAACTCAAGCACTAGCCTTGAAATGTTTAACCCTAGTACAAGAGATAAAACTATATAATTATAATCCCAAAGCATGAAAAAAGGGTTTAGGGTTTGTGGAAGTTTGGTAATTCCCAGGGACCTCCATCTTCTTGAACATGGAGAGTGGACTGCCAGGAGGTGTGTTGATAAGTCCATATGCAATCGCCAGTTTTTCACTATGGTAATGCAAATGAGATACCTTCTCTTGTTCACCCACATCATGAAGCACAAAACTTTGTATCTGGCAAATACTCTGTGTCAAGCATCTGTCCTGACAATGTTTTCAGTTCTGCATGGATTTCACTCATTCTGATGGTCTTGATCAGTGACTACTACAAATGTATGCACCTCGTTCTTCACTTCCATCCACATGTGATTGTGCTGGTTTCTTCACACCCCTTTTCTTTCTCAGTTGTTGAACATTTTCTCTTAGATCCCAGGTGCCAGTAGTAGCATGGGTGTTTGATAGCAGCACATAACCTGCAAAATTTTCAGGGTTCAATTCTGTTACACACTCTCCCATCTCCACATCACCATGAATTCACCACCATGGATTCTGTAAGCATCGAACAATTCCTTCCACAGAGACATATTTGATTTGAGATGCATTGTCTAGATCGTATCCTCAGCCTTGTGCAAATGACCAGCACTGTCGAGCAAAGCAAGTCAACTATGCAGGTGGAGAGTTCAGGTGTTGGGGATATCTCATAAACTAAGCCAGTGGAGTCAAAACAGCCCGATCTTCACCCACTGGGCCTGCATGGCTACAAGCTAAAAGAAACCAGACAAAAGTCACATCATCTGGTCCTAGACCTTTGTCACACATGTTCAAAATGTTCAAGAGCTTCCTTACCATGCAAATCCTCCAAGCATGGCTTTCCAAGAGACCACATCTGGCAAGGCCATATTGTTACACACTCTCCGAGCATCCTCAATGCTCCCACATTTGGCAAACATGTCCACAAGGCTATTCCCCATAATGACATCTTACTCACAACCACTTTGAATGATTTGCTCATAAGCATGCCTGCACTTCTCAAGTGCCACTATATTGACACATGCATTGAACACCCCAAGAAAGTGACATGGTTTGGTCGCACACCTTGCCATTGTACCAGTTCCAATACATTCTGTCATTGCCTGCATTTCACATATCCAAATTTCAGGGCATTCCAAGAGACCAAATTTCATGAGGCCATCTTGTTGAGTTCACTCTCCAAGCATCCTCAATGCTCCCACACTTGGCATATATGTCAACATGGCTATTTGCAACAAAGACATCAGACTCACAGCCACTTTGAATTATCTGCTCGTGAGCATCTTCAAGTGCAACTACACTGGCATGGCTATTAAGCACCTGCACAAAAGTATTAGGGTCTGGCTGCACACCTTCCTGATGCATTTGTCAGAATAATTCCAATGCCTTCAGCCCTTGTCAACATTTCACAAGTACCAATATCATGGTTGTCCAAGAGATAACATTTTGTGACGGCATCTTGTTGAACACTCTCCCAGCATCCTCCATGCTCCCATTTGGCATACATGTCAACAAGGATAGTGAACACAAAGACATCTGAGTTGCAACCACTTTGAATGACCTGTTCATGAGCATCCCTACCTTCTTCAAGTGCCTGTAAGCTAGCACATGCAGTGAGCACCTGAACAAACATAGAATTAAGAGAGATATATTGACTTCTACAAGAGCTAAGTTCCTTCATCAATACAATGATGACAGGATAGAATTCCTCTACCTTCCCTGACCTATTGTCCCACCACTGCTAAGTATCTGAAAAGAACTCCTGCCAAAGCTTCTCTGTGTGGCCTCCAGAAGCTGCTGCACTAGATGGAAAGAAAAGAAAAAGAAACTTCTCATTAAGTCAGACATCTTGTTCACATATAAGCCAAGATGAGGCTTTGGGTTCAAATGGATTGTGAGTAACAACACTATTCATTTCCATGTGACCTAAGAATTCCATTTGAAAGAGCTCATGCAAGTTTAAGAATAGCCTACTCTCATTTCGCAAAACAAACCCCAGCTTTTCAATTCAAAAAAACCTTGGTGGGAAAATATGCACAACCGAAGGACACGCATTGGTCTCTATTCTATTTTGCCAGTGAATTCTGGAACATGGTGTGTGCTGGATCACCTCATTGGCTGCCAAGAATTGTGTCTAGGTCAGAGTATGGTGCATGGCGAACCAGCACACAACACATTATGTATAGGGGAAGGGTCCTCTCCTCTAGGTTGTCCATGAAACAGGTCTTTTTAGGGCAGGCAAGGGATTAAAAAATACAAAGAAAATAAAATTTTGCTCTGCTTTACGTCCCAATTATTGCCTGTGGCATTAGTGTGGGGGCAAAAATGATGGCTAACAAATTTAAGAATCAACATCCTGCTCAGCCAATGAGGAGATGCAGCATGCACCCCAGTGGACTAGGATCTTTTTCTTTTGGAAGGGGGAGAGGATGTGAGTTTTTTCTTAAGAGGCCCAGATTTTTTTTTTCCTTTTGGAGAGGGTGTTGGATTTTTAGAATTTTTGTTGTTTACATCAAGTTTCCATGATTACCCAATCAAGTTCCCAATGGGTTCCCAATTGTTCCCCAAATTTCCAATGTTTCTCAATGTATTCCCATTTGCATCTCACTTGACCCATATGCTTTGCACAAAGTCATCCTCTTTTAGATGGGCCACTATGGGGACTAACATGTTTTTATGTTTGATGTGAATACTTCTAAATTGGGCAATCTTAAGGAAAATCCCTCCCTCTCTTATAAAAGTGGGCATAAGAGCCCTTCCCTTCCTACACCTTGTGATTTGCGCATGTTTAGGTTCATGATAGCTTTCGTATTGAGCTTCTTGCTGGGTAAAGCCCACCAGTGGCAAACATCCCCAAAATGAAGGCCAAGACTTCACTACCCCTCTTGCTAGGCCTCTTATTTTGAGAATGCACCTACCCAGTGACTTTTACCCTACAGATGAACCTCATATATAACCCCCAATATACTTACATGGAACAAGTAGACAAAAGTGTATTGACGCCACTTATGACATGCATACCTAGTCTAAGTAAAACCACTAGCTACCTAGTGTGGTCTTGCACCAATTGGAAAACCCTCTTCTGCCTTTTTGGGGTTATCAGTTTCACAACTCAAAAAATAGTATGTTTTGTATATATTAATAATACTTTTGCATGGATTTCTAAGATGGTCCCGCAAGTGAAAAGAAGAAGATGACACTTAATAGTTAGCTCAATCAACTGTGCCTTAATTTATTGCTTAGAATCCTCTACTTAGCATATACTTTTGCATGGATGTATAACATGGTCCCACAAATGAAGAGAATATTGTAAAAAGAAGAGAAAGACCAGAATATGGTAGTCAGTTTGTTCAATTGTGCCTTAATTTTACTTTTACAACCCTTCACCTTGTAAGCCCCCAGAGTTTTAAGTGTAGGGTAACGCCCTAGGGTGGGGGCATTCTCAAAATAAGGGGCCTAGGACAAGGCAATAGCCAAGTTCGACCCCACATTTTGGGAATGTCCCTCACCCTAGGGCTTTACCTATCGTAACACACAAGGCAAAATTTATCATGAATCAAACCTATATAGATCGAAAGGTGTATGAATGGTAAGGTTCTTATACCTATTCCTCAGTAGTGGGAGGGTTCTTACACCTACAAGTAGGCATAATTTTCCTCCCATCTTTGAGTAGGCATAATATCCCTCCCAATTTTTAGGAGCGAAGTTGATGGATATAAGGTGCCCTCTGCATACACTACAAATGTTTACCAAGTGCTTTACGATAACAGCTGCAGGTCTTTATTCTCCCCTTTAATGGACTAATTCCATGTTGAATTAGTCCAATCAATGTGGCTGTAGCCCTAAGGGGCAAGCCTTGTTGATTCTGTTAGTCCTAACTGCTGTTAAGGCCTGGACAGTGCAGGGTTTGGCCAATTCCAGCTCTAGGAACCAGAATGGAGCAAGATGAGACCATGGGGCAAGCTAGGAGTCAGAATCAAGACCAAACTGCCTTTTCTATACTGGCAAAATTTCGCCAAAAGGTGAAGTTAAAAATCTAAAATTAAAAGACGATGCACATGCTTTTAGGGTTCCAATTACCAACTTGAACTTATTCTGTTTCATATTAATTAGTTGGGGTTGCCTAACAAGTTCAACCTTTTTTTTTTGGTGGCAATGAGCCAATTTGATTGGCCCATCACAAAAAAAAGTTGAAACTATGGAAGCTCTCCACAATAGATGATTCTATAGAAAGATAGAGTGCCTTTCCTTTGGCCCAGCTATATAGGTGAGAAGGGGAGGATTTTGGGCAAAACATATGAGATTCAACTGAGGTGCTATTGGGAACACCCTTGGGGAACACATTGAGAACCTAGGGAACATATTGTAGTATTTGGTTTTCTGCATGTAGCAAAAAAATATAGCTAGTAGGATGATTAAAATTTTGTATTTCATAGTTGTTATTTTATACCTAGTTTTGGCTTAAACTTCCTCGGGTTAATTGCCACTTTTTTCTACACCTTCCAATGGAGGATTGCCACTTTGGCTGCAGAAAAAAATTCCTAAATAAAACATTGCTCTCTAGCCTAGTCCTTTTCTAGTCCTACACTCGTAGGACTGGAGAAGAGAAAAACCAAATTCCAATTCTGTGCTAAACTCTCTTTCTATTCCATCTAATGCCAGATGAGGGGAAGATGATGAAGTAGACAAGGAAGAAGAAGAAGGGTTGAAACTTGAAACATTGTGACAGGCACAAACGACATAAAAGTAGTAGAACTTGAGCTGCTCATCAGCCATGGCGGGTTTTCTGAGATCGAATTCCCTGATTTCATCCGCCATATTCAGAGTTTCTGCGAGGTCTCATGCGCCTGCTGCACGGCCTTCAGCGGTCTTCACTCGCTTCTTCGCCACAGCCCACGAACATGACGATGCTGGTCGGTCTACTAATAATTTCCATAGTCCTTCCTTTCCCCACAGAGGTTTCTTAAAGTTTTGTACTTTTAAGAATGCCTCTCTTTTGTTTTTCCTTCTTAGATGATGATCTGTTGATGTAGGTAAGTGGGTTAATAACGGGTTTTTGTGATGCGGGGTGCTGCTGCAGAGGAGATGCAGAAGTGGCGTAACATCAGTATTGCGGCAATTATAGCTTGTACTGCTCTGGCCATATACAACCTCTCTGGCGAGCAACACCACGAAGCTTCTGAACATCCGGTAGTGCTGCTCCAACACTCCTGCAATTTGGATTTCTGGAAATTTTCATAATAAGCCTCTGAAGAGCTTTGAAATCCATCCATCCAGCTGTAGAGCTAACCACCAAATTCAACAGTGCACTGAAAAGTGTGATTTTCTTTGGTGTGGCAGGAGTATTCCTACTTGCACATCCGGAACAAGGAATTTCCATGGGGTACAATTTCGTGACCTTGAGTGTTTTTTTTTTCCTCTGTTCTCTCTCACAGGTAGGAACATTCAATACGTTTGGATCATTTTGAGACATGCAGGCCTTTTTCTGTTCCTCTTTCGGTCTGAATTTTGCATGTCTTTAATGGCCAAACTGAATTTTGCATGTTCCTCTTTCGGTCTGAGTTTTGTTCATCAAGATTAACTGAAGGGACGAGTGAAGGTGGCCCCTTCAGCAAAGAAAGGAGCCCAGCTTGGAGATCTCCACACTTCCCATATTTGTCGTACTGAACATGATAGGGTTCCTTCTTACAGGATTATGGCATGGAAGATACATTTGATTCTGTGATTTTGATACACGCTGACAACCTACCTGATTCATTGTCTGCCAGGGCCAAATGGACTTTTCGAGCATAAAGAGCACTGAAGGGTTGCACACTTGTGGCATCCTTACCCATCAGCCCTTGATGCATTGGAGTGGATATCCAGCTGTTTTGGAGCCTTAAGTGTTCTGAAAGACTCTGCACTTGACAGGTTCATGAACAAATCTTCAGAACTCTGGCAATTCAATGGATTTGCAAAGAGACTATGAATACAGCAAATTCCACATGCAGTTATTTCACTAGATCCTGCACTGGAATCAGTTGTTGTGAGAAGCTACTTTGATACCTTGTAAGAAAGCTTTAGTCTCAATGGTGACCCAAGATGCCAACAGGTTATAAGTTATAGCAGCATTGAACATGTACATATATATCTATGAAGTGTTGTTTGGAGATAGCTTTCAAGCTTCCTTTTTGGCTGTCAGGGACAATCTAAGGTGTATGCACACCTTTGGTTGCTTCTCCAGTCAAACAATTCACTGTGGGTGAGACACAGTGGTATACTGGATGTATAGGGTTAGTACATACTCAAGGTTTTGGTGTTTCTGGGAGTAATCCATGAGTATTAGTGGGGGTACCTAATGGTTTCCCACTTGCTCATCAACTGTATTGCATGGCCCTTTGTACATGCTGTTGTGTAATGTCCAAAGTGATTCAGCAAATGACATGTTTGAGTTTACAGAAGAGTGTCCTTTCAACTAGGAGAGAGCATTGGACTATTCATTCTCTAGAAAAAAAGGTGATGACAACTTTGGAACTTGTACTTCCAAAGTGCTGCAAGATTGTGTAACATCCCCATCTTTTCTTTCACTGATTACATCTGCAAGGAAACCAAAAGAAAGTGTGGGCTGATAGGCTCATGGAATCATCCATTGATACACCATAGTTCATATGTCTTCCAACATCTACAACTGAAAACTGATGCAGATTGAGATGGTTCTCTGCAATCATGTGGTCAGGAGCTTTAACTTCTTTTAGCATTGTTTGGACCTGCCATGAACTATGCAACTTTCAAGATAAATCATGCTTGTTGGTCTCCAAAGAAGCAAAACTGCATTTCTCCTGCACCAACTATTCCAGTGAGATTGGAATAATAATTTAGCTCCAACACCACAGTTCAGACGCTTCTGATTATGTTCATCAGTTAATTGCTGGCACAACAGACTAAACATGTAAATCCTACTAGGCTATAGACAACTGAAACATATTAGATGCAGCAGCAAGTAAAATGCTACTACACGACAAGTGCCCATCAAGAAAGGTAAACTGTGTTGAATCACATTTTTCAATGAAAGACTTGTGGTGTGCATTGGTATAGACCAATCCTCTAGGATCACTCCTTTGAGTAGAAAGACCGTTCTAGTATGATGAAGATCTTATCTTTACCAATTGTATGAACAATTCATCCATAATGTTCATTACTAAATGCATCACTCCTTTGTCCAAGTTGAGAATCATTGAAATGATTAGTCTTACCACTTATGCATGGAATAAACCTTGCTTGAGCTTATATGCTTCACATATCCTTATTTGTTGGAGGACAAGTCCTTGGAATTCCATGTAAAGACAAAGCCTTTCACCTTCTTGTTCATCCTTGCTTGGGCTTTTGTGGTTTCTTGAATACCAACAAGTGCAAAGTACTTTAAAACCTCTATAATCTTGAGAACCCAATCATTTACATAATGAGCCCTTCCGGCTTCACAATTTAGCATCATGCAACCCCCCACCCAAACTAAATGACAAGATCATATTGTGTGATTCAATCATTGATGTACAAAATCTACAATCTGCATTCAAAAAGACTTAAAAATGACATGACTCCCACAACTTACCTCATATTGCAAGATTTGTATGTAAGGCTTGGCAATAGATAAATGATGTCTTGAGACTTATTAGAGTTCATCAGTGACTACACTCACAAAGGGGTTGTTAACTTCTAACAAAGATGTAACAAAATTTTACTTATTAAATAGGAATGTAAAAATGAAAAGTTCTTATCACCTTCTTTGTGTTCTTGCACATAAATGATAAGAACACAACTTCTTGTGGATAGAAAATGTGAAGGCTCATTGCTTACCCATGCCCTCACTCCCATGGTTTATCTTTTTCACATTCCATGCTCCATATATGATTAGTGTGAATTGTCATTTTCTACATTTCTTTTTTTCACAATTTGAGCTTGTTTTCTAAACAATGGTTTTATTGCATTCAAATACATTGTCATTTGGTTTGAGTATTAGCATATGTTTCATGTTTGAACCTTGAATTTGGTCATACACAGAGTGAGATTCAAAAAGAACTTGCAAAAAAGTACATTAGCATTCAACAAGGGGTGAAACTGATGAACCATCAAATTTGATGGTAAATTGAGTTTCATCTTGTCTTTCTTTAGCACCTCCATTACAACTACATATATTTTCACTACTCTTACCTATACAACTATTATAATTACTTTAGAACCTTGTGTGTTAAATGCTAAGTTTCAATATTTCATACTAAGATTTAATAAAATTTCCTTACTTTGTGGATACCATTGAAAAAGCAAATAAGGGGTGAAAGGAGGCCCAAAGACAAGGTGAAGATAGAGTGACTTTACAGATAACTTTAATGGCTTTAGATTTTATAAAGATTTCATAAAATTACATCCAAATAGTGTTGTGCTACCAAAAGCAAATATAATATCCATTTTGATAGTTTCATCATTTTTAAAGTTGTTCTACTAGTTGAATATAATGAACAAAATATATTCTAAATATGTGTATAACAAATCTTATAACTTGAATTATGTGACAATCAAAAGATTGTATAGAAAGAATAAAACCCAGGTTTAACTTGGTGGTTTCTAAATTTTGTGCCAATATCAAGTGTTTTTTAACAAAATGATTTAGCATCAAAAGCTTGCAACATTGTCACATTTAATCATGCATTACATGGTGAATTGATTTTTGTTTGTGTAAAAATTGGTAACAAATCCCAACTTGTTTTCTTATTTCTTTGTGCACTTTGATGGGATGTTTTATGAGGTGCACTTTTGGGAATTTGGTGAGGTGGTGCAATACAACGTATGGAGGAGACAACAATGGTCTTGAATGAGAAAAAAATGTCAATTGCATCTCCCCTCCTTTGGTACTTTTTTTTTTTTTTTTTCCCTTAATTTTTTCAATTCTCAAAAATTTTTTAAGCTTTTTTAGGATTATGGGTTTGTTTTCAAATAAAATTTTTGTTATTGGTTTAATTTTGGT
>Ga0116231_10005177_pt1 | contig 25825 bp, 27 predicted proteins | sample S1TSphgellanicum_2_FD_89695 | JGI IMG/M metagenome (GOLD analysis project Ga0116231, IMG submission 89695) | Host-associated microbial communities from peat moss isolated from Minnesota, USA - S1T2_Fd - Sphagnum magellanicum MG | ecosystem: Host-associated > Plants > Peat moss > Unclassified... | reverse complement strand
TAAATAAAAAATTTGATGGGGGTATAAATTTTTTAAATAAAAAATTGGGGTTAATTGGGGTTTTAGAAAAAGGGGGGGGGGGGGGGGTAGGGTTTAGGGTTTAAGCTTTCAAAAATAAAAGATTAGAAATGGCCCACATACTTTAGTATTTTAAATGTTTCAAATCTCATGGCAAAAAGCTAAAGCTTTCAAAGAGAGAGGATAAGAAATGGCCCACATATTTTTGTAATTTAAACATTTGAAATCACATGGGAAAAAATGGAAGCTTTCAAAAAGAGAGAATAAAACATGGCCCACATACTTTAGTAATTGAAGTGTTTCATGTTATGGATCCTCCTCCCTAAGCTTTCAAAAATAGAAGGTAAGAAAATCATAAGGTATTCATCAAATTTAATTGCATTTGCCAACATTAGGCTAACGTGTACACAACAAGGCATGCATCAAGTATCATTGTATTCACCAACATCAAGCCAAGGCATTACTCAAATAGCCTTGGCATGTTTGGCATGAGAAATAATGTGACAAGTATAACTTTTGGTGCCAAAGTTGGGCTAAAAACACATTTGCAAAATATTTATGTTTTTAGTCTTTTTAGTATGATTGTTTGAAAGCTCACCTTTATTTTGTTCATTTATTATGATAGTTACAAAACATAGTGTTGTGTCAAGTATACCATAAATCTAAAGAATGGTTAAAATTGTGATAGGTAAAATGTATGGTCTAATTGCAAATCCAACAAGACACATAAATCTTTTTTCAAAATTTTGCAAATCTTTACAAAGGGTAAAAGACCCACATGCAAGGTATCACATGTTCTCAACTTCTTCCACTTGAGCTACCACCCTTGTTTAGTGAGGCTCAAACCTATGAAGCCATTTCCATGGTGCATTGTACCAAAAACCTTGTGTGTTTTCATATTCTCATTTCCAACCAATTTGAACTCGTATTGTAATAAGGATAAATTAGTTCACATAACAACTAGTGCATGTGGGTTCTCTCTTACATTTGTACCTAAGGAAGAGACATTGTCCCTTCAGTAGTTAGTGTATTTGTTCAATGTCACTTGAATTTGCCAAATATCTTTAAATTAATGTCACGCATATTTTTTAAATTTCAAAGATGTTTAACATGCCTTTGACATTATGGGATATCAAATTTTGTTTAATTTTATGGAATTGTATGACACAATAGGATCTATTTAAGAAAAGTCAAAACTCTTTCAGATGTGCACACTATTGAGGACCACATTACTTGTTCATTCATAGTGCAAAGTTTGTAAACAATTGGATAGCACCAAAGGATTCCAAAGTGCAAGTACAACCAATATTCAAAAGCAAAGTTATATTGTTTTACATGTTGTCGATGATGCCATTTCTTCACCAAAAGCTATGGATTGCATAAAAGTATACGATAGAATATTTGGACTACATGTTGAAATTGCAATGATGACAAACCCATAAATTGAGAATGCTCATGGTGCAAATAAAAGATACTTCACATAAAACATAACACAATTACTAGATATGAAGTAATACACCTTTCTAGTATAATATAGATACGAAGAATGAGATGACCAATAGAATCCATGACATCAAGAATTATCTTCTTGTGTATAAAAGATCTTTATACTTTATTAATTGATAGACAAACATGAACACATGTTTATATGTTTCTTTATTCCATCATGACATTAAAGCTTTGGGTTTTAATAATTATGCATTTTCATTCTTGAAGTAATAGATGAAAATTTTAAAATGATTTGAATATAAAAATCATGTCATCATAAGATCTTTTTATTGACAAACTTGATGACAACAAGTATCAAGTCTAGAGAAATTGAATGGTAATGTATTTGCTAAGAGAGGATGTTTGGTGTATGGTAGATGGATTTGAAACTAGACTTATTACTCCAACCAACCAACTTGCTTGAGATAAAAAGAGATCATAAAGCTAAAGGTGATATAATATTATTTGTAAATGATAACCTTTTTATCATATTAAATCTTTAAAAACCTCCCTCAAGGTTTTGGAAGAAATTATAATCCCAATATCAAGATATAAATGTTATTTGTAAGCAATTCATCCACTTTCAAATCTAATCCACTAAGCAATTAGGTCCACAACCTTTTCACAAGAAGATTTTTTAACAAAAAAAAAATTTGAAGGAGAAAATGTTACAACCCATGTTAATAAATTTTGTAACCCTATGGATGAGTTGGCCATCACTAACATAAATGATAATGATGCAATAACAAATTTGCTAGGATCTATGCCTAAATTTTATGCAAGCATAATGATGGTCCAAACTTGGAACGTTGGTACATTAACTGATACAATAAAATTGTGATAAAAAGAGAAATTGAAAAGATATAATGATGATCTTAATGCATCATCCTTAGTTTTATATGGAAAAAAAAGATTCAACAAACCACCAATTAAATTAAATTTTAACAACTCCACTTTCAATAGGTCTAGTTTTAATTTTAATTTCCTTCATGATTTAAGAAAACCATTATTGGTTGTTCTTATTGTAAAATGGCAAAACATCATATTCAAAATTGTAAAAAAAATAGTTGGTGAACATAAAAATCGTCATACAAATAGTTCAATATCCCATGAACCAAAATTATTTGTCACATCCTTAGCTATTGAAATTAGCGACAATTCATGGTATATATTTTGGTGTTTCAGAACACATAATGTCAAACCAAAAATGTTTTAACACATTTCAAAATATTGATCATATACAAAATGTACTTAGGTCATAATTCAAGTTATCCTATTCATTGTCAAGGAACCATACAAATTATACTCCATATATGGGATGAAAAATCAATTGAAGATGTATTATTTCTACCAAGATTGATTTTTTTTATATCAGTCAATCAAGTTATAAATGCAAGATTTACCTTCATTTTTTTCCAATTAATTGTTTGATCAAAGACATAAAAAAGAAACAATATTGTAGTTGTCTACTTTAGAAATGGAAAATTATATAAGATTGGTAGGTCCATTTCTAAAGACTCTCAAGATAAGATTAAAGCTCATACTATTCAATATACTGTAACTAATAAGGCAAAATTATGGCACTTGCATCTAAGTCAAAGGAATAAGTAAATAACAACTCTTACACACACATTTTTATGTGTATGGGATAACTTTGATACATAACCCTCTAATAAATATCTACCTTAATTGTCTTTATGGAAAGTGTTAAAGGTATAAAAAAAATTTAACACTATGGGTGTTAAGAAACAATAATACCATTGTTGGATGGTAATTATTGTCAAATTGTAAAACCATTGTAAGAAAAATCTAGAATGAAGGTGTTTTCTAATAGTATTACTATTAGTACATTGAATTACCTTCATGGGGCAAAATAATCATATGGGGGGATTCTTAATAAAAATAATGTTAATAAATAAAAATAATATTTTCATCTAGTTTACTTAGAAGGGCAACCTAGTAACTATTTAGTTACTAGTGGTGAATATCATACTTACCATCTTTTATTTATAAAGGGGTGAAGCCATTTAGGTTAATTGGTCCAAGTGGATAAAGGATGGATGGATTTCCCTTAATTAAGATGTGTGAAAAGGATTATGATAATGAGATTTAAAAGGATAAAGAAATTTAGGAAGATAAGGATTCAACCCTTGTGTGGTGAATATCTTTCATGGGTTCCTTATTTATTTTTTGAGGAGGAGGATTGTGCATCATTCCTTTGTAAGATTTTAAATTGGATATGGCTAGGAGAGTTTTCAAAGGAAAAAAAAATGTGCATGTGACATTAGAAATAGGAGTGGGAAATATCGAAATATCTTGTATTTTCATTCTTGCAATGGAAAATGGTTGAAAGTATATCATATTGTTTTGTTCTACTTAAAGGATGTTAAATAGTGGGGGAAGGTAGTACACATTAGAATTGCATAATGTGTTTGTTATGTTTTATATAATAATTTATTTTTTCTATAAGAATAATAAAATATTCTCTCTATGTTTTTTGTCTCTAGAATAATAATCGCCTTTTGCCATAAGATGGTAGTTGCCATTAGAATGTGGCACCAAGGAAGTAGACATGAGATTTGGGGCTTGCAAGGAAAGTAGCATTGCTATAAACAATAGGCAACAACCATAAAGGGTTTGCAAGTAGTGTAAACGGTAAGCATCAACTTCAAAAGGTCTATAAATATTGCATACGATAGGTAGCAACTATCGAAGGTCTACAAGCGGTTAGGGGGCTTCTTTCAAGTTTGTTGATCACGATATGTGCATGATGATGGTTGTTGCACGTTTATAGTTGCAACATGACGATAGGTAGACAAAAGACATGTTATACTTTCATGTTTTTATCTAACAACTTTTTTCCATAACAATAACTAGGTTGCCAAATTCCACGGTTTAACAAAAAGCAAAGTAGAATTAAATTTCCATTAGAAGGTGGCTATAGCATTAAACATATAGTAAATCTAATTCATAATGGCATTTGTGGTCCTATGTATGCTCCTTCATATTGTGGGTATCTTTATTTTATGACATTTATAGATGATGCCTTTAGATGGACAAAAGTTTTTTTTTTAAAATTCAAGGATGAAACATTTGAACATTTAAAAATATTTAAAGTCTTTGTTGAAATTTTTACATTTAAGAAATTCAAGACTATGGATGGTGGTAGAGATTACAAATCAAATGCATTCAAAACTTGTTGTTGGAATAATGGCATAACACATCAAATGACTACAAGTTATATGCCACAACAAAATGGTGTTGCCAAATGGAAGACTTGAGCACTAATCGAAAATGCTTGTTGTATGATGCAATTTGTGACAATTTCCAAAACCTTTTGGGTTGAAGTTATTGCCATTGCCTTATATTCAAAAGTGTTTTCCTACAAAAGTAGTTCACCACGTGAAACTTGAACAAAAATGGAATGAACATAAGCCCACAATCTTTGAATTAAAAATATTTCATAGTGAAATCTATAAGCACATCCTAGATAAATTAAAAAATTAAATTGGATGACAAAATCTTAAAGTATATCTTACTAGGGTATGATGAACATTCAAAAGCTTATACCACATGCCAACTAAAATTCTAAAAATTGTTAAAGATGTTGTGTTTAATGAAGGAATTCAATTGATTAGTCCAAATGACCATGTAAACCCCTTTGATCCCATTTTTTGGGAAGCAAAATTAGACCAAACCCCACCAAAATTAATCTCCAATTTTTTAATCAAGCCCAACATCCAATTCTAACTTTCCAACCTTCAATCATCAATATAACCCAACCACCAATCATAAATCACATTAATGACAATAATGACTTTACTTTTTAAAATATTAGAAGAAAACATAAATAAAAACTTCAATTTTCCAATAAGCCCACAATCTAACCTTCAAAGGTCAACTTGAATGCAAAATCCGACATGGAAGTTACAATATTCTTTAAATTATTTACAAGTGTTGGCAACCATCCATTGTAATGGTTCCCCCTAAAAATTTGGAGAAGCTATGAACATTCCAAATGCTGATAAATGGATTGAAGTTGTTCAAAATGAATATAATTCATTATTGATAAATAAGACATGGACCTTCACAAAGTTACTTGAAGAAAAACATGCAATTGGATGCAAATGAATTTTTCATATCAAAACTAAATCAAATGGATCCATTTATCACTATAAAACATGTTTAGTGGCAAAAGGTTACATCCACATATTTTCTGTTGATTTTGAAAACATTTTCTTGCTATGGGTTAAATGACCTCATTACGAATGTTATTAACATTTGTTGCTCGTTGTGACCATGACATAGTCCAAAGGAACATTACAACAACTTTTCTACATGGGGATCTTGATAAAGAATTGTATTGTGCCAACCATAAGGGTTTATTCAAAAGGGAAAATAACATTTAGTTTTCAAACTACATAAGTCAATATATGGTTTGAAACAATAATCTAAGGCTTGGTATATGAAAATAGATATTTATTTATCAAAAACCAATTTTCAGAAATGCATATTTGATAATAATGTTTACATTAAAAGGGATGGGCATAATTAAAATATCATAGCCTTTTATATACATGATTTATTCATATTCACAAATGATACTAAAAACATATTACCTAAAGTAAGGGAATGGCTAAAGTCAAAATTTCAAAAGACATATAAAAAGGATCAATTAAGTTATGGACTAAACATAGAAGTGACTAGAGATACAAATAAAAGAATAATCCATCTCAATCAATCCAAAAACATAACTAATATTTTTGAGAGATTCAATATGGAAAATAGTAAACCAATACATATTCCATTAGAGACCATATTTAAATTAACTAAAAATCAAAGTCCTCAATTGAAATAAGAAAGTGATTTTGTGAACAACATCCCATACAAAAGAAGCAATCGGAAGTCTAATGTTTATTATGACATGTATTTGCCTAGACATTATTTTTGCTATTCAAATGTATTTCAAGATTTGAATAATCCAAGACCATTACATTGGTTAACTATTAAAAGATTATTTTGTTATTTGAAGGGGACCCCAAAACATGACATTGAATATACCAAAAACATACAACAACAAAATCTATCAATCATCGAAAACTAGGATGTTGATTGGTTTGGAGATTTGAATGAAAAAAAATCAATTTATGGATGTACATTCATTGTCGCTAGGGGAGCTATAAGTTGAGCCAATAAATGCAAACTTGCACAACCTTGTTTACAATAAATGTGAAATGTATTGTTACAACCTTATCTTCAAAATAAGCCATATGGTTGAGATGACTAATATCTAACTTGGGATATGCTTCACAATTGTTTATTATTATTAAATGTGAGGGCTATTGGATTGATAAAAAATCCCAAATATCATTCAAAAACATGTAGAAATATAATTTCATTATATATGTGAAAAGATATTTATTGGAAAATTCAAATAAAAATATTACAATAATGAAGAAATGGTTGCAAGCTTTCTTACCAAATGTGTATTTAAAGAAAACCATATGTATTGTATACAAATTTTTAAGTGTATCACTTTAGGGGGAATCTTAGATATGAAATATTACACCCTTCTAGTATAAATATGAAAAGTGAGGTGATTAATAGAATCCATGATAACAATAATTATCCCTTTGTCTATTAAAAAATCTTTTTATATTATTAATGGACAAACAAATTTGAACACGTGTTTCTATGTTTCCTTATTTCATCAACAACTTGTTGAAAATGAACACACAATTAATATAATTGCAAATGAACAATTGATTAAAATTGGAAGATAGGTGGAAAACAATGTCAACAAAATGGCTAAACATTCAATAATGCTAAATAGGCATTATATTAATGTTAATGTGCATGTTGGAAATTGACTACATATGTAAAAAATTTCATAATTGAGTTTTTACCACTCCATTACACCATTTTTATTTATTTTTGTAATAGTAGATGCATGGGATGGTCTACAATTATATTTCTACCCATTTTTATATTATTTGTTTGGTTTTATATGCATGACATAAGGTAACTCTAGAAGCCCTCACTTTTTTTTTTGTGTACTTTACCATGCTTCTACCTTGTGGGTGAATGTTAAACCTTCCCTTTCACATCTGAGGTAGGACCTTTAATATCATGTGATGAGCTTAGTTTGTGCTCAAGATTTAAAATTACATTTTGTAACCAATCACAATGTATCAATAATTATAATACATTTGTTATAGGATTTAAATCACACATGTAATTAATAAGCACATGCAGCATCCTTGATACAACATTTTGCAAATTAGTCACACAAAATTTTAATGAGTTCACAATCTAAGCAATAGTCAACATGGCAAATTGTCCTTTTACCAGTGAATATCAACCAAGCTTTTTGCTACCACTATTGTTGTTACTTCTTGGTAAATATTGAATTTTTTTTCCTAATTAATTTTCAAAATATGGTTATTAATCTATTATGAAATTGTAAAATTTATATGCATTTTGGTTACAAACACGTATAGGCAACGTAGGCAAATACTTTTGTTACAAGTATTAACTATTGTAACTCAATTTGTACATTTATTTTTATTAACATCAAAAGAATATTCACATATTTTAATATCCATAGCCTTCTACAAAATTCAAGAAGATGCAAAACTCCCAAAAATGTAATATATTTAATCCATGTCCAAACTAAAAAGTAAGTGAAATATTTCAAAATTTCCTTCCAAAACAAAGTTCAAATTAGGTAAGTCACTAACTACTTGGATAACAAACTACTACATCCTTCTATTATGTTGCCCTACTAACTACTTCATCCCCTTAACACTTCTATATGCGTGTATTCTACTATTTGTGTGTTCTACTACTTGTTTCTTTCTTTCACAAAACACAAAAAGAGCACAACAATGGTGACAATGACCATGACAATGGTGAACACAATGAATTTTCTTTCGGTAGTTAAACATGAACCAAGTTTTGTACTACCATTATTGTCTTTGTTTTAATCTCTTTGTCCTACTTTCTCTCCCTTTTTCTCAAAATACAAAATGAAGGTGACAATAGTGATGACAAATATGAACACAAACATAGCTGTGGCGACCACAACAATGGTGACAATGATCACAATGATGACAATGGCAAACACAAACATGACAATGGTGGTGATAATGAGGTTTTTTTTAAGGATTAAAACATGAACATGATTGTTTTTTTCCAAGAGCTTTGGAGTTGGAGCTTGGTGATGATAATGACTGAAATGGAACCAGAAAAATGAAAATACAAAACAAACATCGTGATGGACACTACCCCATATGATAGTGGATCCTAGTAAACTTATAATTCTAGACTATAAGCTTTAGTCTAGTATTGTAAATAACAACAACCAGCCCAAGCTATGTCTAAGTCTTCATCCACCTTGAAATGCTTCACAAGTTCATCATTTTGGGCACCAATTTTTGTTTCATTGACAATATATAACACCAAATTGCAAAAATAAATATAAACCTATGAAAATCCTTAAGGAAAATTCAAGTTTCAATCACCACATTGCACCACTTCCCTTGGTGTTGATTGCCAAAAATACATTGTTTTTAGTGTCATTCTTCACCATTATTTATTAAATTTGATTAAATTTCATTGCCATGTGTGCTTTTGTTGTTTCCCTTGATTTTTTTACTTTGGTACTCAATTAATGTTTTTAGTTATAGTTACATTTTCATTTAATGTTTTTTTCTTGATTTCCTATTTTTGGTGATTAATCAACGTTTCTAATTATTCTTATATTTGTTCTTATTGTTTTCCCCTTGAATTTATTTTTGGTCATCAGTCAATATTTCTAATTGTCCTTACATTTGTTTTTGTTATTTTTACCTTGATTTCTCATTTTTGGTGTTAAGTTATGTTTTGAGTTATCCCTTGTGAAAAAAACACTCAACAAGATGTTTCAAAGGCCTAAGATTTTATTGACATTTTGTGCATCACCAAAGAGCTCCATAATATTGGGTTGTGTGAGCATAAATTAGAATTAGGCTTTGTAAGTGTCATCAACTTTTGATATTAAAACGATTAATTTTTGACCAACTCTTAATGAAAATTTGTGATTACATAATCATCAATTTTTCACTTGATCGCTATCATTAGCTAGAGGCTTCATACTTGCCTAAATATTTTTTTCAACAATTGTTTGAAATATGTTCCCAAATTCCAATCAATTTTATGAAATAATGTACACCTAATTATACATTAATTAATATAACTAACAATAGGGACATAAGTCACATATATCATAATACCTTGGCAGTTTCGAAACATATTTGTCAAATAATTAATTAATTAAAAAAATCATTTCAACAAATAAAATATTCTTGAAAATTCAATATTTTTGTCACATAATTTCATTATTTAAAAATAAAATAATATTGTGATAAGATTATGTTCATTGCAACTCGTTCGATGTGACTAGAAAATGTTTGATAAAACTAAATTGCAACTAAAAAATGTCTAATAGAATTGAATTATAATTAAATAAGCAAGTTGCAACGAACATGATTTTTTTAATAATATTATATATATATAGTAGGTAGGGTACTTCAAAAGGGTGATGTGTATAGTAGAACAAGTCATAGACCTACCAAAGGAGGTATAGAAGTCCCTTTAATGGGTACATCTTGGTGAACACATTGAGAACTTGGGGAACAGTTGGGTGGGACACATTGGGAACGTGGTGGGAACACCAAAATCCCCAATAGAGCTACCCTTCCTCCCCTCTCTCCCAAAAGGAGAACTTGCAAAGTATTGGAACAGGATTTAGATAGGTACCCAAGTGTGTGCTCATGTGCAAAGAGGAAGTGTGGAGGTTTTGTTGTGGAGCAATCGCGCCAAACTCGAGAGTGGGAAGAGTTTCTTTCCATGACAAGAAGGTCATTATCAACTAGCATGTGATGATGCTGCTGCAGGTGGGAAGCTTTTGCAGTATTGGATGTGCGTCTTGGAGTCTCGGATCGTTGCCGTTCTCTCAATTGCGTTATGATGTAGCAGCTTCTCATTGTGGCGGCAGCAGCAGCAGCAGCACAGTGGGAGGTTTGAAGCTATGGAACAACACCAACGCACTCAAGGTATGGAAATTTTCAAATCAGAGTTTTAGGGTTTAGGGTTTAGGGTTTTAAGGTACAGGCATTTTTTCTCTTCTTCAGGAGCTCGATAAAAACCATTTTCTAGTTCCGGGAAAAGCACACCTGAGGAGGCTTCTTTAATTATTTGTGCTGTTTTTCAAGAATCTGGGTTATGGAATTTGCTTTCTTGTGGGGAGCAGCAGAAGTGGCTTAGGGTTTGAGAGTCTGGTTATGAAATGGTGAGGAATCTTGAAAAGAAAGTTTTTCAGCTGCCTTTTTGGATGCTAATTTGGACTTTCCGGGCTACCAGAATGGTGGGAGCTTCCTCTGCAGCCAATTGGCAGCAGGTGGTTGGAGGAAGATGAGAGAAGATAGGAAGCAGTTTGCATCATCACGATATGAAGAAGATGGCCATGTCTTGCCTTCTGAGGAAGCAGACCTCTTCACCCTGTCCATGGCAACAAACACATTTGCCTCCAATTTCCATCATGAAGTCATCAAGTTGGAGGATGAGGTAGCAATGGGAAGAGAAGAGAGAAGTCTGTCAGGAAGTGCATTGATCAAGGTTGTAGGTGTTGGAGGTGGTGGGTGCAATGCAGTGAATGAGATGATTAGGTCAGGCCTTCTGAATGTGGAATTCTGGGCCATTAATACGGATAGACAAGCCTTGGGCAGATCCTTGGCTCCCCACAAGCTGCAGATTGGTCGAGAAACCACACAAGGAAGGGGCACAGGAGGAAAGACTTTGGTTGGTGAAGAGTCAGCAACAGAGTCACTAGCAGAGCTTTCCATGGCACTGGAAGGTGCTGATCTGGTGTTTATTGCTGCAGGAATGGGAGGCGGCACAGGCTCGGGGGCAGGTTCCTCTCTCTACCATTACTCTCTGCTTCCAGATTTTTTTGCATGGATTTGCATAAGAGCATTTTTATGATCACAGATCTTTTGGGCATTTCATTATATGTACTTATCTACACCCTGCCCACCTTGGGAGCTGATGAAGTCAGTGGGTAGTCATGGCTGCTCTTCTTCACTGTTATTTGTGATGAAGGTGATGGTCAGACACTTTCTGAGTGACTCTCTCTCATAAGGTTATGACTGCACTCATTGTCTTGTTGCCTTCAAATTGTTGTTGTGGAGATTTCTCTGCAATTTCATTGATATGTATGATCACAGAGCATTTTGTGTCACTACACATTTAACAGACTCAAAGCTCTTTCATTGGCAGGTCCAGTGATTGCAAGGTTGGCAAAAGCCATGGGGGCATTGACAATTGGCATTGTTACAGAACCCTTTGCATTTGAGGGTCTACGCAGGGCTCGTGAAGCCAAGCAAGCTGTTGAGGTGATGCGCCATGCAGCTGACACTGTGGTTGTAGTCCCGAATGATCGCCTGCTTGAAACAGTTGAACAGGAAACCAGTATGCTAGAAGCTTTCCAACTTGCAGATGATGTTTTACGTCAGGTATGTTGCTTCATCTGCATAGAAGGAACAGAAATAAGTTTTCTACAAAACAGAATACATTTCTTGTTGTCATATAGGCCACCACAACATCACAGCAAGTCATGACCAAAGTTGAGTTGCAGGGGGTGCAGGGTATCTCGGACATCATAACTGTTCCAGGCCTCGTCAATGTAGATTTTGCCGATGTGAAAGCAATCATGTCGAATGCAGGGAGTGCAATGCTGGGGATTGGTGTTGGATTTGGCAAGAATCGTGCAGAGGATGTGGCTCGTTCAGCCATAATGTCTCCACTGCTCCGTTCTGTCTCAAGACCAATGGGTATTGTATACAATGTTACAGGTGGAAGTGATCTTACACTCCATGAGGTCACTGTAGCAGCTGAGATTGTCTACAGCATGGCAGACCCAAATGCAAATGTGATTTTTGGTGCTGTCATTGATGAGGGCTATCAAGGCATGGTCCGCATGACTGTGATTGCAACAGGGTTTCAAGATCCAGGAGTTGTTGACCAGAAAGATATTCGTACTGTTGATGATGACATCTTTTACTGGAAGCAGAACCCAAATAGATCAAAGCTGACTCCAGTGCCTGAAATTCTGCGCAGAAGAGACAGCAGGCGAACAAGTGTGAGCAGGAGCTTGAGATGATCTTCAAGTGTGCTAACAATGCTAGAATGTGGCTGTAGTCATCCCATCACACATGGACTTGAGGAAAGAAAGTTTGACAGAGAAATGTCTTCTTCTTCAACTGATCTCAAGCTGGAGAGAAGATGCTCAACAGCTGAGGGAGCTAGAGGATGACAAACAGGAGACTAAAATGCATGAAACCTGGACAAACTTGGGATTGGATATGATGTAAGCCCACATTCCGTTTCAGATCTAGAGTTCCCAAAGGTTGTGCATCCATTTTCACAATCATGATAAGGAAGGAGGATCCTTTGATCTTGTATGTACAACGCTGGTCACACTTTGTCATTGAGAACTAGCAGAACAACCATAAGAAACATAAATATGCATTTTGTTGTTCATGGTCTGAAATAGTTTCTCAAACTTATCTCAATTAGCAATTGCAATATTTGAACTATTGAGAACCCATATTCAATTGACTTGAAGATTTTGTGGCAGGGGAAATCTTATGAGGAATCAAAACAATTTTATCGTCAGCTATGGCACACTAAATAATTTTGTGGGTGGAAGTTTTGCTTGGAGATTCTGATAAGATTTTGAATTTTTTGTGGGTTGTGGTTTGGTTTCAAATCTCTCCACAAGTGCCAGCACTGTGATAACAAGTCATAACAAACCAATGCCTTTTAGGCTTCACTATTGCCTGGGAGCAGCCCTCCCATACAAAAGGGGGCTTCTTGAGTGCTTATCAAGATCACAGACCTTTGTGTCAGGTGGTGATTGTTTCTCAGTCTATCAATGAATCTCTCGGGTCTGTGAGGAATGATAGATTCTCTTTTTTGGCATGATATACCTTAATGAGCTCCATGATTTTGGAAATGGAAACATAGAATGGGGCCGGGATAAAAGATTGATGGAGATGGATGTGCTGGTTTTCATGAACAAACTGACTCCAGATATGGATATTTGGATAACAGTTCTTTTGCCGGTTATGTCCACCCCGAATGAAATGGCTAAGCTGAGGTTTTCGAAGTCCAAGAGATAAGTTATTCTGAGCTTCAGAATGCATCAAAGAAAGAGCAAGATTGCAACTTGATGCTTTCAGTAATATAATTCACCACATGAGTTTTATTTGCCAAGTAAAAAGTTCTAGATTGTTTGAGCACAGACCTGTGCAGCCTCTCCTGAAATTCTTTTCTAACACCGGGCTTGACATTTGAATGTATGAACTTGCTTTTAACAAAGTATACACAAAATACTGGAAATGGGTAATATTGAGTCATCAAAACAGCTTTGAGACTTTCAAGCTGACAATTGCTTTTAATTAGGTTGGCTACTTTCAGCTGATAATTATGTTCACCATTGTCACCATTAATCTTAGTGTAAGGTTCATTGTTTAAGACATACTCATCATCTGCCTGTAGTTTGCTCAAGTGTATTTCTGGAAGATGGCTGCAGGTTCTCCACTTGAATGTTCCCATTGAGTTGCTGTGACATTTTGAGAAGAAGAGAATCAAAACCATTTATGGGTAACTTTTGTTGGATGGTTTGAGGTTACAGACATGTCACAGTTTGAAGTGAAGAACTCTTTGTCATGTGAAGTTTTTTATTTTCTACCGAATGATGTGCATACTTTGTGAAGAAAGTTGCTGAAATTCTGTAGAAAGTCTGATTGTTGTTATTTTAGTTATACTTCACTTTGAGATTGAGTATGAGTGTTGTGCAACAATGTGTTTTTGGGGCGCAAATTCTCATGTTTTTTCATTATGAAAATAATGAGTTCTACACATGCAAAGGATTTTTGTGAAAGAAGTGTCCCTATCCATTGTCATCCATCTTTGAGAGGATTGAGATTGCTCTGCAAATTCCCACAATATAATTTGCATTTTACTCAGGATCTCATAGTAAAATCAAGACAAAGCACTTTTGCATATGCATAAACCCCAACCTCACTCTCAAAGCTCCACAAATTGTTTGCTAGGATTATTTCCTAGTATATGTGCATAATTCAGATGTTGAAATTGAATGCATGTACTCCACAGTCATCCTTCACACAATTTCTCCAAATACAACAGAAAAAGACAAATGTCATCTGCATCACAATGCTACCTACAATCCTTGAAATCTTTGAGATAAAGCAATACACCAATCGTATATTTGTAATAGTAACCCAATGGTTGGCACAAGAAATAGTTCTCAACAATTTCAACAAAAGAAAATTAATTTTTTCAGCTAGACCTTCTGCAAATTATATTGTGCTAAACATCTGTCATAGGTAGAGTATTGGAGTGTTCACTACAAACAATACTAGATAGAACAAAGATGGTGTAAGAAACAGCAAACCTCAGTGAAACCAGAAAACTTTGCAGAACAATCATAGTAGAGCTAGAAAACCTTCTTTACAAACAGCAATGCTGCAAAACACAGATCCCAGTTGAGTTCCATGCCCGTGAAACAACACCTTCAGATCAATTGGATCTTCCCAGAAACCCATTTTGAGAGAGAATGATGGTACCAGAAACATCTCCTATACAATCACAAAACTGCTACCAGTGTCATGGTATGTTCTTTCACTACCCAATGAGCATCAAGACACTGAGTATTGTGTCAGATCACATTCATTGAGGTACCTATTCATTGAAGTGAAACAAAGGTGGAGCAGAATCAGAACTAGAATCTCAACTGTTCATAATACAAGAGGCTTTATTAGCCTTCACAGCTTGTTAAATCATGCTCTATGCAACAAGGTGTTGAGCAGTTTTAGAGAGAAAAGTGGTTTAGTGAAGAGGGACTCCTCTGATACCAAGCCTTCTGCTGCAGGTGCAGCGCCTGTGCAGCCATGACTCTCACTTTCACTGTTGAAGCTATTGTCTTGATTGTCATCTGCAATCATGGCAAACAAAATTGTGCATTAGAAAAGGATACGGTAGTGCAGATCAGTTGATGAAAAGTTATGTATACAGTAGAAACTCTGAATAAAACATACATTGGTTTGCATCAGGCAATATTTGTGTAGAAAATAGGAGAAATATTGGTTTAGGGTTTAAACCCTAAGTAGAAGATGATAGCTGGCCTGAAGGCTGGGCTATGTCAAGAGCTAGGAGGCTATGCCAAAGGCCTGTGGATTATCAATACGCTACACTGGAATCCAAACTTTTAACTATTAAAGGATTGGTAGTTCTTTTAAGAAATAATTCGCAAATATGGCATTAAATCTGCAAAGGAAGGTTGAATATTCAGAAAGATGCATACCCAGTGATTCTTGATCATCCACTGTGAGAATGGCAGCTCTCAAGCTGACATCAACCTTTTGTTTCAGTGACAGACCTGAGCATGATGATGAGCCTTTGTGGTCTGCCATTGTTTTGTCATCAGTAACTTGTGCACCTAATGATTCTTGGTCTTCAGCTGTGTCAAGAATAGTGGTCGAGTCAACAACAGTCTGTGATGAACTAGCCAGATATGTACTGCTTTTATCTTTGATCTTGACCAACACTTTGTCATCAAAAGGTTGCTCATCTAGTGATCCTTGATCTTCCACTGGGAGAACTGTTGACCTCAAGTTGGTAATATTGTGATTTGGTGATGAAGCTGAGTATGCACTGCCAGCAACGTTGATTTCAAGCAATTCTTTGTCATCATCACTTTCGCTTGAATCGCACAGCTCCTGTTGCATTCTCTTTTCTGCATCATTTAAGTTGAGGGAGCCCTCCTGTTTCACAATCCATCTTAAACACTCAATGCCTGAACAACACACATGCAGCATCAAGATGAGTAGTTTATTCTTCTGGAACCATGTTTTTTCCACTTCATTTCTTGACTGTTATGATACCAAAGTTATGAATTCACTTATAAAATAGATGCCTTATAACCCAAACCCTACACCCTGTACAAAGACTTCACAATTTCTCAAATAGTGACAATGCCTCTATCAAGACATACAGAGAAGACTTTTTATTGTTGATCTGCAACAGATTTTGACAATTGGACTAACCTCCAATCGTGAGCGTTTTCTGCCATTTAAACGATCATTTAGCCTCTTGACTCTCATTTGCAAGCGTTGTCGAGCTCTCTTTATCTCAGATCGCCTTTGACGGTTCTGTTCAATTGTCACATTGGTGTGGCACACAACACATAGTGTTTGCATATTTTCCAAACGGCATTCCCCTGCCATTTTTTGTAGAAGAATTCACACTTCTTCAAATCCACCAGAATGTGAGAACTCAAAAACCATCACCACCCATGATATTTAAACCCTCAAAATTATGAAACTTCCCCAAAATATGCAGAGTGTCATTTTTGATGGCCAGTTTTGGGGGTCTTCCATTGTCTCCCTTAGATACAATAGTAATACTTCCATAGTGAGAATCGGCAACTGAGAACACGTGCATCTAGAAACACATGCAAGTTTCTTTAGAGGTAGAAAGGACTTACCACCGCCATCCGCCACAGGAACAATATGATCAGCATGCCATGCATTCCCTTCTGATGGATCCCGCACTAACCGCTCCAACCTGTTGTTCACAAGTTAACATTTGTGCCACTTAGCCCACAACATGCCAAAAATTGTACTGTCACACTGTGAACTTTCAAGGTCTGAGGTGTACTGAAGTGATACTTGGGAAAGGTAGAAGATAGTACAAGCATTTATGTCTGTCAAATTGGGGAGCTGTCTGGAGTATGTAAGTAGTGCGATCATCAAGCGTTAATGGCTGTATATGTTGCACCAGGTTATGGCAGTCCAGCCCACATTTTACACATATCCCTTGTTCCAGCTCAAATAGCTCCTGTACTTGGCACAAGCATCACCCACAATTCATCAGGAAGTTGGCCAGAACACAAGGAACACGCTTGAAATTCTGTTACCAGGATTGTTGAGAACGCAAAAACATGTCTGGACTTGCATGGAATAGATCTTAGATTCCACTCTGCTATAAGATCTCACAACACATTTTTTAGAGTGGAAATCAACTGTCAGAAAAAGCTTAGAATTATACCTCTCGAAGGTAGCGCTGACTAGTTCTTTGAAGATAATCAGCAAGACAATCACTCCTACAAAATAGATCATCAAAGCACTCTGGTCTTGTTGCACTAATGCCCCTATCAACACCACCAATATCACCAATATGTAAGCAAACTGAAAAAAGTCATATGCAAGGTCATCTTCTGCCAGGTACATACATTGCAACTCCCTTTCTTCACAACAGGGCATCACATAAGGGATCATATGCATCAGATCATATGCAGATTATTACTTGCAGGGTTGTTGACAAAATTTGCACAAAGGTGCACCACTGACACTCCAAAGTTGGACTGTACGACTCTCTTTCAGGCCAGACTTTTTGTGGAAAGAAATTTTTTTCCATGTTGCACCTTCTGGACATGCTGCACGGCCAACTTCCTCTGATGGGGTTACTCGGCGTATGCTTCTCACTTTGGACAGGCCCTTAATCAGATAAATGCAAGACTGCACAAATTAGTCACAAGATCTTGTCCTGAACCATAAACCTGGTGAATTCTCTCACACCCCATCTCAACAGAGTAAATCTGCATCTGAGAAATTAATTCTGTTCATTAGAAAATGAGAGGCACAAAAGTGGAAAAAATGGAAGGAGAAAAACTACCCCTTCAGTATACTGTGATTGGATCTTTAGGCAGCTTAGCTCTGAGGACAATGGTAGTAAAAGCGGCCGCCCTGAAAGGCGCTTGCGGATCACGGGCCGCAGCTGACTCCACTGGTTCCAGAAAGACATTGCTGCATCTTGGTGGGTGATACTGTGTACAAACCAAGTGGGCAAACTTTGACCATTTTCACATGCCCCAGCTCTTAAATTCTCAAGATCTTCTGGTCGGAAATTTATTCCTAGAGGCTTAGGCAAATCCAGATCAAGGAGATATAAGTGGATGCGCCCTGTGTTTGAGCTCACCTGTTTCCACATAAGAAAAAAAATACATGATGTTGACCTCAAGGAAAAGGTCCCTAAAAGCTGATGCTAGAGTGCAATGATCACATCTATGCAATTGCAGAGATGTCTCCAAGGCAAAAAACTGAAGGTAACATGAGTGCAGTCATCACCATCAGACCATCATCTTCATCAGGAATGACCATTCTCTAGCAACCAGGTTCTAAGAATTGGGTTGAATGTATGTACCTCAAACATCAAAGAAGTTGCTGGAAAGTCAACAGTAGAGTTCTCTTTCACAGAAAAAGCCAACCTTTCAGGTTGGCTTGAAATTCCATTCATGTGATAACTGGTCTTACTAGTCTCATTGTAAACCACCGGGTGTTCAGGAGTGCTAATTGAGTCCACCATACATGCAGGTGTTTCTGACATTTGAGGTGTGGTTTTGCTCAAATTCTGAAAGGTCATGGGAGTATCTGAAACAAGACAGACATCATCAACATTTGCATTTGTTGCAACGTTTTGTTTCAAAGAAGTCACTGACTCATTGAGGTCATGGTCACTGAATTTGAGACATGTCTCAATGGCTCCTGGACCTGGAGTTGAGGCATGGTTGATCACTGCTGCCACCTGCAAGAAATTACATACAAACAAGCAAGCTAATTTATTGGTGTGTATGTTAGGCAAGTCACTGCTCCTCCTGTTCATTTGAATAAAATTGGGACATTGATAACTCTCTTGAAGCAAATGCATGGCATTGTACTGTCATATGACTACAAGAAACAGAAGAAGTATTCCTTAAGTGCACTGAGAGGTACACTAATACAAGTCCAAATATCAAACTGTGAGCTGCACCCATTACCCCTAAGTTGCAATAAAATACCTCAAGCCCAGGTATGGCCTGTTCAGCACCATTAGTCATGGTTGAAACCTGCTCCAGACTTCTGCTTAAAGACTGCCACCGTATGTCATCTGCTGTTCCCTGTACAAAAACTTCCCTGAGCATAGTTTGAAGGATCAATTCACTTAGTTGTCTCCCTAGACAAGAAGGGCCAGCCTACTTCGAGGGGAATTAGGTGTTGTATAGCTCTGTGAGATTTCTGTTCACATGTTTGTATGCGCCAAGCACTAGTGTTCCATTGTATAGTCTGAAAACCAAACCTGAAAAGCCATTTCAAAATCAAATGATTTCTGTAGAAATCTGCTGACGGTTGTCAAAGGCTTGAGATACACATGGAGAGAACAACCCTGGAGTGTAATACTGATCTAGTCATGTCACAGCCGCATGTTGCAAGATCAGCTCAGGATAATCACCTTTGCACAGAAGATGTAGATGTTGATTGAATTCTTTTGACCTAGCCTGTGGGCTCTGTCTTCAGCCTACACAGTCCCACCACAACACAGAAACAATCAGACACTAATGTTTTCTTCCCATGTAATCATTGTGTTGTTGAAGGTTTAGGCCTACACACTGTGTTGATCAAAATTTGAAGACACCAAGCTGCTGCTTCTACTCCTGCTACTGCATATGATGATATACACACTATTGTGAATGCATTTTTGGCCAAACCTGGAGCATCTCTGATGCAGATTTTGGCAACTCAACAAAAATAACGCTCTGAGCTGCTGAGAGGTTAAGCCCCACACCACCAGCTGTAACTCCAATGATTGCCACCTTGACCTGAATGATCTTTCCAAGCACCATCAAAACCAGAACCAAGGCTTTCCCTAATGAAAGCACTGTAGATGTAGGCCTTTTCCAAGCTGGTTCTAATGACCATATTGTTGTTGGTCATGAACAAAAAGCAATGTATTTTGGAAAAATATTTGCATCATGGGAAACTCACCCACATGCTGAAAGAGGATTCTAGAGACAGAAGTCATGTATGACTCATACCAGAGTTCAGAGACTGAATTCAGAAGAACCTATGCACACATACATACATGGCAGGTACAAGGAAGATGTGCACAAAGAAGTGAACATAGAGACAGAGCTGCAGTAACTGAAGAACAGCTGACAACCAAAATCTTGAATTGGAGACATGGCGTTGCCTGGGAGTTCACATCCATCACCTTAAATTCGTTTTGGAAACGGTTGACATATTTCATACGATCTTGAGCTGAAGTTGTTCCATCAATACGCACAAATTCAACAGCATTCTTTTGCACAAATTCCTGCACAAGTATACCTTGTTCCAGAATCAGAAAACTCAACACACCTCGAAAGAAAAACATAAATTGTTGATGACTGTTTTGGCTAGTGCATTGACATATGTCTGGAAAAATAGCATACACATGAAGATCTCCAATCCACATGACCAGAAGCCTATGTTCAAGGTACCCAGTAGGTTAATGGAATAGCTCACGCAAAACAAAGAGGACCTGTATGTCGTACCTGGATGCCATCCAGGACCTTATGATGATGTGCAAAAATTATCATCTTGCTTTGGGTGCTACAGTTTGATTCCTGTGGTCCAGTTGGATCAGAGGCTGCTGCAAATACAGGATTATTCAGCAACCATTCCTGGAAACCCCGGAGCTTTGCCACTCCAATTCCCTGTTCTCCTAAAGTACAACCAGAGATTTCAGCTCCTCCCAGTTTTTTGCCACGTCTCTGGACTTTATCAGGTGCATTGACTTCATCATCACTATCATTGTCTTCTGATGTCTCATCCTCACAATCACAGGCACCCTTTACTGTGAACCCACATTTGCAAAGCTCCTCCTGAACAGCTCCATCTTTTACAATTGAAGCTGCCCATGCTTCTTTAACATCAACAGTGGATAATTGCAAGTAAATAACCTGCCTGCGTTTGGGTGGCAGCTGTGCCATCACATTCTCTTTTAACCGCCTCACCTACAGACACGTGTGCAACTGAAATCACTCAATGAAAGAAGACAAGAGATGTGAAACAGAAAATTTTCAGCCAGAAAAAAGACAAGAAATGTGACCAGCTCTTTGACTTTGTTGCCAGAAGAGGAGGATAGGAGGAGACAAACCATCACAGTTTCCCTTAGTAGAATATTGAGCTCCTCAAGTCGTCTCCCATTTTGAAAATTCTGCACAATTAACATTTTGTGCTTCAACTGAACTGCAATGCTTGCATTTCGAACAAGAACCAAAATAGTGTAAGGAACACAAAGTCTCCAAAGACAACATTTTGTTTCCAGGAACAGTTTAAGATAGTGGTTGAGAAATGGAAGAGATGGTAAGAGAGCCGCCTCTTCACACCTGGAAAGGGGCATTTCGTTGCCAGCCACAGTAATTGCTGGCAAATTCAAATTTGTTCTTTCCAAGCAACCCTGGCCTGCACATGTGCAGAGCAGTACTGTGTCATACAGTTATGCAGTCTACTTGTTTGCAACTCTGCCCCATATTCATATGCCATGTATGTAGATCTATCTTTACGTTCTCCATTTAAATAGTTTTGAGATATGGAACCCAGGTTTATGGTTTAGGGCAATTTAGGTGCATACCACAAGCAATCCACTTGATGGAATATGTCAAAGGGCCTGCATCATTAACAACAGAAGTAAACAATATCAACTTTGGGCATGCCAGTTATAAAGTGCTCAATCAGTACTTCAGAAGAAGGAGCTTGCACAACAATTTTACATATATGCTATCAGAACCAATCCCCTACAGAAAGACCCAAGATCTTGATAGTCACTGTTTTGTCAAAATCTCAAATCTTGACATTAGTTTGGAAAAAGACAAACATCATAGGAATGTTATGCACTTGTGAATTGGCCAATGGCCAAGAGTGAATGTTCACAAACCTTGAAAGTGATGGTGTACCCGTGAGTAGTACAACCCGCTTTACACTTTGAGCTACCTCGAGCACTGCCATTGTCTAATTGTTCAAGCACAGGCATGTAGCCCAATTATTTGAGACAGTTGTGGCACATTCTTCATTGTTTTATTTGGAGGGCAACTATTCAAGCTATTCAAAAACTCTTCTTGTCATAAATGAGATACCCTTCAGAAACGACAAACTGCCCATAGTGGCTGAGAGTAGAAAGCAGAAAGAAAACATTAAACATTTAAGCACCCAGCTGGAAGATAAACTGTTTAACACCAGACCAAGAGGCTAACCATTTCTCGGTTCAAAAGTTCAAGAGTTTGGTGGATGTGCAGACTGACCTCTTCACATGGGAGCTTCTTTTGGGTACAACGCAGATTGTGAGATTCATCCACAATCAGCATACCCCACTTTAGTGACACCATGCTTCTTCTCAGATGCTTCATCATCGTATATGATACCACCACCACCTTTGGCATTTGCATCTGCTTGGTTGGATCATTCTTCCTCCCAAACACTTGCACCCAGAATGAACTTGTCAAAATCAAAATTCTCATTGATGGTTGTGACCATGAGTAAGAAATGTCCACAACATTCTTATAGAATCTGCATGGACGTAGGCTTATCAACAACGAATTTGAAGTATGCAGCTGTTGCTATGGACTGTACAGCAGTCCAATATAACTTGTGAAAGTATCTTGCACAGAAGCTAAAACCAGCCTAGAGTTGAGGAAACAACATCCCAGAGACAGTAAACAAATATTGTGATCATAATTCAGGTCAGGAGATGCTGGCATGGTGAAGACTGCAAAGCATTTATTATCCTGCATGAGAATCTGGAGATTCAAGATAAATCAATCTCTTCTAGTACTTGATGACATGATTGAACTAAAATGGATGAGACAAAACTCAGGGTTACATGCATGACCAAAAGAATAATTACCAAGATGAACATCCAAGGGTGAGAGGAAAGGAAGCCATCGCTCAAGTTCTTCAGCCCACACCAACCGCAGACTGGCTGGACAAATTACCAATAGAGGCCACTCCTCCCTGTAGCATGCTGCTATTGCTATTGCCTGACCCAGAGTTGATTTCATCAGAGTCCAGGAAAAATGGCAAAGCACTACTAATTCTAGAAGCCTAGGCCATGTACCCAATTTACTTTTGAAGCAACAGATACAGAACCCTACATGCAGCAGTCAAAAGAGCAATGAATCCAGATTCATGAAGCCTCATGGAATACCAACTCAATGTATATGTATGTCAACTTTTGTACCTGGATGGTTTTTCCAACACCCATTTCATCAGCAAGCAGACATCGGCCATCTCTGCAGAGAGCATACCGAACTCCCTCCCACTGAAAAGGCAGAAGGCTTTCCTTGAGCTTATCAGGCAGCTGCCGCTCCAACAGCTTCTCCACCTCCACAACTGGGATATTGCAGCCATGCACTGGTTGAGCCTGTAAGAATCTCTCCAACACCATTCGAGTAGGCCATGGAATTGGCTCATATTCCAACAATCCTGGCATGCTCTTCAGTGCATCCGTAACAATGTCATAATCCTTCAAGTTGTAAACAGGCCACCATGGTCCCATCTCAGAAGCCTTTGCACTTGTTATCATCTAAGCCAATGATGATCATAAAAGCTCACTGTCAGTATTCGGGTTTTGAGTTTTTGTAACTGATAAGAATGTGAGATTGACATCAGATTTAGGGTTTGAGGATTGATTTCATGAAGTGATTCATTCTGGCTGGCACCAAGGGGTGAAGCTGGGTTTGTACAGCTTTGTGAACAACTCACAGATGAAAGGTGTTGAAGAAGGATTTGGCTGAAGGAGCTGCTTTGGTCTCCATTGTTACTACTCAAGAGGAGTTTGAACTTTGTTGGTGTGCACATTTCCAATACCACTCTGACAGTTTGACCAATTCTTGGCAGTTGATCCCGCAACCATAGTTCACCCATGACTCCTGAAGAAGGTCCCAGCTTGCCAGAAGCTGCAGCTGCAACTTGCTGCTGAGGCTGCTGAGCCCTGCTGCTCATGGTTTGACAACGAAATACAGGTTGTTGGGCTCTTGCAAGAATGTTTGGTTTGGGAGGCACCCATTGCCTCAAAGTCGCATTTCTTTTCTGTAATGCTGCTGCTCGATTCGTTTGCATACGCTGCCATTGCTCCTCGCTCACTTCCATGGATTCTAATCTACTTGAGAGTCTCTGCAGGGTTCCTCATCGGAGGAGGTCTAGGCTCGTAAATCTAATTATTACTGCATCTTCCTTACCACCTTCCTTTAAGGATCCTTAAAAAACGAGGCCTGCAACGAACTCAAGCTTATACTCTTGAGCCTATAAGAAGCACCCATCCACTTGAACTGAAGATCAGGATCATGTGCTACTTTCCAGAGAGTAGCTTTTCCGTCAAATCCCAAGCTTTTGGGACTCATAGAATCGTTGTCACACAAAAGAATTCACAATAGGCGGCTCAAGAAATCATCCGCCGGTTTTCTCGAGTTCGGAAAACCTTGGAAGCGCTTCGAAATTCCCCACGCGGGCTCGACGAATACCCAAGTGGCGAATTCTCCAAACAAACACCCTACTAGAGAGGAAGAAGAATCAATCCTATCCCCTTTGTCTTATTCTCCTCTCTTCTCTAGAGAAATCCTTGAACTTCACAATGCATCAAAGCTGTAAGGTAAGAAAACCAAAAATGAGGTGATTTCATTCTTGAAATTCCTGAGAGCAAAGTTTTGAATGATGATAAACCGGAGGTGCGCAGCAGGAAAAGAGACCGTTTGTTGCGCAGCGGCGCAGGGAAATCGACCGTTACGCTGCAAAAACTTCGCAAACAAAGCACACACGCTCTCTCTGTCTCTCTCTCTCTCTCGTCTCCGTCTCTGCGGGCACGAACATCAACATTACAAACTCAAGGATGCGTTCTTCGCGGATGGATGCATTCTTCTGGTGGAGGAGACCAAAGACACCAACGAAAACAAATCCCCAGTCATCACGTGGATGAAATAATGTTCCCCAACATGTTCCTAATAGCTCCCTCTAAGTTCTTTATGCGTTCCCCAAGACATTCCCAAGTTTGAACTCTTCAGGCTTAGACTAGCCTAAATAGGTGAACAAAAGTAGATTGGTATTTATATATACTTAAATACAAATAAATATTGTTTATTTGTTATGTTTACATTGCACCTATGCATGTTATTTTTACAAGAGACATGTTTTTATGCTCTATTTCCAAGTTTTTTTTGTGCATTTCCATTTGCATGTTTTTCTTGATTTGTTCTTGATTTCATTGAATGTTTGTTGATTTTTTGTAACTTTTTTGTTCATCTTTTTGTAGTTTACCATTGTTGTTTTGGCTTTATTTTGCAAATTTCCAAGGTTTTTGGTTTTTTTTTTTTTTTTTGACTTTCAAGTGAAATTTTTAGTGTGTT
>Ga0116231_10005176_pt1 | contig 25825 bp, 16 predicted proteins | sample S1TSphgellanicum_2_FD_89695 | JGI IMG/M metagenome (GOLD analysis project Ga0116231, IMG submission 89695) | Host-associated microbial communities from peat moss isolated from Minnesota, USA - S1T2_Fd - Sphagnum magellanicum MG | ecosystem: Host-associated > Plants > Peat moss > Unclassified... | reverse complement strand
TTCATCTTGATACATAATAGCTATCATTGAATAATTACAATAAAAAAAGGCTAAAGACCCAAAAAAAAAAAAAAAACTATTTAATTTTAAATAATTTATAAAAAAAATAAAAAATAATTTAAATAATAAATGAAATGTGATTTAAATTATGCAAAATATAATAGTTTTTTTTTTTTTTTTGGGTCTTTAGCCTTTTTTTATTGTAATTATTCAATGATAGCTATTATGTATCAAGATGAATTTGGATGGTTTGAAATTCCTTTCTAAAAAGTTTTGAAGTTGTTGGCACTTTTGTTGTTGTAATTGGAACTAGATAAGGATTTGCAATTGGAGGTGTTACCATGAGATTTGTTGTGAACAATTTGTTAGTGGAGCCATTGGTGTAAATGTTTTGTTTTGAAGGGTTTAACTTTTTGTCTCATTGCAAGAACTTTTTTTTTGGTCATGCATGTACAAGTCTAGTAGCCATGTAATCTCCCCAGACATCTTTTGATCTCGTTCTAGAGTTGTAGGCATGACACATAAATTGAAAACTTGATTCAATGTATTGTTCTTTTATAAAATACATAACGTCATCATTTGTGTCTCGAGATTCTACCAATGGGTTGTAAACATGATTTTTTTTGTTCATAAGTTCATGTGCATGAATTGGTGTGAAATTTGATTTTTATCCCATGAGTGCCTTGATCAAATTTTGTAAATTTTGTGATTAAAGTGTTAAGGGACATTGAATTACACACCTTATCATGTGGTGTTAGGTCCTAATAGTTCTCACCATGCCTAGTTTGGATTGAGTAATCACGAATGCATTTAAAGTCCTTATAGAATGCTCCTCACTTGTCCTTGCACATGGGACCATTGCACTAGTGTGTAGAATGTCCTTTAGCCATGATTACGATAATTTGTTTTTCCATATATTCATTATACACTCAAAATTGTTTTAGGGTTTATATATTATCAAGACTACAAATATGAACAATAGACATGACTTCTTCAAGGTCTCTACAATTTGGTTGTTGGGGTTTTTTTATTCAAACCATTGGACATCACACGAATCCACCATATGACTTTTTCCTTTTTTTCTATCCTTTTGTACTACAAATAATTTTTATTGGTTACCATCATCAATAGATGTCGATAAAATGATTGTTTCAAGTTCCAAAAATCAAACAAAATTGTTATATAAAATACATAATAATCATACAAGTGAATATGTTATTGAATATTTTATAATGTAATTGGATAGAGTAGTTGCATGTTTCAAATATCATGTGTACAACATGATTGTGTGCTTAGATTTTGGTGTTCAATGTTCTTGTTTTGTGCAACTCAACATTGTTAAACATGTCTTCCAAAACTTGATTGAATTCTTTTCCATAAAGGTTCATGAATATGTGTGCACAAAAACAATAACAACAATAGGAAGACTTGTTTCTTTGTTGACAATTGTAATAGGTGGGCATCAACAAGTGAAAAGGGGTGATACAATTAACATTGAGTTACTTCATTTATTTTCATAAGTTAACATTAGTGTCTATGTAAAAATTGGTGATTATTAATGGTAAATTGCCACCATATTTATCATCAATGTTAAGGTGGTGATGCCAACATGGCCTATGTGTCAATTTTGGTGGTAGTAAACACCATTGGTTTAAATGCATGGTAAATTTGACATTTTCTACCACTAACATAATATCATGTTATTGTTAGGGGTGATGGTGGCTTTAGAATATATAAATCATCATATATTCAAGGAGCCCATCAAATAAATGTTTTATTTTCTCTCTATTAAAACATATTTAAAATTTTGAAGGTTTTGATAGAATTCTAGGAAAACATTAGGTTATTTGCACTAGAGTTGGTAGCTTTGTTACATGGCATTGTAACGGGCCCACGAAAGGATTTATTAATTGAATTGTTGTCTTTAGTGCAACACCCCATTGCTAAGCTCTATTGTGTTATGGGTTCTTTGTAATGAATGAGATTTTCGTTTGTGCCAGAAAAACAGAAAAGAAAACATATTAAAAATCTAGGGTTCTTTGATAGGGATGTGAGATATATATACACACACACACACACACAAAAATCATGTGAATTTTGTTGCAAAATTTTGTTGTGGAAGGGATAACTCTAATGTGGTTTAAAAGGAGATATGGTACATTGATGTCACAACCATGACAAGTGTGAATGAGATAAGTATTTTCCAAAAAGGTTATTAGTGTGTGCAAATGAATTTGAAATATAAATTGGAGGGGTGGCACCTTGGATGTTTTTGTCTTGGTTTTGTTCTTGGAAGGAAATGTGAAGGTTTCGAATAAATATGGGAGGTTGGATGTATTTTAGGTCTTAGGATTGAGGTTTTGATGACTATAGTTTGGAATTATGTTGTGATGGTTCATGTAATAACCCCTTGTTATAGAATTGTTTAGGTATTTGCACAAATAAGCTTATGTAATATTACATGTTTGTGTTAACAATATTTGGACTATAAAAAGTTTGAAAGGTTCTTCTTACTTTCTATTTTAATCATTTTCCTTTGGCAACAAATTTTTATTATATTACAAAAGTTGCAAGCGTCCACCCATGTAAAAGCAATTATAGCAATGCATTGTATTTGAGATGATATTAGTATTTACTATATGTTGTGTGGTCATTAGAATCAACTATAGATACCCATTGGTTTCAACCTAAATATATACTCACTTACTTGGTGGGGAGAAGGGAAATCAAAAATATAGTTTTGGTATATAACCTTGGGTTTCAATTTTTTTTTTTTTTTAATTCAAAAACTTGCCTTTTTAACTATTAGTTTTTCATGAAAATTTCTCATTTTTTTATGTTTCTAAAATACATATAATTGATGATTTTCAAATTCTGATTTATTTTCTCAAAGACTCAAAATTGGGGGTTCTTTGATTTTAAATTTTTTGAAGAACTAAAATCGCCAATTATTATTATTTTTAAAATTGCACTAGTATAGTAAAGCCCCTTTACAATCACACCCTTGCTAACCTTTTTTTATTGTGACACTGACAAATTGTGATTCAAGCATGTATGGTCGCATTCCATACAAACCCTCACAAGATTGTGATTATAGGCAAAAACGTTGCAAAATGGTCCTTTGTGTTAGAATAAAGGTGTCAAAAATTGTTTAAATTTCCTACATGACTTATTATAAGTTCTATTATGCATTATTAGACTTGAAGAAGGTTGTGATTTTTGTTTGTTTTAATGTTATGATCTACATTGAGTTTGAGCTCCTTGGGTATCTTGTTAATTAGATTTTTTTAATTAAGATTTTTGCTTTCTTAGCATGTTCACATATCTTTTGCTTGTTTACAATAAAAAATAGTTGTCTCTTTCTTTTCTCTTCAACTTGATTCATTATTGTTACTTTGCACAATTTGAACACAAAGCAACACTAACATTGCTAAAGGAAATTACAATTTACAAAACTTGAATATTTACTCTAGATTTCCCCCAATTATAATCATATTTACTAAAAAAGTTTTACAAATGTTTTGTGTTACTAACGAATGTGGTAGTGACTCGATAGAATAATGTTTCTTACTAAAACAAATGGTTACCAAAAAATGTGACACAAATAAAAGTGTGACTAAAATGGGTGTGATTATAAAAAAAGTTTATTGTATTTACCACATCCAAACTTATTATCAATGATCCCTTCGCCACCCATAAATAAATTGATATTAAAAAACATGCCCTATAAATTGTAAATATTAAACAACATACATTGAAAGCATTTATATGCTATATGTGAGTCAACCAATAACAATCAATGTGTGACCAATCATTGTGATTGACCAACTAAAAACAATCATTTTTTGCTTTATTAATCTTTTGAAACCTTTGTTATCTAGGCACCAATTTATAAAAACAAACCAACCTATTTTCACACCATTATGGCATTTATGTCATCCAAAATATAAAATATAGAAGCCATTTTATTGTTGCCATTAGAGGTGCTCAAAGTCAAACAATAACAAGGGGGTTGCTTACCTTTCAACTTTCACCTCTTGTGAACCGAATACCCATTTCAAACTATTGGCATATATTACATTTGGATAGTTGGACCATGGTTTCTAATTTGGTTTCAGTTATGGTTTTTCATTTTGGTGTTTGGTTATCAATATTTGAAACTTAGCAATTAGCATAGAACCACAACTTTTTCTCTCCATTCCCCTTTCCTATTTAGTTTCCCTTTGTTGTAACAAAGTTTAACAAGTTAACATCATAATTTTATTCATAAGCAAGATCTGTAGGATGTAAATTATCACCTCCTATATTGGGAGCAAGTAATTGCATCCAATAAGGTCCAATAGGGTCCAATTGTGCCTAATGGGGTCTTTTAAAAAAACCTTACAAAGGTCTAGTACAATCCTTCAAAGGGACTACTAGCCTACACTTGGAGCAAGCCATTGCATCTAATAAGGTCCTTCAAATAACAAATAGAAGAAAATTCTTGAAGAAAACCAAAGAAAAAAAACTCCAAGGTTTTTAGGGCTAAGAAAAATTCCATACAAGGCCTAAAATAGCATGGAGCTTCTTGTTTCTCCCTATTTTAAAAGCTTGGGTTAGGGTTACAAAGCTTCTTTTCTATCTCTATTTTTGAGATTTAGGGTTAATGTTACAAAAAAAAAATTCTATTTTTATTTTGAGAATTAGGGTGAGGGTTAAGGTTACAGGCTTTCGCAAGAATGTCGTTAGTGAAAATGGAGGACGAAGGTTTTGGCAGAAGGCATGTACACATGCACACAATTTCATCCACTCAACCACAAAAAATGGCCCTAACAGTCGTTCTTCTACTCCACTTAGAGGCCAAAGTGCAAGCTAGCTTGCACATCTATTCTGCTCAATTTTTTTGTTTAGCTTCTTCTTGCCAAACTACCCTATTCAAAAATTGTTACAGCCCATCGTTTTTTTAAGAAAAAAACCACTACTACCATAGAAGACCCACAATCCAAAAAATAATAATGCTAACCCACATGCCCACAACCTCAAAACATCAAAATCTAAATCTAAATTGTGTCCTTCCTTAAACACAATTTTTCCTTGAACATAGTCCTTATTTTTTAACATAATTCTTCTTTTTTCAACATGTCTCAATCACCTCCAAAGGATTTTTCTTACATGGGTCTTCTTCTCCATTCTCCTTCACAAGGGTCTCAAGCTATAATGTTTGCATTACTTGCAAATGCATCTACCATAGTTTGACCAAATCTATCTCGACAAAGTGGGAGAGATGTGAAGGTAGTACAATGGTCAAATGATGTTTTGTCAACTTTGTTGGATTTGTATGAGGAGAAATATTTGGCATTTGGCTATGGGTCTTTTTGAATCAAGGATTGGGAAGACATTTGGAAAAAACTTGTGACACATATTCCTGCAAAAAGTGCAAGGACAACAATTCAATGTCGTGACAAATGGGACAAGATAAAGAAGAAATATTTTCAAGAAAAGATAGTAGAAGTTGTTACAGGTTTTGCAACTACTTCATGGGTTTGGTTCAATAGGATGAACCAAATTTTGGAAGGCACAACAAAGGCAGATGGCACACTTAATGGAATTGATCAGGATTATGCTCATGTTGGATCTTCTCAAGCACCAAACATTGAAGAAGGTTTACCAAATGATGATATAGGTCTAAGTCAAGTTGGGAATGTTCCTCCACAATTTCCTCCATCCACTATTCTTGCATTTGGCACTTCTACTGATACATCTAGCATGGGCATTTGAGATAATATTGCAATTGAATTGTGTCATACATGTGCAACAAATTTACCTAGTGTTTTTGGCAAAGTTATGAGAAACAAAAAACATAAATTGAGTGGTGAGATGGAATTTGCTTTCAAGAAGTTAACTAAATCTTCAAAAAAAATTGAAACTTTGTAGCTTGAATTGCAAAGGGAGGCAATTGAAATTACAAAGTCCATTGTGCAATCTATGATTGCAATAGAAGAAAGGTCTAGGAAAGAAAGTAGAAAACAAATTTTACAATTGGCACAATTTTTTGCACTTAAACTTAAAGTTAGACATTCTCTTGATGTTCAAGAAAACTAACAAGAGATTTGCATCTATACTTTGTATGAATACAATATTCATACAAAATGTAACTATTGTATGAAACATGAGTTTTATTTATTAAATGACGTGTTTTACATAAAACAACAAAATGTGAATCTACTCTCTAAGATTATGTTGTATCTAGGATTTAAATAATGCATATTGCATCTCCTCACCAATAACCTTAGCTCTTTCACCTTCTCGTGGAACTAATATATGCATACCAACAAAACCCACAAAAAGATCTCCTCATGCTTGAACATCACGAACCACTAGTTCTGGCATACCTTGCAATTGACAAAAATTATGCAAGGTACAACATGCCAAAATAATCATAGGGGCTTGATCAACATGAGCATTAAATTTTTTGAGAATCCTCTATCGATTCTTTAAAGTTCCAAATGCATTTTCAATCAAAACACGACCTTTGTTCATAGATTGATCAAATTGGATTTGGTCTACCATATCACTGTTTCAAGGTTTGTAACCTTTCAATAGATATGGCTGAATAGGATATGCTACATCCCTAAATAGGTAAAGTTGAATCTACACACCTTTAATAATTACAATTGATTTTTGCAAAATCTATCTTGATCAAAGAGAATAGTACAAACTTGACATTTTGAATTGTCCTTTGTCTACCACTCCACCTAGTTGACCAGGGCATGCATTCCAAAAAAAACATCACAATCACACATAGCTTGAAACACTATACCGTGAAAATGGTTCCTACTATAAAAAATTGCAGCAAAAGATGTGATTTACTTATTTGGTTTTGCACTTAAAAGAATGTGTGTACCATCAATCACACCACAAATGTGCTATAGATTTGTGATGTCACAAAATTGCTCAATGATGTTGAACAATTGATCTCCAATAGGAGTGTGAACATAAACTGAAAACAACTTGTCACCATTAGACAAAACATCACATACAATGTAAATATATTTCCTAATTGTAAATGCACCTACACCGTACAATGCATTCATTCTCTTAGGAGAAATTCCATGTGCTAATGGATATAAAACCATTTTCACAACTTTTTTGAAAGGGATAGGTGTTATAATAAATTGAGTTGCATATGGACAAATAAACGATGTCAGCTCTTGTAATAAATACTCAAATGCTAAGAATGTCATCCTATAAGATTGAAGGTACTTCCTATCAAGCATTTTTGGTGTACAATGCCAAACATTGCCTTCAATAACATCAAAATGTATTTTTTGCTAAGGTTCAACCCACCACATCCTATTCCTTACTTTGTTTTTCCAAATAAAAAATAGAAAGTATGGCATGAATTGCTCCAACAAAAAACTTTTCTAGATTGACCAGTGGCATGGGGAGGACTCGAAAAAGGTTTGGGGGATGAATGTTGGCAAGGAACAACAAAAAAATTGCAAACATAAATATTGTGTTATCTTTTTTCCACAAGGTCTCAAAAACAAGGTTTGTAGAATTTGGGCTCAAAATACAAAGGATTGAAATTTGTGAGCTTCAAACCCTAATTGTTAATGAAAAGGAGAAAAAAGATCTTGTTAAATGATTGATTGGCTAGAAACAATTGGTTGAACTTATGGTTAGAAACAAAAGTTGAAGAGCACACATATACTCCATTGAATCAGAGATCAGCATGGCAGAAACTGAAGAAGGTGTAGCAGGAGGTTGCACACTCCCTGGTTGAAGCAAATTGCAGGGGATGGAAACCCTTTGCTTCTCTTCACTTCTCTTCTCTTCTGTCTGTACCGAATTGAAAAAATTGACCATGAAAATGCTGGTGCTATGAGTGCACAGGATGGCTTCAGCATGTTGGTAAGATGATTCATTTCCCCTTCTCTTGACATAATCTTGTTTCCCTCCGGAGGGAGGCTTTCCAGCAGCAATCAGATTCTCATGGTTGAAGCACATACAGGCAAGAAAACCCTGGTTTTTGTAAGTAACGGCTTATGTGGGGTCAGCAGAAGTGGAGGCTGTTGATCACTTGCAGAGGATTTTCAGCAACTTGTTTTACCACAAACGCTGGTGTGGTGAGTGCAGTCTGGTCTTGGGAGTTCTCCATTGTCAAAACAGCAATGTGGCAGACCTTAGCTCACAACCATGTGATGGCTGGATTGCCGCCTACGTGGAGATGTGGATATGGACCTGTAAAAGATAGGTGGTGATGAGGGTTTAGGGTTTAGAGACAATCTGAACAGCCTCAGAAGTCTTACAGGCAGGAATTAGTAGTGAGGGAGAGGATTGAGAGAAGGAAATCAAGCATTGATAAAGCGATAAATTCATCTACTAAGGTCTCATAGATCTTGATGCCTCATACCAGTGAGTAGTTTCTCCCACGCCCACACTTTCTTGCACTTGAACAGTAGCATAGACTACACAAGAAGTGAGTCTTATTCTACACAAGATTTTTGTGCTCTGCTTGTAAGATTAGTGGTGGCAAGGACTCTTGAGCACAAAACCAGATTACTACCCAGTGCCTACTTGATGGACCATAATATGAAGTGAACATGTAGCATGCACAAGCTTGGTACATTGTACATAAATATATCCTGGGAAGTTGGAAATTTTGCTCTGGGGGAGGAGAAAATTTCATATGTTTGGTTAGAAAACACACTGTACTATTTTCTTTTGATCAGTTTTCAAGGTGTCTTGTCTGGTGATTCATGACTGAGGTAAATGTTTCATACTCTCTGACTGAGACTCACTAGTTTTTGTTTATGATTGCACTTATTCTTGTCATGTGTGTTGTTTTGGGTTTTGCTGGAACTGACATGAGAAACACGGGTACCTGAAAAGTGTTATTGTGAAGTTTTCTCTCTGCAATCTCACATGTCTTGTCGGGTTTCAAAACTATAAATAGCTCTGGAGATTGGTCTCTCACACGGAAAAATGACATGAAAACCAAAATTTGTATATCATGTTGAGATTCTACAGAGCAATTTTGGTTTTCTAAAATATGATTTCAGAGACTACTGGATTACATATGTTTTTTGTGGGTTTGGCAGGTGGATGATATGGGCAATTGTTTGATGCAGGAGTTCTACAAAGCTGCTACCTATTTTCTACAAACAGATGGGTATTATTATTTGCTTGAGGATTCTCGTTGCTGATTCGCTATAGTAATATTATACATAATACTGTATATTCTGTAAATTCCTCAGCTACTTTCTAATTTGTATGATCTATTTTTCTTTTTGTGCTTGCTGTCTTGGGGCCCCATTCTATTCTGCATTGCAGGAAGCAAAGCTTAATGATCAACAACACAGCTCAGAGAAAGCCTGCCATTTTGGGTTTGAAGCTGGGCTCCACCAACACTTGAAAGACCAAGTTGTCATATTACTGACACACACACTCTCCCGTATGGAAGACAAGGGGTAGGTGTTTTCAGTTAGTCTCCTGACTCTCTCACCCACATAATTTGGAGTTTGTCAGAAGTTTGTTTGCTGGTTCACTGAGTGAAAACATTCTTTTTTATGTATGTTTTGTTTGTGTGACTTTGTCTGAGTTCCCATAGAGTTTTGGGGCGCATGATTTGATCAGTCATGCACACTTGAGTGAAGAAAGGAATCCTTTTTGTGTATTGCTTTTATTTGTGTGAGTTTCTTAGTTTGGATAGTATTGTGTGCCCTGAAAAATGGGCAAAAAACAGGTTTACTTGCAAAGTAGAAAGTGTACAAATCTATTCCATCTGTTCAGCTTATGAAAGATAAATTTATTCCAAAGATATATAACTATAAATATATGTTGCACATGGCTGCCTTGAACATTGTCACCACGGTAGATTTTTTTTAAAATAAAATTCATGTCCAGCATGGAAGTGAAAAGCAAGTATTTTTCCTTTTTAGGGATATACCCAATGTTTAAAAATGCATTTCTCAAGACCTGGATGCAGAGTTTTTGTAGGAAAATATATCTCTGGTTTTGGGTTAGTAACTTCTGCTGCAATTGACAAAGAAGATTATTGAATTTGGGTTTGTGATAAGATCAAATTTAACACTTACACTACAAGTCCAAACTTTGATTAGTCTAGATCTTCACTTTAATTTTTTTAAAAAGAAAAGAGAAGATAGCTGAGATAATTTAGACCCAGGAGAGGGCAAAAATTGTTACCAAATTACAAGGCCTGATTAATTAAGCATAGAGTGATTTAGGCAGACAATGAAGAGTTAGGAAAAGATTGTCATAAGAGCATCCCCACTGGGGGAATCAGAATGTGATCTTGCATATTAAAATCAGAGAAAGCAAAGTCAACATATGCTGGTTTGGCTCACGAAAATGGCTTTTTTTCTCCTGGATATTTTCTCAGTTTGCTTAGGCTGGTAAAGAGCGCAGCAAAGCTATGCACCTGCTGGAGAAGAGTGTAATAAATATGATCTGACTGCTGCTCCCTAGTTTTGATTGGCCAGTCACAATGATTGGTCCAAGTGGTTTGCTATTAGTAGTTCCCACCTATTTGCAGTCACCGTTTCAATTTCGTGCGTGGGGTTGCAAAAAAGTAAATAACTACACTTGGATGTGAGAAATATTTTTACAGGGTCACATACTCAGCACCGGTGGGGATGCTCAAAGACATCATAATTTGGCACAGGTACTAAAATGAAGACTCTAAACTAGGTATTAGAAACTCTTCATGAAAATTGTTCATCTATGAATCATAACTAAGTGAAAGACCAAGTGATGACTCAAGAATGATTTATTAACATTCATCATTAGTGTTAATGCACTTATTAGTAAAGTTGCTATTCCAATAAACTTCGTAGTAATGGATTATAGGAGCCATCTTTTTTTTTTTTGGGCAAAAAATTACCAAAGGTGAAAAATTATAGGTTAGTGCAACATGGCCTTTGTAAAATCTGGGGGTAAAATTAGAAATTTTCGCCTAATGCAATGGGCACCAAGTGGCTAGATTGTGACCCTACATCCCAATCAAAACCCTAAATTGCCTACCATTATCACACCGTCAACCATTATTCGTCATCATTGCACCTTGCCAACATGAGCTTTTCGCCACTTTGCTTCTTGTGTCCTATATGTACATTGCTAGCAATGGCGATGCAAGGGGAAGAAGAATTCATCAACACTATGTTTAGAAATGAGTAGTAATAGAAATTTCTAGGGATTCATGATGCATTATGATGGGATTTTATGATATTAGATTTTTCAAAATTACTTTAGGGAGATGGATTCTCAAAGATGAGGCCCAGAGGTTGATGATTCATGAATGTTGCATTGGAATTTGAAAAACCAAAGATTTGTTGTACTACTATAGTCAAAGTCATTTTATGGATTTTACGAAAGACACAAGGTGGAGGCTTGGGCTAGCCATTGATCGATCGATAGTGGGCATGGAATTGTTCCAAAAAATTCCATTGAATTCCTTTTAAAAGATTATGGATTTTAATCTTTGGAACTTATAAGTTATGATTCATGAAATTACCTCACAACCTATAGGTATTGTTTTCTTCCATGCTCATTGTTGATTTTTCAATCCTCAAAGTTGCTAAGAGTTTTTCTTTTTCCAAAATTATTGTGAGCTTTTCATGTCTTTGAAATTTGTTGATGTTTAGTAGTTTAAGGTTTAATAGCATTATATATTTTTTGAGTTTGAAGTTTAAGGTTTCTGCCTTCAGGCTTGTTGAACTACAATCTTTAGTGTGACTATGGCTCCTTTAGAAATGCCAAAGAACTTCCAATTCTACCCGATCTTCCTTGTTTGCAACCTTACTCATGAATTAACAATTTGTGCATCATCTTCACAATTTGCATCATTTGCCTCCCTGAACCTTGGATTTAAGTGTGTTGCGTATAATCTTGATTCAACTTTTGGGATTGAGTTAAAGATGGCCAAGAAAGATGAACAAAGGAAGAAACGCAAGTTGTATGAAAGATCTAGGAAATTCCAAAATACACGGACAACCAAATTACCATGGGCAAAATCTATGTTTGATGAAAAGGGTGAAGTGCAACAAGTCCAGTGTAAGGTTTGCACTTCTATTGAAGGGAAACAAAAGTTCCTGGTTGCCAAGTTTGATAGTTTGTTGAAACACCAAGGTCGTCAAAAAGCCAAAGTGTCAATGCTTGGTGTTGATGCAGGATCATTCTAGTTCAACAAAAAATTTGTATATGTTCAAAATGAATGTTTTTACATTGCCAATGACCACCCATTTATTTTGGACTAACTCCAAGTAGATGTGCTTTCTGAGCATAAACAAAAATACATGTAGTTTGTGGCTATTTTTCACATTCTTATTCATGGATGTCCCATGAGAGATTATGAAGACCTGAAAGATCTATTTCAACTTTTGAAGGTCAAGAATGTTTCCAGAAACCATTGGTCTAACACATCATGGTGAGGGATGGTAGAGGTCATGCATCATGTATTATTGGATGCTAGCAAAGTATCATTTGTTGATGCCCCATTCATTGTAGTTAGTGTTGATGAAGTCACCATGATCAATAACACACAATGGTTGTCAATCCATTTGTATGTGGTGCAAAAATGGAGGCACATTCCCATCCTCCTATGTGTTGAGGCATTAAGTTTATCTGCCACCTTCGATAACATTTTTTCTTTGATGGTTAAATGTATGCTAGATTTTGGTGGTTTAGGGGTGAAAAAACTAGCTTGAAAGTTGGTGAACATTGGTTGTGACAAGTTTAGTGTCTTCTAAGGCCATCAAACATGTGTGACCACACAATTCAAAGATAATGTTGCTCCATTTATCACTAGAGTGCATTGTTTTGCCCACCAAACCAACCTAGCAATCATCACCTTGTCAAATGTCCCTCTAGTGCATCAATTAGAAGGTATCCTACAAAACATGTATGTTTTTTTCCTCATAGTTTGAAAAAGTTTACAAAATTCTAAAAGTTTATAGATCTTTTGAACATCAAGGGCAACAAGATTTTATAGAATGTTAAGACTCGCTAGATCTTGATGTTTTTTCCTTCAAAAAGAATCTATTTTGAGAATTAGCCTATCACTGTGAAGATGCACATTAAAAGTCCAAAAAGTGATATTGCCAACAAAAACTTGAATGTTTTATGTGACATGGAGCTAATTTTGGGGTTGCCATGTTTGTTACCATTGTTTAAGTGTGTCCATAAGTTCATCAAGATTGCATAAGGCCGAAATGTTTTTGTATGCAATCTTGTGGAGGCTATCAAGTTGGCCCAACTTGAATTGTACATGTTGTATTGTCATTCTTTTATCAAGTTCAAGGATGTTGATTTTGATGATTTCAATGCAATTGGAAACTTGACAAATATAACAATGTTGATGTAATAGTTTTCTGACTTGAATGGCAAAGAGGATGCAAAATACCTTGCATTTTATTTTTCTAGACACAAATACCCTATTTATAATTCTTGCATTAAAGGTGCAATAATTCCTTAGCTTGTCACTAGAGTTTCTTTCAGCATGGTAGTGAACAATTTCAAGGAAGAGTGTGAGGGGGAAACTCAAGGACTTATCTCAGAGCTAGACATGCAATTTCTAAAGCAAAAAATCATGACTACATTGGGTGTGGTGTACCCACAATATTGGGTTGTTGATTCGACAATTGTGGAAGAAACTATTTTTCTCACCTTAGCACATTGAAAACAACTTTTTGTAACCCTCGTAAGATTGGTGGATTGGACCAAGATGTTCTTCCATTGCTTTTAACTCACATGCTTGACTTGCACTCTAGTCATTTCAAGATGACCATGCTGCATAATTATAAAGTAACATTGCGTGAAAAGAACCAACTCAATCCCCTTATGAGGCTTTGGTGTAAAATCTCCACATTTGTTGTCCTCAACCTCAACCTTTCGAAATACATAAAGTTGATTGAAATTACTGTTGTCCAAGTTATTGGGTCAATTGAAAATGAGTGAACATTTAACACTGTTGCCTTCATGAAAAACAAATCGTGCAATTGTTTGAGCACACATCTTGATTTGTGCACTAGTTTCTATAGTCAACAATTCTTTACTTTACAAAAGTTTTCATATGACCAAGCCATTGCCAAATGGCACGACAAGGTGCGTTATTGTGCAAATGTGTAGCTAACAAACAAATCTTGAAAGTTGGAAGGTTTTGCAAAGATTTTTTGGATTGAAAATTTGCATCTACACACCATATAAAGATGTAAGAAAATTTTGTAACATAAATGTTTTTTGTTTACCACGCATTTTGAAGTCCCTTTCAAATGTAGATTTTGTGATTCAATTCACATGGAATTTTAATCTGTTTCAAAATTCAATTATGTATAATTGGACTATTGAATTATTGTTCTCTTAAATCCAGAATTGGAATTAGTGTTCTCATAGATCTAGAACTGGAATCACAACCACTAAATTGCCAAATTAGTGTTCTCCTAGATCTAAAACTGGAACTAGTATTCCTCTGTAGCCAAATGCACTCCCCTCCTCACATAAATGTCACCAAATTATTCAATTGGACTTCTTATGATTGTCTCCATTCCGTAAACATTTGCAAGTGATGACTTGTCACCATTGCCTCTCTAAACCCAATAAATTTGCCAAAGTGGCTCCACCTCAAAAAAATAAAAATAGCCACCTTAGCTATTTTATGTATGAGCTTTGTAGCCACATTGGCAACTACTTGGACTTTAGAAAAAAAGCATCGATAAGAGCTTCTACCGAAGCTTAAGGTTGACTGAAGGGAGGTGCCTATAGTGACTTTTATAAGTTATTAACCCTCATGTAGTGTTAATTGTACTTACTACTGATTAGTGAATTGGGTAAATCCAAGCAGCTTCATGATAATTTAAGCTTCAAAGTTCAGTCTAGCTTAAAAGTTGACTACATGAAAAGTGATTAGCCACTTATTAAGCCTTATGATTAGTATTAATTGTGCTGATTAGTGAAGTTGCTAATCCAATGAGCTTCTAATTAGTACAGAACGCTCAAGGTTGACTACAGGGAAAACGATTAGTGATTTATTAAACATCATGATTAGTGTTAATTGTACTGATTAGTGAAGTTGCTTATCCCTTAATCTCAGCTTCTACTGAATAATAACAGATTACTCTGTGTGCCATGTGGTAGGTTTTCATTGCAAGAGAAGATCAGTTACCTAATTAGTGTTAAAATTACCACGAACCAATCAAGATTAGTACTGATATCCACATTCAGAAATGAAAAAAAGAAAAAAAAAAAAAAAGTGGATTTGTGGTGTTTTGGTTTTCTTTTCTTCCAAGTTTGTGTGGAAATTGTGGGCTTTTTGGGTTTTGTTCTTTGGATCTCCGGAGTTTTTTCTTCTGATGATGATGACGACGACGACGATGATGATTCTTTAGCCTCCTGGAGCTTCAGATTTGGGTGCTCCAACAATTTTCTTTTGTTGGGTGTTTGTTTGTTTGTTGCAGGAGATTTTGGCTTTGAATCTGGATCCAAGAAAACACGACAGTGGGACAACACTGGACAATTCTTTGGCTTGCTGGCCGGCCCCAAAGACAAGGTCTTTTCTCTGTTCTTTGAGTTTTTTTTTAAAAAATTTGGTTTTGAGCTTGTAGGAACACCTGACGAGAGTTGATCCAAAACAGTAGTGATCCACAATCCCATCAGTTTTGCTTCTTGTTAGCCAGATGCTGCTGCTGCGTTTTTTGCCTTAGTTTTTTTTTGGGGGGGTTTTGGGTTTGTTCCAGATCGATTGTCATGGGAGAATTTTGATCGAAACAGGGGTTGAAAGAGAAAGAAAACCCATGAGCTGAATTGGATCTGGAAGTTGTTGCTTGCTTTCAGAGATTTGGGAGTTTTGGGTTTGGGGGTGGTGGGGTTTTTTTTTTCTTCACGATCTTTGGTACAAGAAAGTGTGTTCTCTTCTTCTTCTCCTTCTTCAGTTGTCAAAGAGAAGTGGGTGCTGCTGCACTGGCAGGCATCCATCCATCCCACCTATAAGGTAAGCTTTTTCTTCTTCAGTCCCATTCAGCTTGATTGATTGTTTTTGGGTATGTATTCTTTCACCATCTTTTGTTTGCGATTTCAAAGAGATGAGAGCTCAGAGAAGAACAATGAATTTTGCTGTAGTTCTTTCAGTTTCAGACAGATTAAGATGTGTATGAAAGAAGAAATTTTGCAGTTCTGAATCTGCGGCAGCTGATTTGCATGCAGAGGATCTCAAGGTATTTCCCAAATACACCTGTTGGTGATTGGAGAAGAAGCTCTCTCTGGCTGGTTTCTTTCTTCTTTCCTCTCTGTCCCTGTGTCTCTGTGTTCTGGTCTCTGTCTCTCTGAGGCTTGAGAAGGGTTCCAGCCTCTGGGGTTTTGAATGGGGGCCAGTGCACAGGAGAAACCATTAGAGCTTTCACGACCACTCTCATGGACGGAAATGTGCAAAACCGATCATCGGCCCATTTCAAAACGTCCTCCAGGATTGCCTCGTTCCCGGAGTAATCCGGTTCTGCCAGATTACTCAGGCTCCTTCACTAGTCTTATACGATCATCACCACGATCATCACCACCACCACCGACAGAAGCTAAAAAGGAAGGGACAGAAAATGAAGCTTCAACTGGAAGAATTGATGACAAAAAACAAAATGGAGTGATCAAAGAACCGGGTGGCAGCGATGATGATGATGTTGTTGTTGGTTCTCTTCAAGAGACATCAACAGCAAAAATTCCAAGTGAATCCAAAACAGCAGCAGCAAATGCTGCGCTCCAACGACTCAATTCTTCTGCAAATGTTCAGCTTGCATTGTACATAGCAATGGCACATGCGGGATTGGCAATTGTAATCTCGGTTCTGTTTGGAATTGGAGTTTTGTTGTGGGATTATTGGGAACCAATCCAATGGGCAGTTTTGATTTCGATGCCGCTCCGAGAACTCCAGGGTGCTCTTGTTAGCTTCTGGGAAGAGCCACTACAAAAGGGTTTATTGCAGAGCATCATGGCAACTCCTGTTGCCATGTTCAAAGCTGTGGTTGGGACTGCATCTGACTTGCACAATGCTGTTCTTGGAATGATCAGCAAGCGGGATACTCCACCAAACAAAGTTGGGTTTGCCAAGATTTTCCTCTGGCTTCTTTCCTTTGCAATTTGTACTATTGGGTATGATTTACTTGGGCCGGTGGTTCTTGCATCAACAGCTCTCATTGGCTTATTATTGTATGCGGCATCAACTAGTTTAGTACCAGCATTGCTTGAAATGTGCCCTATTCTGAGCTCAAGTTCTGATGAGAAACAAAACAAATTCTCCACAATTGTAATTCAGCCTTTGTTCAACACTGCAAGGTTTAAAGACTTCCCACTCACCCTCAATCTATGGGCAATTTTTTTGTCTTGTGTGCTTTGATGTATCTTCCACTTTGTAGTTCCCTTTGTTGCATACCCAATTGCTTTTTTTCATAGATATGTATGGTTGAACGCTTGGTTTTGGTATGCAGGTGGATGAACCAGGCAGTGACTCGTTCATTAGTGGCAAGCTTGCCAAGGGTGGTGGCAATTTGGCTCATTCTGGCAATGATCATGGGATCTATGGGAGGTGCAGTAATTTTATCTTACAAAGTTGGCATGGAGACGAAAGATGCTATCGTCATCATGAAGACCCATGTGCAGTCTAACAATTATGCTGAGAAGATTGGACTCTCACAGTGGATTGAAGAGAACAATGTTTCACAGCAGATTGACACATATTGGGTTCAAGCTTATGATACCTTAATGCAACAGGTCCTTCCTTCAGTGGCGGTTTCCTTACTAATTTTAGGGTTTGGTATATCTGTTGGGATTCTTCTATGCCAAGTTTTTCCTGGAATTCAATTCTTGTTGTTGGTTCCCATGATCATTGCAGTCTCTGGGGATTGAAACTCTTGTCAATGAATTTTGTGGGGAAACATGATTTTTTTTTCTTGGCTATGGTTGGTTTGTCTCATGTATTTTGTATCATGAATTTTGGGGTTTTACAGGTTGATGTATTTGTGGAAAAGAACAATCTGACAGAGGCAGCAGAAGTCGGGAAGGAGTTCCTGCGAGGAGCACCACGCAAGCCGACAGTAATTGGAGCTGAGAATGAGACAGAAGCTGCAGCATTGGACATACCCTCACATCCACTTGTGGAAAGGCTTCAAGATATCAAGGTCAGCCCCCCTCTAACATTTCACACTTGCTCAGTGATTACAGTCCTGTTAGGTATCATCTCTTTTGTTGTTGTAGAACAAAACCCAATTTTTGTGCAGCATTTTTCTCACAAAGTTCAATCCTATGATTGATTGATTGCAGAGAAATGAAAACTGACCTTTTTGTGACTGGACTTTTGTACACAGGCCAAACTCCAAAGCTATGATTTTGGTGGTGCGTACATAGAGTTAGAGGCAGCAATGGGTCTTGCTCTACAACTCCTTCAGATCGGGCAAGAGGAGTTTTTTGAGAAAGCCAAACAAACATTACAAAAGTCATCGGAAGTTGGGAAAACAGTTTTAGTTAGTGGTACAAATCTTATGGGCAGGGGTTTCTATTTCATGTTGTTTCTGTGGAACTCACTAGCATCAGGTGCGGCTGGTGTCATCAATTTCTTTGCACAGAGTGTCATCTTCTTCTCTGTGCTGTACTACCTCATCACATCCGAGTCAGGTGGTGTTATGAACCAGATCCTGAATATGGTTCCTCTGTCAGACCCAATACGCAGTCGATGTGCAACTGTGCTTGATCATGCCATCAGCTCTGTCCTTTTGGCCACTTTGAAGACTGCCGTTTTCCAGGTTAGCTAGCTCGCCACACTTCATGGATGCTCTTCTCCATTTCAACTCCAAAACTGTCCAACTTGCTTTATCTTCTTCACCTTGAAGCCTTGAGCTGCCATATGGTTTGCTTGCAAATATTCCTTCAAACAGGAAAAGATCTTAGAAAATAATTCTGTATTCAACCCCTGAGACGGAAGGGATCTTGTTGATTCATCCTTTTTGCAGGCCACTTTCACATGGCTCTTTTTCAGGTGGTTCCAAATTCACTTTGTATACACATCTACGCTCCTTGCATTGGTGCAATCAGTGCTCCCACTCTTTCCCAATTGGGTTGCAAGTGTACCAGCTGGTGCACAGTTGGCACTCGAAGGGCGATATGTGATGGCACTCGTACTCATGCTCACCCATGTGTACCTCATGGAGTATGGCTTGGCTAAGATCCATGAGGAGATCCCTGGACATAACAAGTACATCACTGGCCTCAGCATTGCTGGAGGCATGGCCATATTTGATCCAGCTCTTGAGGTGAGAACTGTTTTCACAAAAGTCAATGAATCCTTCTTCAAGAATACCAACTGAATTGGACATCTTTTGGTTCCAAAATCATTGCCCTTTGAGTGGTCATGAGCGAGGCATTTTGCCAATTTTTTTTTTGTCTTGACCCTGAAAACTCTCATAACTTTTGGAAAACACATTTTGGCTTCAGGCAATGCAACCGCTTATAATATGTTATATCTTGCATCGAAACCTTTCCAATGATCAAAGGAATACTTGATTTAGACATGTATTGGTTGTGCTTGACGATTGATGCAGGGTGCTATAATGGGACCATTGATCATGACAGTTTTGTTTGCGGCCAAGAACCTCTATGCAGAGTTTGTGTTGGGTACCAAGTAGCGGATTTACTCATGAACATATGATATATTTTTATATTTAGATTGTCTCTGCTGCCACTGTTGGTGACCTTCTTATACATAGGATTTAGGGTTTAGGGTTTAAGTGATTTGATTTCACATCAGGGGGTGGTTTCCCAACCCCTCTCCTTGACATGAACATAATATACTCTGAAGAAGTGGCAATGAATTTGTGCTGATGCATATGTTATGCCAATGCTAGGTTTTAGAGAAAGTTCTAAAATCTGCTAACAAGTTTGTGAATTTTTTGGCCAATGTAATCGCTGCTGCTGGGGGATAAGATGTGAGGGTTGCTTTGCAGATTAGACTTTTAGGTGTTCTGTGCTCCCCAGGGCCTCCCCTAATTTGAGGGTCAAGCCTTGAGGGTGTAGGCCCAAAAATTAGGGGAGGTTAGTGGGAGCAGGGCTTCCTCAGCATCAAGCATGAAAGCTTTTTAAATTCAAATGGTCGAAGTTCTGCATGTGATCAGTGGAAGGTTCCTTCAACTGACAAATGAATCTTCCATGTGGGGAGGTGTGTTCAAATACAAAGCAAAAAACCTTGGAGTACGTTACATTCTGTGATAATGTGTTCATTGCTTGCATGGTATGTGCTCATCTTCATGAGTAAGACTTTTATTGGTTTTTTCCAATTTTAATTTCTGCAAGACAATCGGTTTGACAAACAGATTCTACCAGTGCCAGGCAAGGATTCACTTGGACATGAGGTATTGTAACTGAAGACCAAGTGCTGTGGCTGTAGAATTGTATTCATCTTCAAAAGTTCGGTGCTTCAATGTTCAGAACACTGGGTACAAGCAAGTAGTTTGAATGGTAACGAGACAATCAATGCAGTTGTACTCTTATGAAAATTGCTCACAACATGTCAGCTTCTTGGTCTAAATTAGGCAAGCTTTCTTCAAAAACCTTCAGCTTCATAGCTAGTCGCTGTAATCTTGCTCTTTTACTGCTAAGGTACTTCTGCTACTGGTCTTCCTTGAATGCAGTCATGAGGCTCCTGGAGACAATTGCTTCATTGGGAGCTTGTCATTTCTTCTGTTGCACTGAGAATGCCTTTTGCTTTGCACCGAGGACAGCTCTACATCTCCAATTTGCAACTGGCAGCAAACTGAGCATGAGATCTATTAGCAACAATCAAGATCTAGAGAAGTTTCACATGCATTTGCAGAACACAAAGGACAAGATGACAACATTCTTCTCATAACCAGATTAGGGTTAGCTCTCTTGTCTTGTGCAGCAGCCTGAAACAATTCCAATACATGCAACCCAAGTCTTCAAATAAACAGAGCAGTAAGCTGTTTCAATAGTAGAACACCCAACAACTGATTTGAGTCAAAATCAGTTGACTTCCTGCTTGCTGCAAATTGCAGGAGGAAGTATCAAGGAGCAACATAAGAAGAAAAGTGTCAGTTTTTTCCTAACAAGTCAATGGACCCCATTGCAAGAACCAGGTACATTCATGTCATCAACTCATTTCTTCCTATGAAGGGGTTGGAAAAATGAAGTGCAAAACCTGTCATCAGTACACTAGTGCCAACCCTGTGCACTACTATCTAGATCTACTGAATCAAACCAAAGAACGCAGAGCAATTTCTCTCTCACCACATCAGAAAGCTCACTCTTGAACAAATTGACAAGGTTCAGTGGTTTTTAGCATTGATTGTAGCTTTGTTTCACCTACACACTGAGATAACATGTGCAGGTTCCCAAAGTTTCCTTTGAGTTTGCAGCCAATCTAAGTTCCTTGAGTAAGTTATATCAGGGATGGATGTTGAGCTTTGGATTAATTAGGGTGTGGAATAAGAGTACTGATCAAATCAGACAGATGCAACGGTTTAACTATTTCAGTGCCAAGTGTGCTATTTCCAGGCAATTTACCAAACTTTCTTTGAAGTCTGTGTGTTCCACAACCCAGTTGAGCTCCCTCTTGATCTTTCAAGGATCACTTTAGACTTCCACATAATCACTGGGCCTCCAGTCCAGATATTTCACATTGATGTTCCCACCTGTTGCCTCTTTGCAGCGTGCTTCTACAAATTCCTTGACAGTGATTCTGCCATCTTCTTCGCTTTCCCATATATGTTGATGGGCACCTGATAGACGTAACCACAACTGAGAGCAGTGCTAAATGTTGAACAATAAATTCTCTCTTCAGCCTCTCCTTAATAAAACTTGACTGAAGAACAACAAACTCCACTGTCAAAACCCTAATAAGGTACTGGTATCCGCATCAAATAAAACCTTCAACTGTCAACCAAATTTCATCGAGTTGTTCATACTTTTGTGGCTCAAAAATATTGCACAACAGATCTACCCACCATGTTAAAAGTAGTCAGCATCAAATTTATTTATTTATTTGCCTCTTTAGCTCACTCATGTGTCCACCTACCTCAACAAATGGTGCTCTCACAAAACTGCAAAAATTGAAGCCAATATGTAATGTATGCATGGGACTCAATTCTGTGGACTCAAGGGTGGTCATGAAGACGAAGAAAGCATGTCATGCAGAATGCTGCATTTGACAATTGCATTATTATCCGAGGTTTTTGCACATATTGGACTCATGGAAAGTGATGTAAACCTTCATGTCATGTTACAAGGAAGAAGAATGTATAGGGGGGAGGACCTGTGTCATTGTAAGAGTGTTGTGTTCATTTTGTTTGCAATTTTTTTTATAACATTATTATGCATTATTCTTTGCTAAACTCGGAATGCTGAAATATAGGACCAAAAAAAATTCATACCTTGTAGAATTCAAACCTCAAAATGGGTGGAATGGATTGTATCACTCTTACTTTCGAATTCAAATTTGAGTTTTTCGAATTCAAATTTGAGTTTTTCTCACTCCCCTTCAAAAGTTCAAAACAAAGTTGCATGTTTTCCACATATGTGTTTTTGAAAGAGTAGTAAATCATATGAAAATATTCCACAAGTTAATTTTTTGATTAATATCAAAAAAGTTGTTTGCAAAACAATTTGTAAAAGAAAAACATTTCCCTACCCCTCAATCCATCTTTTTTCATTTATCGCCTACTATCCCTATTGCTTTTGTTTGGTTAAAAAATTTGAATACATGTATTTGTATTTCATGCACATGTAAAAAAGCAAAGGCAAGGCATGTATTTTAATAGTTGAAAAGTTGCCAATTCCAAGCAATATTCACATTCCGCCTAAATATCATAGGTGTCTATGTGCACCCATTGCAATACCTACATTTGTGGTTTGTTATTTATTTGTCACAAGGGACCCCTTTAGTGAATGATGACAAGTTTTTGCAATATATACACTTTGTTTCCTACTAACATCATGAGGGTTGGTTGACGGTTGTTAGACAATAAGAGTGGCTATCAAGTAGGTAGGTGAGAACATTTATGTAAGCTCATGTTAGTGGGTAGTAGGTAAATAGGTGAGGGGTCAAGATAGTACCTACCTAATATTCTTGTAATACCTCATTGTTTTAAGCTTGCATCATATATTTAAAGGTTGGGTAGATGAGTGGGATGGTCAATCTAGTATGATGTTTTTGCAATATTCTCATTAGTCAATGTTGGTATCACATAGTAAGTGGGTAGATAAGTAAATGTAAATAGGTTGTTTTAGGTAGGTGGTAGGTAGAATGAAGGGGAGATAAGTTTAAATAAGAAACCATGGAGAAAAAAAGTAAGTTCTTTAGGTAGGTAGGCAAGCATGTGAGGGGAATGGTAAGACTCTCTATGTAGGTTGGTCAATATAGACATGTAAGGTAGATAGGCCTACAACTGAACATTTAATGTGTCATTGCATTCAAATTATGTACTTTAAACTAAGCTATATTTAGTTAGGTTGCTAGCTATGAAATGTCCTTTCCAAGGTCTAAAACATCCACTACCAAGTAGCATTACATGCCCCTTCTATGGCCATGGTGATGTTTAACTCCTTTTGATTTGCAAGTTGTTACCCTCTTAAGCATTATTTTGCAATGTAAATGGCATGGTATGGTAGGTAATGTTTCGTGGTAAAAATGTTTCAATCTATTGGTCATGGTGACTCCTTTTGATTTGTTAACAATGGTGACATTTGTATCCTTTTCATCTACTTTTGACCTTGGTGATGGTTGTCTCCTTTCGATCTTTTGGTTTGAAGGTCTTTTCATTTTTCTTATCTATTGTTCCTATTGATGGTTGTCTCCTTCTCATTTATTGTCTGCCAACTCCTTCTTCTAATCTATTGACCCTAATGATGGTCATCTCTTCCTTTTCATTTGTTGTTCCTAGTGATGATTGTCTCCTTCTCATTTGTTAAGGGCCCCTAGTGATGGTTGTCTCCTTCTTTTCATATGTCGAGGCCCCTAGTGATGGTCATTTCCTTCTCATATGTTGTTCTTGGGGATGGTCATCTCTTTCTTTTCATTTGTTACTAGCCTTGGTGATGGTCGTTTTTTTTTTTCATCTATTGCAAAACCTAGCGATGGTTGTTTCCCTCTTTTAATTTCACTTGCCCAATGATGTTTGTGTCATTTTCTTATGATGACCCCACATGATGTTCATTTGCTTCTAATGTGATAGATCACCTTATGATGTTCATCTCCTATTCTGATCGACCCCCTTATTTCTATTGTTTATTTAATAGAAATAGTTTTGTGGTTAATTAGAACATTTCTAACTACTTGCATTTTTGCCTTTACTCTTGCTCTAATAGCCCTTTGAGTTTGTGTAATGGCAACAAGGTTGACACATCTGTAGCTAGTGAACTAACTCATAGCCTTACTACAAAGTTGTTATGAAATTAATCCCTCGTATCCTTAATTGCAATTAAAACCCATGTTTGCATGAACATTGTCGTTGCTTATTTTTCAATGGACTTTTGAGTTGCATGTTTAACAATAGTTAAGGTTTCAACTACCCGTTTGGACATCATCTCTTTCTTTTCCTTTCATTTTCATTCTTTAATATCATTTGTTGTTGCCTTGGCCATTGATTTTGATCTCATACTTTTCAAAATTGACCACATGGGACATTTTGTAATCAACTAATGGTTCCTTTCCTTTCATTTGTTTTGCAAGTAAATGGGGCAACAAAAATAACTCATGAAGGAACATACCTTCTTGTGTTAAACCTAGTGGACTTCATTCCTTCTTTCCTCTTGAATTGAAGGGTCTTCTAGGTCTACTACTAATGTAATAATGTTTGGGTCCTTCCACTTGTGTTGCAATAGGGCTATCTAACATGTCCATATAATAACTAGGTTTTTTTATCTCTTATTCATTAGTTGTAGTTATTATGTTGAGGAGTTTTTCTATTGTCAACTTTTCACCCCATTGTTAATTTTCCTCTTCTTGAGATTATGAATTGGAATGTTTTGTTTCCTCCCTACTTAGGTTGTGTTATGTATGCTTTTGCAAGGTTGAATTTTTCATCGATAGCCTTTGGATTCAATGCCCAAATCCTTGCAACCTTTAACCTAGATCTCATATATATTTTTTGATAATCACTGGTTTAACTCCTTGTCTAGCCACCTAACCAATGTGACCTTGTCTAATTTGTTATAATTATTTCTTATTAAGCTCCATCTCTCTCTTTCTTGAATGTAATTTTGAATGGCTTGAAGGATGAAACATCCAAAAGTTGTAAAACGTGTGAAGTATGGTAAAGTAACCATGTCTAAACCAAACTAATGAGGTTGTTTTATTGCTTAAGAACTAACATGTGATCCATGCCCATCTAGAATTAGTTGGTGACAATTGGTTAAAAACATCCCAACAAAAACTAACTTTCACCCCTGAATGCCTCTTAGTGCATCCCCACATTTTTCAACTTCTTAAGATGATTCTAATTCACCTACACAATGGCCAAACCACATGCCAATAAGTCATTTATGTTAAATTTCAACCCCAAGAATAACTTTGTAAAATAGGGTTTTCCCTAAATGGGAGGGATTCAACTCATATGTGGATATTCCAAATGGTTTAAAGCTTCACTAGTGGGTGCCCATGACCTTCGGCCACTGTGAAGTCCCTCAATTTATTTAAACTTGGTTCGCGACGGACAGTAGCTAAAAGAAAAAAAGCTTCCCCAAAATTCGTCCTGTCATCAAGCCGGACGGACATTTCATCCATCCCCTTAATTGGGACGGACAGTAGCTAAAAGAAAAAAAAGGTAGTCTTGGTCAATAC